>OGQD01000396.1_pt1 | contig 34040 bp, 34 predicted proteins | sample 1553091 | NCBI WGS metagenome assembly OGQD01 (sample SAMEA2580290, study PRJEB22360) | human gut metagenome | biome: human gut; feature: human-associated habitat; material: faeces | place: Denmark | collected 2008/2010
TGTCATTCCGCCGAGAAGCACATGTGCCTAAGGGTGGACCTGATGGTGGAGACGGCGGCAATGGTGGAGATGTCATTCTCGAAGCTGATCCACAGCTTTCAAGCTTGATTGATTATCGCTTTAAACATCATTTTCGAGCTGAGCGTGGAACACATGGTCAAGGTGCTCGTAAGCACGGCCGTTCAGGAGAAGACCTCGTGCTTCGTGTACCACTTGGAACAGTGGTGCGAGAACTTGATCCGGAAACAATGGAACCGCTCTACCAAATAGCTGATCTTACCCACCCAGGTGAACGAGTAATTGTTGGTCCTGGCGGTATTGGTGGTCGAGGCAACATTCACTTTGTTACCTCTACAAGGCGAGCCCCTGCTTTTGCTGAAAAGGGTGAACCAGCTCGAGACCATTGGATTGAGCTTGAAATGAAGCTTATGGCAGATGTCGCTCTTGTCGGCATGCCAAGTGTTGGTAAGAGTTCGCTTATTGCTCGCGTGAGTGCCGCTCGTCCAAAAATTGCTGATTATCCTTTTACCACCTTGGTTCCAAATCTCGGTGTTGTTCGAACATCGGATGATGCTTCATTTGTTATGGCAGATGTGCCTGGCCTTATTGAAGGGGCAAGTGAGGGCAAGGGACTCGGTCATCAGTTTTTGCGTCATATTGAGCGCACGGCCTTGATCGTTCATATCGTTGATGCAACAGGGGGATTTGAAGGTCGCGATCCGGTTGAGGATTACCACATCATCAATCACGAGCTTGAAGCATATGCTGCAGAGCTTGCGGCAAGACCTCAAATTGTTGTTGCGAATAAATGCGATATGCCCAATACCGCAGAGGCAATTGCAGCTCTTCGGGCTGCTGCAGAGGCAGACGGTCGACAGTTCTTTGCAATTTCCACGCTTACGGGTGAGGGATTAGAGGCACTTATCGGTGCATGTGCACAAGAAGTCAAAAAGCTTCGTGCCGAAATGGTTGTGGATACTTCAACACCGTCAAATGATCGAATTTGGGAGCGTCGTCGTAGAGAGCGTGATCGTGCCTTCACTATCTCTAACCTGGGTGGCGGCGTATTTCGGGTTTCTGGTCCTGCTGTTGAACGTATGGTTGTTCAAACAGACTGGGATAATGACGAAGCTATTCTTTTCCTCCAACATCGTTTTGAGCGTATGGGCCTTGATGATGCTCTTGAAAAAGCCGGTTGCACAAACGGTGATGAAGTGCGCATTCTTGATTATTCGTTCAACTATGAAGGTCTTGGTGGCGACGATAGGTTTGCTGAGCTCGACGATATCGACGATGCGGTTCTCTCCGAATTTGAAGAGGAGGGACGCAGACGATGACTTCTCAAAAGCAGATATCTTCATCTCATCAGACCGATAGCGTTTCGTTTGAAGTTAATGAGTGTGGGCAGATCAATTCGCCAGAGCCGCTCGTTTCATCGGGCGCAACAGTGGTGGCAAAGGTAGGCTCTTCTACTCTGATGGGGCCTGATGATGAGCTGGATAGCAGTTTTATCCGCTCTCTTTGCGAGCAAATATGTGCATTAAGATCTCGTGGCTTGCGTGTCATTCTTGTATCGAGTGGCGCTGCTGCAACTGGTCGAGCAAGACTGGGTTTTGATGCAAGACCTTCAGACATTCCAACACTTCAGGCCTGTGCATCGGCTGGACAGGCAGCGCTTACTGAGGTGTATGCAGAGGTGCTGGCCGAACGTGGTGTGCCATGTGGACAAGTACTGCTAACCCGTGCAGATGTAACTGATAGAACCGGTTACCTCAATGCTCGTAACACACTCGAGCGTTTGTTGGAGCTCGGCGCTGTTCCTGTCGTAAATGAAAATGACACGGTGAGTGTTCGAGAATTTACGTTTGGTGACAATGATATGCTCGGCGCCATTGTTGCAACGCTTATTGATGCAGATCTCTATGTGATTCTGTCTGATGTCGCTGGACTTTATACTGCCAATCCACAGGAGAATCCTTCTGCACGGTTGATTACTCGCGTCGAGCATGTGGATGGACGCATTATTAGCATGGCCGGAGGAACGGAGTCCTCTTATGGCACGGGCGGCATGGCAACCAAGGTGCGTGCGGGGCGTGCAATGCTTGCTGCGGGTATTCCCATGGTTGTTTGTGAAGGTCGTATGCCTGAAGCATTACAACGTGCCGTGGATGGAACGGTGCCGGGAACGCTTTTTGCTCCTGCAGAGGGTGCTTCCATCCATCACAGGCACGCAAGCTTTGGATTGGACTTGCTGGGGTTTCCCGTGGCGCTCTTATTGCGGATGATGGAGCATGCCGTGCCCTTATCAATAGGGGAGCTTCGCTATTACCAGTGGGAGTGATAGATGTGCATGGCGATTTTAACGCCGGTGATATCGTGAGCATCTATTCACGAGCAGGTGATTTGGTTGCTCGTGGGATCTGCCGTTTTTCCTCGGATGAAATGCGAAAAATAAGAGGACTTCGGCTTGATATTATTTCTCGTTTTCTTTCAGATCGAGCAGATAGTCCTGCGGTACATCGAGACGAAATGCTTGTTTTCTAATGTCATGAGATGGTTGCTGCAAAAAGGCTGTTTTACACTAGTAAAACCCGAAAGTTTAAGAGGAATGATTATTTTTATGCGTGAGAGAAGGAAAGGAGAGCTCAATGTCTGAGGCTCGTGAATTGGCTAAGGCAGCACGACTTGCTTCTCGCTCGCTTGCGGCTGCGGGTGCAGCTACCAGGACAAAGGCAATCGAGCTAGCAGCTCACGCCATTGATATGGCTCGTGAAGAAATACTCGCAGCTAATGTGCATGATCTTGAACGAGGACAAGCGTCTGGTCTATCAAATGCGCTAATGGATCGTCTATTGCTTACTGACGAACGCATTGACGGTATTGTTGCTGGAATGCGTAAGGTGGCTGCACAAGAAGATCCTATTGGCGAAGTAGTGGGTGGCCATACCCTCGATTCAGGCATTCGTCTTACACGAGTTCGTGTTCCCCTGGGTGTCGTAGCTATTGTGTATGAGGCGCGGCCTAATGTAACGGCCGATGCGGTTGCTCTTACCCTGCGTTCTGGTAATGCATGCGTTCTCCGAGGCGGCTCAGCTGCTCATGATTCGTGTGTTGCCCTTGTCAATGCTTGCAGAAAAGGAATTGAAGAGGCAGGGTTTCCAGCGGATTGTGCCACCCTTATTCAAAGCACGGACCGTGCCGAGACTATTGAGCTTATGCACGCAAATGGTTTGGTGGACGTATTAATTCCTCGTGGCGGTCATTCTCTGATTCGCACCTGTGTTGAGCAGGCAACTGTCCCCGTTATCGAGACGGGTGAAGGCAATTGTCATACCTATGTCCATGCCTCCGCCGATCAAGATATGGCGTTGTCCATTATTGAAAATGCCAAAACAAGCAGGCCGGGTGTCTGCAATGCATGTGAGTCGGTTTTGGTTGACGTTGAGTGTGCTGAGTCTTTTCTTCCTCGTTTCCTCAAAGCTTGCACAGTTTGGGGAGTACTTGTTCATGGTGACGAGGCAACCTGTAAAGCGGCTGCTGCAGCTGGTTTGACTGAAGAAGTGGATTACGTACTTGCCGGTGAGGAAGACTGGGGTCGAGAATATCTTGCACTCGAAATATCTTGTAAGGTGGTCTCAGGTATTGATGAAGCTATAGCTCATATCAATCGATATGGCACGGGGCACTCTGAATGCATAGTTGCACGAGATGTTCAAGCTTGTGAGCGTTTCCTCTCCGACGTCGATGCTGCTGCGGTATACACCAATGCCTCTACACGCTTTACCGATGGTGGCATGTTTGGTTTAGGTGCAGAAATTGGCATTTCTACGCAGCGTCTACATGTTCGTGGTCCCATGGGGGCTGCTGCGCTTACAACAACAAAATGCTTGCTTCGCGGAGAAGGGCAGGTTCGATGAACTTGTGCGATCGCCTTTCTGCGACACACACTATCGTGCAAAAGTGTGATGCAACGGTGCTTGGAGATGCATTTTCCGAGCCCGTTGCGCCGGATCTTCCTTTACTCGGAGAAGATCCTACAAAAACGTATCGGCTTGGCATTATGGGTGGCACCTTCGATCCTATTCATAATGGGCATCTCGTTACGGCCGAACAGGCTTTAGGTGATCTTAATCTCGACATTGTTGTGTTTATGCCAGCGGGTTCGCCTGCCTTTAAGCAGGGGCGCGAAGTTGCAAGTCCTGAGGATCGTTATGCCATGACGCTCTTGGCAACATCTGATAATCCCCATTTTCTTGTAAGCCGCTTTGAGATAGATAGGTCAGGTATAACCTATACTGTCGACACGCTTGCACGTCTTCGTGAAATCTATCCTGATAATGTTGAGTTTTATTTCATTACGGGCGCGGATGCCATTATGGATATTGTGAAGTGGCGTGATGCGGAACGGATTGCCTCTCTTGCACATCTCGTGGGAGCTACGCGCCCTGGGTATGATCTTGACTACGCCAGTGATGTAATCTTCCGGTCGTCCATTAGTTTTGATGTTACCTATCTCGAGGTGCCAGCACTTGCCATATCTTCGAGCCATCTGCGCGCGCGTCGAGCGGCGGGCCAGTCTTTGCGGTATCTCACACCTGATGCGGTTGTGGGTTATATCAAAAAACGCGGTCTCTATCGAAAGGCGTCTTCATGAGTTGTGAGCAAGCTCACATGGCGTATACGAGCGTTTCTTGGTTGAGTGGATTTGATGAGGTGTCTTACTCTTCCGACCAAGAGGCATATCTTGCAAGACTTGAAGAAGATCTTGCGAAACAGCTTGCTGCAAAACCGCGTAGGCTTCAACATTCATATTCTGTTGCACTGTGTGCAGAAAAGCTCGCACTTCTCTATGGAGTGGATCCATTTAAATCACGTGTAGCGGGTATTCTGCACGACTGGGACAAGGCATATAGCAACGATGAGCTTATCGAGCGAGCACGTAAAGCTAATCTCGATTTAGGAGTAGACCTCTCTTTAGTACAGCCACTTTTGCATGGCATACTTGCTGCTCATGAGCTTCCTCAGAAATACCCAGAGCTTCCTGAGGATGTGCTTCATGCTATTAAGGTTCATACCATAGGGAGTGCACATCCAACACCTCTTGATATGATTGTTTTTATCGCTGATGGCATTGAAGTATTTCGTCCAGCTGCTGAGGGTATAGAAGCTGTACGTAATCTTGTGGGAACAGTATCTCTCCCAAAGCTATATTGGCGTTCTTTTGCAAATGGTGTTGCTTATGTTATTGCGACTGAACGCTGGCTCTATCCGGGTACTATCGATATCTACAATCAGCTTGTTCTTGCTCGCGAACGCGGGGAGGAGCCTTTTACAACTACGAAGGAGACTGCATGAGTGTTACTCCACTGGAGCTTGCACGCGTTGCTGCCGCTGCTGCCGATGAGAAAAAGGCAACAGATATTTGTCTTATCGATATTTCCAACACTTCAGATATTTGCGACTATTTTTTAATTGCAAGCGCTGCTAATCGTCGTCTCGCAGATGCAATTGTTGATGAAATAGAAGAGCGTGTACGTCTTAATTGCAATGAGAAACCCTTTTCCATTGAGGGTAGAGAAGAGCTTGCTTGGACGCTTATAGATTACGGTTCAGTAGTTGTTCATATTTTCCAGCCTGAGGCACGAGAGTATTATCGCTTAGATAAACTTTGGGGCGACGCACCTCGAGTTAAGCTTGATCTTGAAGGCGCTGATGCAGGCACGTCTCATGAATCTTGATCGTGTCCATTACCCGCGTCTTTATCGGTGAATCGCAAATCATACCCGAAAGAGATGGCTTGTTTGCCAAAACGAGCACGCACCTGATCGGTGGTGCGTGCAAGGCGTTCACGTAGCTCTTCATCGTCATGATCATGAGCCGCAAAGAGATCAAGTTGCTCTGGCTCGCCTTTATCAAATGAACTTACTCCAATGCCAAGCAGGCGTATGGGAGTGCCTTCTGCCCAAAGGTTTTGGAGAAGCGTTCGAGCTTTTTGCGCGATGGTACGCTTGTCTCTTGTTGGTTGAGGTGTCTGACACTGAGCAGTTCTGCCTTCTGCATAACTGAACTTCAATTTAAGGGTGATAGTTCGACCTTTGAGGTCTTTTTCACGCAGTCGATGGGCAACCATGTCAGCAATATGGTCTATTGCCGCTTCAACTTCGTCACGCGCGGTTAGATCGTGGGAAAATGTTCGCTCATTGGAGACGGACTTCCGATCTTCTGGAGCACAAGCTTCTATCACTTGTGAATGTTCGCGCCCCGAGGCACGAATAATCATACGAGGACCCATAATTCCGAAGATCCGTTCAAGGCGTTTTGGATCTGCTTGTGCAAGTTGACCCAGTGTATGAATGCCCATTGCTATAAGTTTTGCCTCCGCTGATGCCCCTATGCCACTCATAGCGCGTACCGGTAAGGGATCAAGGAATGCTCGTTCGCTGCCAGGTAGTACCACGGTAAGACCTCGAGGCTTTTCTTTTTCCGAAGCAATTTTTGCAATCGTTTTATTGGTGCCGAGTCCAATAGAGCAGGTGATACCAAGTGTGGACACTCTTTTTTGAATTCGCTGACAGATTGCAACCGGACTCTCTCGAGAAAAACGTCCAGGCGTTACATCAAAAAAGGCCTCATCAATGGATACTTGTTCTACAAGCGGTGTTTCTTGTTCAACTATGGACATAATGCGTGCGCTGAGCTCGCGATACCTATCAAAGTGTCCATGTGTCCAGATGGCTTGCGGACAGAGTCGCTTTGCTTCAGCGGAAGGCATAGCTGAATGCACACCATAGCGACGTGCTTCGTAAGAAGCTGTTGATACAACACCGCGATGATCGGCATCTCCACCAACTATGACAGGTTTGCCGCGCCATTCTGGATGATCAAGCTGCTCTACAGATGCAAAAAATGCGTCAAGGTCGAGCAGGCCTATTGCCGGGCCATCCCATGAGATGGTGAGCTCATGTTCATGAGAAGCATTTTGTTTCATGTCCTTTTGCATAATCCAATTATAGGGTTATTACAAAAGTGGTTCCTTCGTAAGCATTGCTCGTTACTAGAATGGTTCCACGATGCTCATCGACAATGCCTTTGGCAATGGCAAGACCAAGTCCGTAACTTGCTGTTTTTGTTTCCTTCGTGCGAGATTTGTTTGAACGATAAAAGCGTTCAAATATTTGATCGAGATCTTCTTTTGGGATGGGGTCTCCAATATTATTTATCGAGAGACGAGCATGATTTTGAACATGGACAAGAGAAACAGTAATAGTGGTATTGGGATGAGCGTATTTACAGGCGTTATCGCAGAGAATCGTACAGAGCCTATCGAGCGCTTCTGAAGATCCTTTTACCGTTATATTGGGCTGGACATGCGTTTTGATTGTGCATCCGCGCTCAAAGGCAACTGCATCAAATTGAAGAGCGCAGCGTTCAACAATGGTCGATAGATTTACGTTCTCGTGAGGAAGATTGCCGCTATCGACTGCATACTCAGAACGAGCCAGCGCCAACAGTCCTTCTACCAGCCCTTGCATCCGGTGAGCTTCTTCAGCGGTGCTATTCACCCATTTCATTGTTTTATCAGGAATACCAGCATCTTTTTCTTGCAAGATTTGTGTGTTGGCAATGATGACTGAAAGTGGTGTTTTGAGTTCATGGGACGCATCTGCGACAAATCTGCGTTGCTGCTGCCAGCTCCTCTCAATAGGGGAGAGAGCCCATCGAGCCAGAGCAATACTTACAAGAAAAATGAGACCGGAGAGAATAATAAAGAGAGCTGCCGTGCCCTGTGCCTGGTTTATAAAAATTTGGTCGAATGGGGTGGTGTCGGCAATGGCGATGTAGATATATCCATTCTCTTGTCTACTACGCCAGCTGAGATGTGATGATTCCAGTCTTCCTTCAGCAGAAGAATTTTCTGAAGCATCCTTTATTATCTTGGCCAAGTCGACGGCGTTCACATGTACTGCCGATTTGTTGGAAGAAACAATTGTTCCATCTTCATTGAGATTTACTCGCGCTATAAGCATGTGTGCTGTGTCGTCATCATATTCCTCGTCAGACCAGCTCCCACCTATTTCAGGGGGATCGAGATTGTTATCTTCCAAGCTGTATGTGAGAGCTGTTTCAACCGACTCTCGATGCGAGACGTAAGTCAGAAATAAGGTAACGCCTAATACGGTTGCTAAAAGAAGCATGAGAAGAGTGCAAAAAAACGCAGAGAAAGTTCTTCTCAAACGTTTGAGCATCTCTTCTCCTCACATAGCTAAAATCTCTGTTTAAAGTTGTGACTATTAGAGAAGAGCTTACTCTTTTTCAATCTTTTCTAGACGATATCCCAGCATCCTGAGCGTGGTAATTTGGACACTTGACTGCAGGTGTGTAAGCTTCTTTCTTAAAAAAGAAATGTATGCTTCTACTGAGTTTTCGAGCGCTTCACCTTCGGTGCCCCAAACACGGGTGAGTAAATCCTGTTTAGAAACAACTCGCCCATTTGAACTCATAAGAATTTGCATAACCTCAAATTCCTTTTGAGATAGATGTACCGAGGATGTCTCGGTTGAAAGCTCGTGGGTGCTGAGATCAAGCGTAAGATCACCAAAATGTGCCTTGTCTATAACTACTTCACCCTGTCTACGAGTAATAGCCCTTACACGTGCAACCAATTCAATGGGTTCAAAAGGTTTGGTCATATAATCATCGGCGCCGGAATTGAGTCCTGCAACCTTATCAATTGTTTCGGTACGTGCTGTAAGCATGAGAACAGGAAGGGAGTTGTTTTCTCTTCGCAATGCACGGACGAGTTCTATTCCATCAATTCCGGGTAACATTACATCCAGAACCATTGCGTCGTACATTCCGCTTTCAGCATATGCGAGCCCAGCTTTGCCATCGTAGGCAGCTTCGGCATGAAAATCCGCTTCTTCTAATATGTGACAGATGGCGTCTGCGAGATTTCGTTCGTCCTCAACTACGAGAATGTTCATTTACAGGCGCTCCTCTCATGTAGTTTTCCAGCAGAGGCCTGCTATATATGGTAATGACGAGCCTTAAGACGGCCTGAAACACCTATTTTTGTGCTCATGGTTCTACCGGCTTATACTGCAGTTCACAAAATCAGCACTTCTCACCATAGGTTTTATGGCCTATCATTATCTATCGCTTATGTGGCTACGCGGCGAGCCTTCTCGATCCATACACGCCGCACGTCTAGAGGAGTATTCATTGGCAGTTAAGATTCGTCTGGCCCGTCATGGTGCCAAGAAGCGTCCTTACTATCGTGTTGTTGTTGCTGACGGTCGTATGCCACGCGATGGTCGCTTCATTGAGCTCGTTGGTCGTTACAACCCTCTGACCAACCCTAAGACCATTGAGATTGATCTTGAGAAGGTCGATGCTTGGATTGCAAAGGGTGCTCAGCCCACCAGCGCTGTCTCTCATCTTATTGACATTGCACGCGGCGACGCTCCTGAGCCCGTAGTGAAAGAGCGTAAATCCAAGAAGCAGCTTGCTAAGGATGCCGCAGCTGCTGAGGCTGCTGACGAGGCTGCTGAGTAGCAATGACATCTGAGGTTATAGAAGGCATGAGCGATCAAGACCAGATTGCAGAGGAGCCTTCTGACAAGGTCGCCGATCTTGTTGAGTATGTGGTCTGTGGCCTGGTTGATGACGTTGATGCTGTAACACTCGATGTGGTTGATAGTGATGATGGAACCCTTATCGAGGTGAGCTGCGCCGAAGCCGATGCCGGCAAAGTTATTGGCCGCCGTGGTCGAACCATTAAAGCCATTCGCACGCTTGCTCGAGCACTTGGTCAACGCGTAGGCACTTCTGTTGAGGTTGAGGTTTTGGGTTAGGCGTTTTCTCTGTGTACAAAAAGCTCAAAACAATCGCACGTGTTGTAAAGACACATGGTAAAAAGGGGGAGGTCGTGACGGTTTCCGTTAACGGCCTTCCTTCTCTTATGCGTGAAAACCTTATGGTCTGTCTCGTTCCTCCCGCTCTTAAAGGCAACAGATGGCACCGTGTTGCAGAAGTTCAAGATGGTCCTCGCGGTCAGCTTGTTACTTTTTTCGATGTCTCAACCATCTCTGATGCTGAAGAGTTGGTGGGTAAATCAATTCTTGTACTTGAAGATGATCTTCCAGAAGATCTGGCCTTGCATGATCCAAATGTTTTATTGGGTTCTCATGTCGTGGATGAACAAATGGGTGAGCTCGGCGTAATAGCTGAGGTTATGGTAGGCCCCGCCAATGATGTTTGGTCCATACAAGGCCCCTATGGTGAAGTACTTATTCCAGTTGTACCCGAGGTAGTACAAGGAACCATAAGCGATGGGGAAGCGTTTTTGGTGCGAGTACCCGAAGGCACCCTTCCGACTCGGTCATCCGAGGAAAGTGATGAGTAATGTTAGAGTCAAAACACTACGAAACACTTTCGGTCTTTCCTGACGTTTTTGAAAGTTATCTCAATACCTCAATAATGGGTCGTGCCCAAAGAGAAGGTATATTTAGCTTCGAAGCGTATGACATGCGAGATTGGACGCACGACAAACATCGAACAGTCGATGATGCTCCTTTTGGCGGTGGCCAGGGAATGCTTATGAAGCCGGCGCCCATTCTTGAGGCGATTGATGATCTCTCTGAGCGGGGTTCTACAAAACCCTACGTTGTCTTTTTTTCTCCAGTGGGACATCGTTTTGATGAAGCATGTGCAGAACGTCTTTCCCAGCTTGATCGGATTTTATTTGTCTGCGGGCGCTATGAAGGAATTGACGAACGTGTGTATACACGGGCTGATGAAGTGCTTTCACTTGGCGATTTTGTTCTGACGGGAGGAGAACTCGCTGCACTTGTCGTTATAGATGCAGTGGTTCGTCTGCTTCCTGGGGCACTTGGGGATGATATGAGCGCGCAAGATGAGTCTTTTTCTGATGGCCTTCTTGAGTATGCTCAATATACTCGTCCAGCGGAGTATCGAGGCATGAAGGTGCCTTCTGTTTTACTTTCTGGCGATCATGCAGCTATTGCTGCCTGGAGGCGTCGGAATGCCTTGGAGCGCACTGCACAGTTGCGTCCAGATTTGTTAGATACTGCTGCGCTGAGCGAAGAGGAAAAAATGTATGTTGCTCAGTTTATTCAGCAAAAGGAAGCGGAGCGGTTATGAGAACTCTTAAATCGATACTGAGTTTTCTTGCTGTGGTAGTGGTGGGCGTTGTGCTCGCCTTAGGTATTCGCACATTTGTTGCCGAAGTTTATGAAGTGCCCACAGGATCAATGTTGGAAACGGTGCAGCTTGGCGACAGGCTTATTGGGGAGAAGATCTCATATCGCTTCCGTGATCCTGAGCCCGGCGAAATTGTTACTTTCGAAGACCCTGAAGGTAGTGGCCAAACACTGCTTAAGCGTGTCATAGCTACTGAAGGCCAAACAGTGGAGCTCATTGATGGCATTGTTTATGTTGATGGCGTCGCACTTGATGAGCCATATGTAGACGGCAAACCTTCAGACCCCATTCCCTTTGATGGTGAAGGCGGGGGCATAAGTTACCCCTATGTCGTGCCCGAGGGTTGCATCTGGGTTATGGGAGATAACAGAACTAACTCTCGAGATTCTCGTTATTTCGGCGCAATTCCTGTTGATTCGGTAACCTCAAGAGCGGTCGCTATTTTCTGGCCATTTGAGGATGCGTGCATTTTGTAGGTTCTTGTGTTTTAACGACACATGCTGACAAGAAGGAGGGCGAACACATGGGCGAGACGCCCCTAACATTTCAGGATATGATCCTGACGCTCGAGCACTATTGGGCTAGTTGTGGTTGTACGGTAATGCAGCCTTATGACTCCGAGGTGGGAGCTGGTACCTTCCATACCGCTACTACCCTGCGCTCACTGGGTCCAGGGGAGTGGAGGTGCTGCTATCCTCAGCCTTGCCGTCGTCCTACGGATGGACGCTATGGTGAGAACCCCAACCGCATGCAGCATTACTACCAATTCCAAGTGCTCATTAAGCCTTCTCCTGCGGATTCACAGGAACTATATTTGGGTTCGCTTGCCGCAATTGGCCTTGATCCTAATGCACATGATGTTCGCTTCGTTGAAGATGACTGGGAGAGCCCAACGCTCGGAGCTTGGGGTCTGGGCTGGGAAGTTTGGCTTGACGGTATGGAGGTTACGCAATTCACCTATTTCCAACAGGTAGGTGGTATTGAAGTTGATCCTGTGCCTGTTGAGATTACCTACGGCCTTGAGCGAATTGCTATGTATGCCCAAAACGTTACAAGTGTCTATGACCTTGTCTGGAGCTATTTGCCCGATGGTACTCCTATGACCTATGGAGATGTATTCCTCGAGAATGAACGCGAATTCTCGGCATACAACTTCGAGGTTGCCAACGTTGAGATGATGCGTCAGAAGTTTGATGACTATGAGCGCGAGTGCCATGCATGTCTGGATGCCAAGCTTCCGCTTCCAGCGTATGACTGTGTTATGAAGTGCAGCCATGCCTTTAACCTACTTGATGCTCGTGGCGCTCTTTCGGCTGTTGAACGAGCAAATTATATTTTGAGAGTGCGTACGGTTGCTAAGGCATGTTGTGAGGCATATCTCGAACAAGTTGCTGGTTCGACTGATGAGCATAAGAACGAGGAGGTTGCATAGACCATGGCCAAAACACGCGATTTTTTGCTTGAAATAGGCTGTGAGGAGATGCCTTCGGCACCGCTTATGAATGCAACCAATCAGCTTGGAAAGCTCGTGGAACGTGAGCTCGATGATGCGGGTTTGCCTCACGGAGCACTTCGTGTTGCTTCAACGCCTCGACGTTTGAGCGTTATTGTCTCCGATGTTGCTGAATCGACCGAAGAGGTTCATGAGGTTCGTCGTGGTCCTGCAGCTCATATCGCTTTTGATGAGGCGGGGGAGCCCACAAAAGCAGCTATAGGTTTTGCTCGCAAGTTTGGCATGGGAGCAGAAGATCTTACAAGGCGTGAAGACAACGATGGCAAGGAATATGTTTTTGCTGAGCGTACAATTCCAGCTGCTTCTGCATTGCCACTCCTCTCTAAGCTCTGTGAAAAGACAATTCGTTCCCTTGAGTGGCCTAACTATCGCAGCCAGCGTTGGGGTTCTTCTCACGATACATTCGTAAGGCCCATTCGTTGGATTTGTGCTCTTTTTGGTGAGGATGTTATCCCGGTTAGTTATGCTGATGTAACCAGCAGCAATACAACGCGTGGTCATCGAGTCTTGGGCCCTGGTGAACACATCGTGGCCGAACCTTCGGCTTACGAAAACGTTCTTGAGAATGCCGGTGTTCTCCTTGAGAAGAGGCGAGCACAAAAGATTCGTGAACAGGTAAAAGCTCTTGAAGAAGAACGCGGTGGCGCTCATGTTGATATGCCTAAGCGTACCTTCGATGAAGTTGTAAACCTGTGCGAATGGCCAACGGCGCTTGTTGGCACTTTTGACGAAGAGTTCTTGGCAGTTCCTCATGAAATTATTTGTGAGTCCATGCTGTCCAACCAGCGCTATTTCCCCATTTATGACCAGCAGGGCAATCTCACTCGTGAATTTGTCGTAGTGTCCAACGCTGACCCGGCATGTTCTGAGACAGTTGTTGATGGTAATGAACGTGTTGTTCGTGCGCGTTTAGATGATGCCAAGTTCTTCTATGAGGAAGACCTTAAGGTTGGTCTCGATGAGTTTGTTGAACGTCTGGATCGCGTGGTATTTCATGAGAAGCTCGGCACTATGCGCCAGAAGGTTGAGCGCATGGAGGCGATTGCGGGTGCTGCCGCAGAACTAGCTGGTCTTGATGAGATTACTTCTGCGCAGGCTATTCGCGCTGCCCATTTTGCTAAGGCTGACCTGGTAAGCCGGACTGTCGTTGAATTCACCAGCCAGCAAGGCGTTATGGGTGGCTACTTTGCTCAGGCCGCCGGTGAGCCTGAAGAGGTGTCCCGCGGCATAGCTGAGCATTATCGTCCACGCTTTGCTGGAGATGATCTTCCCTCGGGCACGGTAGGAAAAGTTGTGGCTCTTGCCGATAAACTCGATACGATTTGTGGACTTTTTGCAGTTGATGAACCGCCTCCCGGCTCATCCGATCCATTCGCCGTTCGTCGTTCTGCTATTGGTGCAATTGCAATTTTGCAGGCGCTCCCAGTGTTTTCTTTGAGTTCATTGGTCAGCTGTGCGCTCGAGGCACTTTCATCTCAGGACATCTCCTTTGACCTCGATAAAGTCCGCAATGAAGTGCTCGCATTTTTCGTCGGTCGCCTTGCAGCGATCGCGCGTGATGAGGGTGTCCGTCCTGAGACAATCGAAGCTGTTTCTGCGGTGGGCATTGTAGATCCTGCAGAGTTTTTACATCGCGCCCATGCTCTTGAGCAGGCACGCAAAAACGATACTGAGCTCTTTGACGATTTGGCGCATGCCTACGCTCGTGCAGCTCATCTTGCTGATGCATCACTTGGTGATGATGTCGACGAAACTAAGTTCTCTGCTCCTGAGCTTGCTTTGCTTAAGGCCTGCTCAGAAGGGGAAGATGCTGTTAATAGCGCGCTCAGTACAGGAGACTATCAGGGCGCACTTGCTGCCCTTGCAGGTTTGCGAGAGCCAATCGATCGATTCTTTGACGAAGTGCTTGTTATGGATGAAGATGAGGACGTGCGAAATAATCGTCTGCGTCTCCTTAACAGATTTGCTGGTGTCTTTGGCGGGGTTGCTGACATGGGAGCGCTCGCTGGCAGGCGTTAGAATGGTATAAATATCTAAAGTGCGAGGCGATAATTTCGCCTCGCAGGCAGGTTCAGCATTTGGCGGAAAGGTGGCTTTCGTGAAGGCAAATTTCGACCTCATTGATGAGGACTTCGACGAGGCTACGCCCGTCGTTCATATCATTTCAGACTCTCTTGGCGACACTGCATCTGAGGTTGTTAACGCCGCTGCTGGTCAGTTTCCTAATGAGTCTGTACGAATTGAACGGCTTGCTAAGGTTACGAGCGTAGAGCAGGTTCGTCATTACTTTGACGAGAAGACCGATCCAGAGATTCCGATGGCTGTGTTCCACACCATCGTGGATTCTAATTTGCGTGCAGAGGTTCGTCGCGAACTTGATCGTCGCGCTATTCCATCTATCGATTTGATGGGACCAGCAATTACTGTTCTCTCCACTCTCACAGGGGAAGAACCTAAGAACGTTCCTGGCGTTATCCACAACACAGATGGTCAGTATTTCCGTCGTGTTGATGCCATGGAGTTCTTTGTTGAGCATGATGACGGTCGTAATCCGCAAGATCTTCCGAAGGCAGATATTGTCCTTGTCGGTGTTTCACGTACTTCTAAGACACCACTCTCAATGTACTTAGCTTTCTTGGGCTACAGGGTTGCAAATGTGCCTTTGGCGCTTGGCGTTGAGCCGCCTCAGGAGCTTGAGCAGGTCGATCCGCGTCGTCTCTTTGGTCTTGTCTCTTCAACCAATACGCTTCAGGCTTTCCGTCAGAATCGTCTTTCAGATGATGCTGCCTTTGCAATTGCAGGTTCCTATGCTGACCCACACGAGATTGTTGCCGAGCAAGATGAGTCTCGTAAGCTTATGAAGCATCTCGGCTGCATTGTCATTCGTACCGAAGGCAAGGCCGTAGAAGAATCTGCAACTGAGATTATTTCTCGTATTGAAGACCTTGAGGAATCGCTCTCAGATTCTGAAGACGCGTAATTGTTTCTACAGTTATTTGTAGGTAAACAGGGGTGATCACGCTGTGGTCGCTCCTGTTTTTTCTTTTTGTCAAGTCCTTTATATGAATGCTCCGTCTACGGATGAAATTGATCCGCCAACGTATTCACGCTTCACATCCTGACTGAGTATCGGACAATAGGGAAAGTGAGTCTTGCGTTCGCCTCCTGTAAAGGCTGAATGCAGAGCAAGAATGCACACTTAATCTGGTGTGTGTAAGAGACGAGGAGTTTAGATGTCTGAAACCAAGCACGTATATCGCTTCGGCAAGGACGCCTCCGGCAACGATGTAACAGAAGTTGCTGGAAATACCGTCGATGAGGCCAAATACGTTGTCGGCGGTAAGGGAGCAAACCTTGCTGAGATGGCCAAGATCGGTCTTCCAGTTCCTCCGGGATTTTCAATTACCTGCCAGACGTGTGTTGCATATTCATCTGCTGGCAATGTTTGGCCTGAGGGCGTTCTTGATGAGATTGATGAGGCTCGTAAAGACCTCGAAGAGCGTATGGGTAAGAAGCTGGGAGATGCTGAGGATCCTCTGCTGGTCTCCGTTCGCTCTGGCGCTCCTTTCTCCATGCCTGGCATGATGGACACCGTTCTTAACCTTGGTCTGAATGATGTCTCTGTTCATGGCCTCATTGCTCAGACAGAGAATCCTCGTTTTGGCTGGGACTCATATCGTCGCTTCATCCAGATGTTCTCTAACGTCGTAATGGGTGTCGACTCCGACCTGTTTGAGAACGCCATTACTTCTCTTAAGCTGAAGAAGGGTGTCAAGAACGACACCGACCTTACGGCCGAAGATCTCGAGAAGCTCGTTGCTGAGTTCAAGGATATTTTCGCCAAGAATGTTGACGTAAAAGAGCATCCTGAGGTTGTTGTTGACGGTAGGGCAGTATTCCCCTCCGATCCTTATCTGCAGCTTCGCCTTGCTGAGCAGGCTGTCTTTGGTTCTTGGATGAATGAGCGCGCCATTCTCTACCGTAAGCAGAACAAGATCCCCGATGACCTTGGTACCGCTGTAAACGTTCAGGTTATGGTCTTTGGTAACAAGGGTGATACTTCTGCAACTGGCGTAGCCTTCACCCGTAACCCGGCTGACGGTACAAACGAGCGCTATGGCGACTTCCTGGTAAACGCTCAGGGCGAGGACGTTGTTGCTGGTATTCGTAACACCGAGCCTATCGCTGACCTTCGTAAGATCCCTGCCCTTGAAGAGGCTGGTAACGAGCTTTATCACATTTTCGAGGTGCTCGAGGATCACTATCGCGACATGATGGACATTGAGTTCACCATTGAGCAGGGCAAGCTTTGGATGCTGCAGACCCGCGTTGGTAAGCGCACCGCTCTTTCTGCTCTGAAGGTCGCTATTGATATGGAGCGCGAGGGTCGCATCTCTAAGGAAGAGGCAGTTCAGCGTGTCAATCCTGAGCAGCTCGATCAGCTCCTGCACCCACAGCTTGACCCCAATGCAGATCTTGAGGTTCTCGCTACTGGTCTGAATGCAAGCCCTGGTGCCGCTGTTGGTGAGGTTGTCTTCTCCTCTGATGATGCTGTGAAGTTTGCTGAGGACAATCGTCCGTGCATCCTTGTCCGCTGGGAGACCAACCCTGACGACCTTAAGGGCATGGTTGCTGCTGAGGGCATTCTCACCAGCCATGGTGGCAAGACCAGCCATGCTGCCGTTATTGCCCGTGGCATGGGTGCACCTTGCGTCTGCGGTGTTGAGGCACTTAAGATCGACGCAACCAAGAAAGAGGCTCGCGTCTCTGGCACCGACGTGGTTCTCCACGAGGGTGACGTTATTTCCATCGACGGTACAACCGGCCGCGTCATTCTCGGCTCTGTAGCCCTCGTTCGTCCTGAGCTTACAGGCGACCTTGAGACAATCCTTGAGTGGGCAGACGAGATTCGTCTCGATCCTTCTCGCGGTGCAGTTATGGGCGTCCGTGCTAACGCAGATAACCCTGCAGATGCTCAGCTCTCTCGTGACTTCGGTGCTGAGGGCATTGGTCTTTGCCGTACCGAGCACATGTTCCTTGGCGAGCGTAAGCAGATCATCCAGTCGTTCATTCTCGCTGAGAGCGATGGCATTAAGGAGCGTGCACTTGGCAAGCTTCTCGATGCTCAGAAGGGTGACTTCCTGAGCATGTTTGAGGCCATGGACGGCAAGACGGTCATTGTCCGCCTGCTCGATCCGCCTCTGCATGAGTTCCTTGACAATCCTCGTGACCTTGCTGTTGAGCTTGCTCATCTCGAGGACAAGGGTGCTGCTAAGTCTGAAATTGCTGAGAAGCGCGATCTGCTCCGTCGTATCGATTCCATGACTGAGGCTAACCCGATGCTTGGTCTGCGTGGTTGCCGTCTTGGCATCGTTTATCCTGAGCTCACTGATATGCAGGTACGTGCTATCGCAAGCGCTGCTGCTGAGCTCAAGAGCCGTGGTCTTGATCCTAAGCCCGAGATTATGGTTCCGCTGGTTTCTACTGCTAACGAGCTTGCTATGCTTCGTGAGCAGATTCTTAAGGGCGTCCAGGAAGTTGCTGACAAGTATGGCATGGAGCTCAACATTCCTGTGGGCACCATGATCGAGCTTCCGCGCGCTGCTCTTGAGGCTGATGAGATTGGTCAGTATGCTGACTTCTTCAGCTTTGGCACCAACGACCTTACGCAGACCACGTTTGGCTTCTCTCGTGACGACGTTGAGAGCGCCTTCATCCCCATGTATCTGCGCAAGAAGATTCTTGCTACCAACCCGTTTGAGACGCTTGATGATGGCGTTAACAAGCTCATCAAGATTGCTCTTCAGGGTGGTCGCACCGCCAATCCTAAGATTGTTTGCGGCGTCTGTGGCGAGACTGGTGGCGATCCTGATTCCATCCACACCTACTATGACGACGGTGTAGATTACGTCAGCTGCTCGCCCTATCGTGTACCTATCGCACGTCTCACCGCTGCTCAGGCAAAGATCGCAGCAAACGGTGGCGCTATTTCGAGGGATAAGTAATTCACGGACCTATCCGCGGAATGTGTGAGTAGGGAGGGAGAGTCCATTGGGCTCTCCCTCTTTTTTGATCTGTAATACCTAAGAGTTACGCTGTAAAGTGCTATTACAGTGAGCTATAGAGGTGGTGACTATGGTTGTTGATCGTATTGCCTGTGAGCGCTTTGAGCATGAGCATCTTAGCAAGTTTGCTTGTTTTGCCGATGAGTCTCAGGGTCGATATAAAGATGAACCTTTGGATCCACTTCGTACGTGCTTTCAAAGAGATCGCGACCGTATTTTGCATTGCAAAAGTTTTCGCAGATTAGCTCATAAAACACAGGTCTTTCTTGCGCCAGAAGGAGACCATTATCGAACGCGCCTTACACACTCTCTTGAGGTCATGCAGATTTCACGAGATATTGCTCGCTCTTTAGGCCTTAACGAAGATCTAACCGAGGCAATTGCCTTAGGGCATGATCTTGGACATACGCCGTTTGGTCATGCTGGGGAGGGTGCATTGTCGCGGGCTTTGTCCGAATGGCGAGGGATTGATCCTGAATCCTCAAAAGGCAAAACGCTGTTTCGTCATAACGTGCAGAGCGCACGAGTTGTTCAAGTGCTTGAAAAGGATGGACAGGGGCTCAACTTATCTCGTGAGGTTGTTGATGGGATCTTATGTCATACAGGCAGTCGTAAGGCAAGCACCCTTGAAGGCAGACTGGTAGCGCTTTCGGATAGAATCGCCTATGTGACCCATGACATTGATGATGCTGAACGGGCCGGCTTGCTTCGTGAATCAGATTTGCCGCGAGAACCTCTAGCCATACTTGGCACAACCTCTTCTGAGCGTATAGCTACCATGGTTCGTGATGTGGTATATACGAGCTCAGATATGAATGATATCCGTATGTCAGATGATGTATGGAATGCAATGATGCAACTTCGATCTTTCTTGCGTGAGCATATCTATACCGAGAGTGATGCTAAGGTGGATGAACCAAAGGCACGCCAGTTGATCATTGATTTGTTCCATTATTTTATGGAACACCTTGATCAGGTGCCCGATGAGTATCGTCGTCATGCAACAAAGCATCCCGATATTCAAGTTGCAGACTTTGTTTCTGGTATGACCGACCGCTATGCTATACGCATGTATCAAAACATTAAAATCCCTCGCGCCTGGAGGATGGGAGAGCATTCGTGAAAAAAGGCTTTGCAGTACTACGTCTTCTCATTTCATTGGTCATTTTGGCTGTTGGCGTAGGGGCAGTTTGGTTTGTGAGTACCGGACATAGTCTGCCTTTTGTTTCAGGTTCTGACGATAACCCTGATACGCTCACTTCTTCAAATGAGAAGGCTAACTCCGATGATCTCCATCTGTCAGATTACTCGTGGAGTGAACTTTCAGATATTTCTGCAGAGATAAGTGCTGCACCTACTGATGAAGAAGGTCGCTCTATTGCTCAGTCTTATGGACTGGTAGATGCTAACGGCTCTCTCAGTGATGATGAAATACAAATTGAGCTTTCAAATGGAATGGTTGTATCAGCTCAGCTTGTTGGTATTCGCCATGATGACAAGAGTGATGGTACTGGCAAGGCGGGACTCACCTTTATTACTATGCAAGCCATCGCAAACCGTCCTGTGAACTCAAATGGCGACAATGCAGGCGGGTGGCAATCTTGCGAACTTCGCGCTTGGCTTAACGGAGATGCGTTGGATTTATTTCCAACGGATTTGCGCGAACATCTGGTAAGTGTTGAGAAGCTCACCAACAATGTTGGGGGAGCGCGTGATGCATCTGCAGTGAGCGCTACCTCAGATTACGTTTGGCTGTTCTCTGCTCGAGAAGTCTGTGGACAAATTAACTGGTTTGAGCACGAATACGGTGCTGACTATGCTTATCTCGACGCAGTGCCTAATGCTGAAGGTGAACAGTACGAACGGTTTGCTCAAGCAAAAGTTACGTCATCTTCCGATCCAAGCGACACCTTGATCCGCACGTATCAAGGTAATGAGACGTCTTGGTCATATAGAACACCATTTTTCTTTGTTTATCAGAACCTCGATGGACGTTATTTTTACAATGTGTTGAGCACGGGCTATCCGTATGGCTATAGTGCGCCCGATCTTTCTCAGGGTGTTGTTGTCGGCTTTTGCGTGTAGATATTGCGGATTGCGTTTAACCTGGTATACTAATTCGCTGTGTGTAAACCTATGTGCCGTTCTCTTTGGTCGGCACCTCTAGTGTAGAGATGAGGAAACAAATGGATTACATCCGCGCTATTGAGCGTCGCCAGATCCGTGAGGATATTCCGACGGTTCAGATTGGTGATCACGTAAAGGTTCACTATCGCATTAAGGAAGGCGATCGTGAGCGTATTCAGGTCTTCGAGGGCGATGTTATTCGTATGAGCGGTGCTGGTGCTCGTGAGACCTTTACCGTGCGTAAGCTTTCATTTGGTGTTGGCGTTGAGCGTACTTTCCCGCTGCATAGCCCCAAGATTGCTAAGCTTGACGTTGTCCGTCATGGTGACATCCGTCGTGCAAAGCTTTATTACCTGCGCGATCGTGTTGGCAAGGCAGCTCGTATTCGCGAGAAGCGCTAAGCGAGATTTTCATTTGTTTGATTGGGGCTGTCCTTGGGCAGCCCTTTTTCTTAGAGTGTAAAGAGTGGAGTGGATATGTCAGAGCAAAAAGAATCTGCACAGGCAAGAATACAAGCACTCCGCTCTGCTTCATTCGAACAGCTGCCAGATTTGTGTGAGCGCTACAAAGCTGATGAACGAAAGCAAGTGCAAAAGGCTTTGAGTACAGCTTGTAGGCGCTATGAACGAGAGGTGCATGAGCGGAAACGCGTACTGGCTATGTATGACCTCATGCATAAGATTGGTGGTTCAGGCATTATTGTGGGAGTAGATGAAGTGGGTCGTGGAGCAGTTGCCGGTCCTCTCACAGTTGCAGCTGTTGCCTTGCCTGATGAACCCATTATTTGGGGTCTTAATGATTCAAAAAAGCTTTCGCCTCAACGTCGGGAAGAACTGGCAGTACAAATTGCAGATTGTGCCATAGCAATAGGTATTGCACATATAGAGAACACCTCAATTGACGCTGCAGGAATGGCCGTATCACTACGAATGGCCATGAAACAGGCTGTTGAAGAGACTCATAGTGTTCCCGACGCCGTTCTTGTTGACGGTAATCCGATGCATATTCATCCACGAGAACATGCTTTGGTCAAAGGAGATGCTCGCGTTGCCTGTATAGCCGCCGCTTCAATTGTGGCTAAAGTCACACGCGATGCTTTGATGGTGGCGTTTGATGCCCAATATCCTGGTTATCATTTCGCAGAGTCAAAAGGGTATGCATCACCGGATCATATTGCAGCTATACAAAAGTTAGGCCTTACTCCTCTGCATCGGCGTAGCTTCTGTCAAAATTTTTTGAATAACTAACAAGTAACGAACAACTACTTATATGTTGATGCTTCAATTGGGCAGATAAGCAGGATGCTCACTGTTTTACATAGGTCTTTGCTATAAGACCTGTTCGAAATCAGACTGTTTGCGTCAAGAAATCTGTAAGTAGTGTCTGAAATCCTTTCTCTACTCAATCTTTGAGAAGGGAGTTCAGATGTCTCAGACCTTCGAAAGACAGCTCATATCTCAGAAGACCTCCACGAAACAGTTTTCGAAAAGATCTCAAGGTAAGCTACTCAGTGAATATAGCGCCCGAGAAATCGGCCTAGAAGGGGAGGATATTGCTGCTGCGTTTCTCGAGCGGAGGGGCTATACAATCCTTGATAGAAATTGGGTTTCCAATGCTGGAGAAGCGGATATCGTTACACTCGCGCCGCATGAATTTCCAGAAAAACATGTGACTTCGGACGGCTTTTCTGAATTACAGCACTCAGAATGCATTTCGGTTGTATCTGGAAAACCAGACACTCCAAAGAAATGTACAAACCTCGAACAAGACTCCACCGACGTTGTCCAATCTTTAAATGAAGTGGTTTTGGTGGAGGTAAAAACACGTTTAGCGCTTCATGATTCTGAAAACACCATGCCTGAAATTGCTGTTGGAAAACGAAAACAGCAACGTTACCGCAAGATTGCTCTTATGTATTTGGCTCTACACTCCGAATATGATGCAGTGCGTTTTGATGTTATAGCCATCAATATCGTTGGTGAATCATTAGCTCGGCTTCGTCATCTTATAGGAGCATACTCGTGGGAGGATTAGCATCTGAGGCTTTTGCTCCCATACAATCAGCTGTCATAAGGGGCGCAGAAGCAATTCCCATTTCAGTTGAAGTGAATATTTCTGGAGGAATACCTGGTCTCACTATTGTAGGAATGCCTGATGCTGCTGTGTTGGAAGCTCGTTCTCGCATTCGATGTGCTATTCGTTCAAGTGGTTTTACCATGCCTCGGGTTCATATCACGGTAAATCTTGCGCCTAGTGATATTCGCAAAACAGGCACTGGACTTGATCTCCCTATTGCCGCAGCACTCCTTCAAGCAACAGGGCAAATATCGTCAGATGCTCTTGCAGGAAGGCTCTTAGTTGGAGAACTTGCACTTGACGGTTTGGTGAGACCGGTGCGCGGTATGGTTGCTTATGCGCTTCTGGCAAAAGAAAAACAACTCGTTCTCTGCAGCGCTAGTGGGACTGATACTTCACTTATAGACATTCCGTTTGAGCATGTAAGACAACTGTCAGATTTACGTCTACCTTCCAGTGAACGATCTCTTACACGCCACGTAACTACATCCCTTCAAACTGATCATCCAAATAGTCATTCGCTTGATTACTCAGAAGTGAAAGGTCAAGAACTTGCGAAGGAGGCTTTGGTAATTGCAGCTACGGGCTCGCTGGGAATAATTATGGTCGGTCCTCCAGGGGCTGGTAAAACAATGCTGGCACAACGCCTTCCAACTATACTTCCTAGGCTGGATAAAGATGCAATGCTAGAAGCCATGCGAGTTCATTCTGTGGCAAATTTATCCTTAGAAGATCTTGCTGCGGGTATCCCTCCTTTCAGAGCTCCCCACCACTCAATATCTGTTTCTGGACTTGTTGGTGGGGGACGGCCGGTAATGCCAGGGGAGATTTCCCTTGCTCATATGGGTGTACTGTTTTTAGATGAGCTCGCAGAATTCCCATCCAATGCGCTTCAAGCATTACGACAACCTCTTGAAGAGGGCTTAATTCGTCTTGTTCGTGTGGATGGTACGTATGTATTTCCTTCTCGTTTTATGCTTGTGGCAGCAACAAACCCTTGCCCTTGTGGCCATTATGGTGATCCGACTCATGAATGTTCATGCACACCAACTGCAATAACTCGTTATATGGCCAAGCTTAAGGGTCCTCTTTTGGACAGAATTGATATGAGGCTTAGTGTGATGCAACCATCAAGCGATGAGTTGGTAGCACAAACAACCAGCCTTTCCTCAAATGAGATGGCTCAACGAGTGCTGGCTGGAAGAAGTTTTGCACGTTGGCGACGCGAGAAAGAATGCAGTACGTGCAACACCCTCACGTATAAATGGCTGGATGAACGAGCGAGAAAATATCTTATTCATGCTGCTCAACAACTTGGATTTGGTGGACGAGGTATGACGCGACTTGTTCACATAGCAAGGACAATTGCCGACTTAGCAGAACGTGAATACATTCAGGAAGACGATATTTCGCTTGCTCTGGCATATCGTATGGAGATAAATGCGTAGGAGACAGCATGACGTCAAATAATTCTTTCGAGCTGCATCAGGGTGATGAGGCTTGGCCGGATGCCTTAGATGGGCTTGGAGATGTTTCCAAACTATATGGTGTAGGGGATCTAAGTATTCTCACGCAGCCTTCTCTTGCTGTCATTGGAGCACGTAGAGCAACGCCTTATGGGTTGAGTGTGTCTGAGATGTTGGGAAGAGTGGCAGCAGAGTGTGGCATCCCTCTTTTATCAGGTGGTGCTATGGGGTGTGACTGTGCCGCACTCACTTCTGCGCTGAGTGCAGGCGGGCAAATTATCATTGTCTCAGGATGTGGGGCCGATATGATCTACCCCCACTCGTCCGAAGCTATTTTTCGTAAAGCTACATCTGGGGCCGGTGTCGTTGTATCTCTTGAACACTGGGGCGCTCCACCAAGAAGATATGCCTTTCCAAAACGTAATCGAGTAATTGCCGCGCTTTGCCAGGTGCTTGTGGTGGCTGAGGCCGGCATTCCTTCTGGCACCTTCAGTACTGCAAGTGCTGCAGCTGATCTTGGAAAAGAACTTTATGCAATACCTGGTCCTATCTTTTCACCATCATCTCGAGGAACCAATCAGCTCATTGAGCAGGGTGCATCAATAATTTCAGATGAAATGGCTTTAGAAGTTAAACTTTCGCTCGATTTTGGTGTAACACGACTTGCTACCAGGGATGAATTGCCCGACCGAGGAAGAGTTCTTTCGGCTCTGGTTGCATGTCCTACGCGTCCTGATGAGCTGGCAACACGTTTGGGTATAGATGTCCTCACGATTGTGAAGACTCTCTCTGATTATGAAATGCACGGCCTTGTAAAGCGTCTTCCTGATGGAAGATATTCACCTACAAATAAGGTATATCTTCCGGAGCACATCCAAAAGGCTTCGATGGTAAGAAGGGAATCAGATGGCTGACTCAGAAGTACTATCTGATCAAGAAGTAGTTGTCATAGGTGGAGGCCTTGCTGGGTGTGAATGTGCTCTTCAACTAGCAAAGCGTAATGTCTCTGTGCGGTTGATTGAACAACGGCCTTTGATGTCTTCTCCAGCACATCACACGGATGGCTTAGCCGAGCTTGTTTGTTCCAACTCGCTCAAGTCACTTCGCTTTGATTCTGCTGCTGGTTTGCTCAAACGTGAACTTGTTCTTATGGGCTCTTTACTCATGGAGATTGCACTTTCTTCACGTGTACAAGCTGGCGGGGCTCTTGCGGTGGACCGAGAAGAGTTTTCCCAAAAGGTTACTGAAGCAATTGAGTGTAACCCACACATTACTCTTGTAAGAGAAGAAGCAACCGAAATCCCACAGGGCCCTGCAGTTATAGCCGCTGGCCCTCTCTGTTCTGACACCTTATTTGAAGCAATTCTTGACGCAGTGGGTGGTCAGTATGGTTCGTTTTATGATGCTGCTGCACCCATTGTTGATGCCACAACCATCGATCGCAACATTGTTTTTGCTCAGTCTCGCTATGAACAAGAAGGCAGTGGCGATTATCTCAACTGTCCGATGAATCGTGAGCAATACGAAGCCTTTATTCACGAGCTTGTATCGGCAGATCGCGTTATTGCGCGTTCCTTTGAACAGACCGATCTCTTTTGTGCTTGTCAACCTGTAGAGGAGATAGCGCGCACAGGAATTGATTCATTGCGATTTGGCGCACTTAAGCCGGTTGGTCTTATTGATCCTGCAACTCAAAAACGTCCCTGGGCAGCCGTACAACTACGTGCTGAAACAAGCAGTGCTGCAGCTTATAACTTAGTCGGATTTCAAACAAATCTTACGTGGCCCGAGCAACGTCGTGTTTTTAGAATGATTCCAGGTCTTGAACATGCAGAGTTTTTCCGATATGGCGTGATGCATCGTAATTCATTTATTGATTCTCCCAAGGTGTTAGATGCCACCTTTGCTATCCCTTGTACTACTACGCGGTTTGCAGGACAGATAACCGGGACAGAGGGCTATACCGAGGCTATTGCATCAGGACTGCTGGCTGCACTTAACACTTATGCTCAGCTTACTGGTGCGTCATATGTTGAGCTTCCCAAAACAGGTGCTTTTGGATCTCTTGTACAGTGGGCGACAAGTGAGGCGACAGATAACTATCAGCCCATGCACGTAAACTTTGGAATTTTCCCTCCACTTGAACATGCTCCTCGTCGCAAACGCGAACGCTATGCAGCGTATGCTACGCGAGCCCTTGAAGATCTCACCGCCTATATCGATTCTCGTGCAGATCTCTTTAGTGAGGGTGCTTGTGCCATAGATAATACGGTGTTTGAGCATGAATGATGCTGCTTCGCGTGAGGCTACACTCCAGGCCTATCAGACGTTAGTTGCTGAATTTCTCTCTCAGCTTACTGGTGTTCGCAACTTATCAAGTCGCACCGTAAAAGCTTATGAGGGAGATCTTGAACAATTCGGCCTATGGTGTAAGCGGGAGGGTATAAATCCACTCAGTGTTTCTCATCGCCAACTTCGAGGTTACCTCGCTGAGCTTACACGGGCACAGTATTCAGAGAGAACGGTTAACAGGCGGCTTTCGGCACTGCGTTCTTTCTTTGCGTGGCTTGTACGGGAAGGAAAGTCTACAGAAGATGTAGCAGCTGCCATTTCGAGCCCAAAAATTTCTAAGAGCCTACCTCATGTTATGAGTGACGGACAAGTTCGTAGGCTACTTGCTACGTGTGAGGGTTCTCAACCTAAAGATATTCGCGATAGAGCAATTCTTGAGCTTATGTATGCTTCTGGGGCGCGCATTTCAGAAGTATCCAATCTCGATGTGGGGGATATTGATTTTTCCTCCGGTCAAGTGCGGCTTTTTGGCAAAGGGTCCAAGGAACGTATCGTCCCGCTTTATCCTGCAGCTCTCTCAGCTCTCTCTAAGTATCTTGAAAACGTCAGACCCTTGTATGTTGCAAAGAGAAAAATGCCGGGGGATCAAGGGTTTTTTCTTTCAACAAGAGGAAGACGAATGTCTGCTGCCGCCTTACGTTCTGTCTTTGAGACGCGTGTGTCTGAAGCTGGACTCGACCCTTCTCTTACGCCTCATGCCATGCGCCACACATTTGCAACGGTTCTTTTGGATGGTGGAGCAGATCTGAGAAGTGTCCAAGAGTTGCTCGGTCATGAAAATCTTGCAACGACGCAGATATATACACACGTTTCGGTAGAACGACTCAAAGGGATAGCTCGTCAGGCACATCCAAGAGGTGAAGGATAAGTAAATCCTAGGAAGTTAGAGAAAAAGCTGCTATACTTCCAAAAGTTGTGTGTCTGCACAGCATATTAATTCACACGCGTGGCGACTTATCCGCCATGGTGCTTATCGTGAGAAGCCACACGATAAGTGGTCGGATAGGGTAGACCTGCGCGGAGGCCAACCAACTGGAGGTTTAAACATGGCTGTTAAGATTAACATTCGTACGCTGCTTGAAGCTGGCTGCCATTATGGTCACCAGACCCGTCGTTGGAACCCCAAGATGAAGCCTTACATCTTCGGTGAGCGCAACGACATCTATATTCTCGACCTCAAGCAGACCATTGTTGATGCTGACAAGGCTTATTCTTTCCTTAAGAGCGTTACTGCAAAGGGTGGCAATGTTCTTTTCGTTGGCACCAAGAAGCAGGCGCAGGAGCCGATCGCTACTCAGGCTGAGCGTTGCGGCATGCCTTATATCAACCAGCGTTGGCTCGGCGGCATGCTCACCAACTTCGTAACCATTCGCTCCCGTATTGATCGCATGGAGGAGCTCGAGGCTATGGTCGAGGATGGTCGTATGGCTGCTCTCCCCAAGAAGGAGCAGGCTGTTCTCGGTAAGGAGCTCGAGAAGCTTCAGCGCAACCTCGGTGGCGGTCGTGATATGAAGGCCATTCCTCAGGCTATCTTTGTGGTTGATACCAAGCGTGAGGAGCTTGCTGTTCGCGAGGCAAATCGTCTCCACATCCCGGTTGTTGGTCTTCTGGATACCAACTCTGATCCTGATGTCATCGATTACGGCATTCCTGCCAACGACGATGCTATCCGTTCCGTTTCTTTGATGTGCGAGCTTGTTGCCGACGCTTGCCTTGCTGGCTCTGGTAAGGAGCAGATCTCTGAGGCAGAGATGGCTGGTACTGACGAGGCTGCCGAAGCTCCCGCAGCAGAGTAATTATTTCTTACGCTTTGATATTTAGCTTTTGAGGAGGCATACCATGGCCCAGATTACTGCAGCTCTTGTTAAGCAGCTTCGTGAGATGACCGACTCTCCTATGATGGAGTGCAAGAAGGCTCTTGTTGAGGCCGAGGGTGATCTTGAGAAGGCCGTAGACGTTCTTCGCAAGATGGGTGTTGCAAAGGCCGTTAAGCGTGCTGGTCGCGATACCAACGAGGGCACCATTGCTGCTTATATTTCTGAAGATGGTCGTACGGGTGCTCTGCTTGAGCTTACCTGCGAGACTGACTTTGTCGGTACCAATCCTAAGTTCTGCGGTTTTGCTGCTGACCTTGCTAAGGTTGTTGCCGAGAACGATCCTGCCGACGTTGACGCTCTGAAGGCTTGCGCAATGGGCGAGTCCACGGTTGATGCCGAGCTTACCGAGATGATTCACGTTATCGGTGAGAACATGAAGGTCAACCGCTTTAAGCGTGTTGCCGTTGAGTCCGGCGCTCTTTCGAGCTACGTCCACCTTGGTGGTAAGCTTGCTGACATTGTCACCTTTGGTTTTACCAAGCCAGAGACTGCTTCTAACGAGGAGTTCAAGACCTTTGCTCATGATGTTGCTATGCAGGTCGCTGCTGCTGCTCCTGTTGCTGCTCGTCGTGAAGATGTCCCCGCAGATGTCGTTGAGCATGAGAAGTCCATTTATATGGCTCAGGCAGCCGATTCCGGTAAGCCCGAGGCAATCCAGGAGCGCATTGCCACTGGTAAGCTCGAGAAGTTCTATAAGGACAACGTCCTTACTGAGCAGGAGTTCATCAAAGATGGTTCTGTAACTGTCAATGAGCTTGCTGCTAAGGTTTCCAAGGCTTGTGACGATACCATTGAGGTTCTCGCTTTTGATCGCTTCGCTTTTGGCGAGCAGGAGTAAAGAGAGTTTTGGTTCTTAAGAGGGGCCGGTGCTTAGCGCCGGCCCCTTTCGTGTGCCTACAGCAACTGCTCACCTATCAGCTTGCTGAGTAAGCTTACGGCTTTGCTAGAATCGTTTGGACGTCGCGACGGACTTCGTCGTTTCGTCTTACTACGATACGAGGAGGTTCAAGCGTGTCGGACTACAAATATCATCGTGTTCTTCTTAAACTTTCCGGTGAAGCTTTAATGGGATCATCGGATTATGGCATCGATCCTCAGATGCTTGAGCGTTTAGCTCATGAGATTAAAGTTCCCTACGATAAAGGTGTTCAAATTGCCATTGTTGTTGGCGGTGGCAACATCTTTAGGGGTTTGGCTGGCGCTGCTTCCGGAATGGATAGGGCACAGGCTGACTGTATGGGCATGCTTGCAACTGTTATGAATTCTCTTGCATTGCAAGATTGCTTTGAGCGCCATGGCATGATGTGCCGCGTGATGAGTGCAATTGAAATGCATGAAGTTGCAGAAGGTTATATTCGCCGCCGTGCGACCCGTCATCTTGAAAAAGGACGCATTACTATCTTCGCGGCTGGTACCGGTAATCCGTACTTCACGACCGATACTGCTGCGGCGTTGCGTGCCTGTGAGATCGACGCGGAAATCCTTATGAAAGCAACCAAAGTTGATGGCATTTACGATATGGATCCCGTAACTCACCCTGAAGCTACTAAGTTTGATTCCATTACTTACTTAGATGTGCTCACGCGTGATCTAAAAGTTATGGATGCAACTGCTACAGCCTTGTGTCATGACAACCACATGCCCATGATGGTATTTAATATTGAACAACCTGGGGTCTTTGATAAGGCCTTGCGCGGTGAGCCCGTTGGAACGACCGTTGTTGAGGAGGAGTGCTAACGATGAGCGAGATTTGTGATAAAGCCCGTGAGCGGATGGAGAAGACCCTCAAGGCACTAACTGCTAACTTTTCGAAGGTGCGAACTGGGCGCGCCAATCCTCATGTTTTAGACGCAATTACTGTTGACTACTATGGTCAGCCGACACCCATTACGCAGCTTGCCGGTGTAAAAGTACCTGAGGCAAGCATGCTGGTTGTCGAGCCGTGGGATAAGACTTCACTCAACGCTATTGAGCGTGCTATTGCATCTTCTGATTTGGGTATTACACCGAGTAACGATGGTGTATGCATCCGTTTACCTTTTCCTCGTCCTACCGAGGAGCGTCGTCGTGAGCTGGTAAAAGAGTGCCGCCAGCTTGCTGAGGAGGCTCGCATTTCTGTTCGTAATGTCCGCCGTGACGCCAACTCCAAAGCCGAGCATAACGAAGAGCTTTCCGAAGACGAGGTAAAGCGTGAACAGCACCGCATTCAAAAGCTGACCGACTCTTATATTGAGAAGATCGAGGAAATGCTCAAGACAAAAGAGTCTGAAGTTATGGAAATCTAAACTTTCGGTGGCAAAGGCAGGCAACGCTCGTGGAGAGAAACGAAGAAAAACTGAGGCTTTACTTCTCAAATCCGCCTGAGGATATATCGGTTGATGATATATCTCTGGAGGCGCTGCCGAAGCACATCTCCATCATTATGGATGGCAATGGTCGTTGGGCTAAAGCTCGTGGCCTTGATCGCAGTCAAGGCCACAAAGAAGGCGTAAAAGCACTGAGAGAAATTATCACGGCTTGTGTTCGTCTGGGTATTGATAATCTCAGTGCCTATGCATTTTCTACTGAGAATTGGCGGCGTCCACAGCGTGAAGTTGATCTGCTGATGCATCTGTTTGCCTCAACACTTGTTCGTGAATTGCCGTTGTTTGAACGTGAAAATGTGCGTCTCGTTTTTCTCGGCGATATTGAAGCTCTTCCTGCCAAAACGCGTGACACCTTTAAAAAGGGTCTTGCTGAAACTGCCTCTAATACCGGCATGACGCTTGCGCTTGCGGTGAACTATGGTTCTCGTGCTGAGATTGTTCGTGCTTGTAAGCTTATAGCTCAGGAAGTTGCAGCAGGATCCATCAATATTGAGGATATTGATCAAGATCTTGTGTCCTCCAAGCTTTATACAGCCTCGATGCCTGATCCTGAACTTCTTATTAGAACTTCAGGAGAGCTTCGCCTCTCGAATTATTTGCTCTGGCAGCTTGCTTATACCGAGTTTTACGTAACTGACAAAATGTGGCCTGACTTTGGGCGTTGGGACCTATTACGTGCGCTTCGTTCTTATCAAGGCAGAGAGCGCCGCTTTGGAGGAGTTGGTACATCGAAATGAGTGGAGAGCCGACACAGTCCAAAGAAGAGCGCAAACAAGTTGAACGTGAAGAAAGAGAACGCAAGCGCTTAGAAAAGCATGACTTGGGCCAACTCAAAGGTCAGCAAGCCCGCGGAAAGGCAGAACGCTTCCTCACGCGTACGACCTCAGGGGTAATTTATGCTGTAGTGACTTTGGCTTGTCTTTTGGTGAGCCAGATTACAACCACCCTTTTGGTGTGTGTTTATGCATGGCTTTGTTGCTCTGAGTTCTATCGTATGATGCGTATGGCAGGCCGTATGCCCAATGAGCTTATCGGCCTCATTGCCTCGCTTGCTTTTCCTATTGCTGCAAGCTTTTCCTATGTTTGGACAGGTGCAGCAGTATATGTCTTTGTGACGGCTGTAGGTATTTGGTATGTCTTAACACCGCGAGCCAATGTTTCTGACGTTGCTGTAACCATTTTTGGTCCGCTCTACACCTCACTTCTTTTTACTGCAATTATTTATTTCCGCGGCACAGACTCAAGCATGTTAGGCGGTGTCTTCACCTTCGCCGTTATGCTCTCGATATGGGCTAACGATGCATTTGCTTATATCGTCGGTACACGATTTGGTAAGCATAAACTTGCTCCCAAAATTTCTCCCAACAAGAGCTGGGAAGGATTTTTTGGTGGCATGATTGGTTCTGTGCTCATCTGGGTTTTGATTTCAGTATTGAAGCTAAGCTCGTTAACGATTCCTGCTGCAATTATTACCGGCATTGTCTGCGGGGTCTTTGGTGTCTTTGGCGACCTGTTTGAGTCTCGTATTAAAAGATCAGTTGGTGTTAAAGATTCCGGTAATCTTATGCCTGGCCACGGTGGCATGCTTGATCGCTCCGATTCCATGCTCTTTGGGTGCATGGCCGCAGCTTTTGTTATGAGAATGGGAGGATTTCTGTGAGTTTATTTGAGGATGCTCCTTCCCAAACCCTCGACAGGCCTCTTCGTGTTGCAATCTTGGGATGTTCTGGTTCGATTGGAACACAGGCGTTAGATGTCTGTCGTCTCCATGCCGATAAAATCCAGGTTGTTGGCCTTTCAGTCTTCTCTTCGTGCGAGAAACTGGTTCACGTACAGCGTGAATTTCATGTTCCTCATGTAGTAGTTGCCAATGCCACTCATAAAGACGATCCTATTCTTACTGAGCTTCCAGATACCTGCGATTTGAGGTTTGGCCCCGATGCTGTTCGCCGTCTTGCAACACTGCCTGAGGTGGACTGTGTTCTTGTAGCGGTTGTGGGCGAGGCTGGCATTGGTGCCTGCTATGATGCTCTTGCTGCCGACAAGATCGTGGCCTGTGCAAATAAAGAGGCGCTTGTCTCAGGTGGCGACTTGCTCATGCCCATGGTGAAACCTGGCAAACTTATTCCGGTTGATTCAGAGCACTCAGCCATCTTTCAATGTCTGAGAGGGGAGCGTCACTCGGAGCTCTCACGTATTTGGTTAACATGTTCCGGAGGTCCCTTTTTAGGAAAGACAAAGAGCGAACTAGCCGACGTGACTCCTGAGCAAGCCCTTGCTCATCCCAGCTGGTCTATGGGACCCAAGATCACCATTGACTCCGCTACGCTCATGAACAAAGGCTTAGAGGTACTTGAAGCACATCATCTCTTTGATGTTCCGGTAGATGCTATTGAGGTGCTCATTCAGCCACAGAGTCGCATTCATTCTATGGTTGAGTTTGTTGATGGATCGGTTATTGCACAGCTTGGCCCTTCGGATATGCGCATTCCTATTCAGCTCGCTTTTAGCTATCCGGATAGATGGGAAAGTCCTGCTACATCAGTTGATTTTTGCCAGGAAGTCCCACTACAGTTCTCTCAACCCGATATGACAACATTCAAATGTCTTGCTCTCGCTTTTGAAGCGGGCAGGACTGGAGGTACTCTTCCTTGCGCGATGAATGCAGCCAATGAGATTGCAAACGCTGCCTTCAGGAAAAAGAACCTTTCATTTTTGGGAATACCTGAAGTTGTAGAGCAAGTCATGAACCTTACCGATGTTGAACATGTCGAGTCGTTAGAACAACTCGAGGATGTCGACCGTCTTGCTCGCAAGCGCGCGGAGGCCATCATTGGAGGATTAGAAGTATGAGTCAGGCTTTAACCGTTCTCCCAGTTATTTTCTGGGGTGTTATTGTCCTGTCCGTTTTGGTATTTGCTCACGAAGCTGGTCACTTTCTTTGTGCGCGCATAAGCGGTGTGAGGGTTACCGAG
>OGQD01000397.1_pt1 | contig 34034 bp, 32 predicted proteins | sample 1553091 | NCBI WGS metagenome assembly OGQD01 (sample SAMEA2580290, study PRJEB22360) | human gut metagenome | biome: human gut; feature: human-associated habitat; material: faeces | place: Denmark | collected 2008/2010
AAAAATCTGAAAAAACTACCGAGAAAAGAGCTTAAAAATCTTGTTGGCGGAATAGCACCGGTTTGCTGTTCTTATTATCCTGCAAACCTGCAAAGATGCTGTAAAACACCTTCGAGTATGAGTTGTCCTCCACCTTGGCTGGAAGGAAGCTTTCCTTGTTAATGGATTAAAGAGAACTGTAACAGTTCTCTTTTTTGTTATCTGTTTACGGGACTTTTCTTAAAAAAATTTTACCTTTGAACAATTAAATCTAACATTCTCAGCAGAATCATTTTTCCTCTATTATATATGTTCAATTTTAAGACGATAGAATCTCCGGTAGAAAATACTTTATTAAAAGAAAAGGGAAGCAAGTTTTTGGGTTTTGCGTTTCCCGTGAACAATGAGGAAGAACTGAAAAATGCTTTGGAAAAGATTCGTGCGGAACATCCGAAGGCAACGCATCATTGCTATGCTTTCAGAATGGGACTTAACGGAGAAAACTATCGGGCAAATGACGACGGAGAACCTTCCGGAAGTGCAGGACTGCCCATTTACAACCAGTTATTAGCACACGAAATTACGAATGTTCTGGTTATTTCCGTCCGTTATTACGGAGGCACAAAACTGGGCGTTTCCGGTCTGGTAAAAGCGTACAAAGAATCGGCAAAAATTACACTGGAAGAAGCAAATATTGTTACGAAAGAACTTGAAACTGCTGTTGAGATTCAGTTTAATTTTAATCAGCAGAATATAATTTTTACTTTACTGTCTAAGTATGATGCGAAAATCATCAATTTTGATGCACAGGAAAGAGCAATAATTTCAGCAAAAATAAAATTAAGACACAAAGATGAAATTTTGGAATCCTTAATCAATATGCAATTTGTGGAATATAAAGTACTCAATTAAAGGGAATTAACGTAAAGATTGCAAATCAAAAAATGGCTTCAACTGAAATTGATGATAAGTTTAGGTAAAGGCAATTCCTATTGATATTTTTGTAATGTTATTATATCATACTCAGATCAATTAAGATCAAAGTTTTATCATTTTATTTTCTTCCCTGTTATAAAGTATAATTTGAATACTCTTTTTCTGATATTTTTTCTTCAAATAAACTGCGATCTTCCGTTGAATTTCAATTTCCGGAATCGGTGCCGATTTTATTTCTTTAAACGCCCACTCCTGTAAATTTATATACCGACTTCCCTTACAAAAATTATTGGGTTCAGCTTCAAAATACGGTTTTAATTCTTTTACATTTTGTGAAATACAGATATTCATTTGATAGCCTTTTCCGGAATATAAATTAAATGAAAAATACTGATACCAACTTCCCCAGAAACTAAAAACAGGCAGGACAAACCACAGTACCAAAAACAATGCATTTGTGGCAATGGTTTTCTTATTAAAACCTTCAATTGGTTTTGAATAGATAATGCCTAAAATAAATATCATGGCAAAATTCCAGAGCCAGACTATAGAATTATATTTCAGCCCGAATGGTCCGATAAAAATAAGAATGCTTACGTGCATACCTATTAATAGATAACTAATCACTCTCTTTGACTTTGAAACCAATAACAGTAATGCTAAAAGAACTTCAAAAAAAGGAATTAAAAAGCCCACAAAAAAAAGCTTATACTTTAAAATAAAATCCATCGACAGCCCAAGAAAATCTCTTAAAAACATATTCAGCCATACCAAAGAAAGGAAACTGCGACTGAATTTATGAAGACCACTGAAAATATAGACCGACACTAAAAATAAATGACCTAATATTAAAATATTTTCACGCTTGTAAAAATTAAGAATGACCAAGAGTAAAAAACACAGATACATATATTCCCAAGGCTGCCATCTCACCGTATCCAAAGAACAGCTCATTACTTCTAATAAAAATAAAACAGCAAGCACCCATCTTTTGGGTTTAATACATAGAATTAGCAATAATGCTGACAAAGAAGCTCCGAATAAAAACTGATGGACAAAAGCAGGAATGTTTTCTAAACTACTTATTGGAGGGATTACAGGATATACTCTTTCTGTAATCCAAGTTTTGTAGCTCCCAATTTTGGTTAAAAACCAGAAAAAAGCGATGCCCTTGATTAAATAGTTGGTTTGCTTTTCTAATTCATAATTGTCGCGCATTGATGTTTCCTGATTATTTCATAAAAATATTAATTTCAATTGAATATAGAACATCATTTATTGCACAAAAAAACATCTCGGAAAAACGATCCGAGATGCAATATGTTTCGTTTACATTTGAAGATTAATCCCTTCTTCCACCCATTAATAAGGAAGCAAAATAAAGAAGCTGTACCAAAGATCCGATTGCAGCTACTACATACGTTCTTGCCGCCCATTTCAGACTGTCTTTTACACCTACATATTCTTCTGTTGTTACCGTTCCCGTATCACGAAGCCATTTCATTGCCCTGTTGCTTGCATCATACTCCACCGGAAGCGTCACAAATGCGAAAAGCGTTGTGAACGCAAACATAATCACTCCTATTGTAAGAACAAGTTTACTTCCACTAAATGCCATGATTACGAGTCCTCCCATAATTACAAACTGCATCAGGTTGGAACTTATACTTACTACCGGAACCAATTTGGACCGCAACTGCAACATAGAATATCCTACTTTATGCTGAACGGCATGACCGCATTCGTGTGCTGCAACAGCCGCTGCCGCTGCATTCCTCTGCATATAAACCGCTTCGGAAAGATTAACTGTTTTATTTTCCGGATTGTAATGATCTGTTAACTGTCCCGGAACCGACATTACCTGAACGTCGTTAATTCCGTTATCTCTCAGCATTTTTTCCGCCACTTCTTTTCCTGAAAGCCCGTTTCTGAGATAGACTTTAGAATATTGTTCGAATTTCGATTTCAGCCTCCATGAAACAAACCAGCTTACCACCATCGAAACAATAATAATCAAATAATAACCATTCATCTCTGTAATCTTTTATAATATACTTTTCATCCCATATGATGTAAAAACTGTGCCAAAGTATTGTATTAATTTAGCTATATTTGTTCCATAATTTCACGAAAGAATCATGTCAGAAATTTCAGTTATTGAGGTAAAAAACAGCGATCAGCTAAAGCAATTCGTAAGATTTCCCATGGATCTGTACAAAAACAATCCGTATTACGTTCCGGCTCTTATTAATGATGAGATTAAAATATGGAGTACGAAGGAAAATCCGGCACTGCAATACTCTGAAGCCAAACAGTTTCTTGCCTATCAGAATAATAAAATCGTCGGAAGAATTGCCTTAATGATCAATCATAAGGAAGAACGCGAACTAGGGATAAAGAAAGTACGCTTCGGCTGGATTGATTTTATTGATGATGAAAAAGTTTCTCAGGCACTCATCCGAAAAGCAGTTGAGTACGCCAAAGAAAAAAACATCGGAAAGATTGAAGGACCAATGGGTTTCACTAATCTTGATAAAGCCGGAATGCTGACTTTGGGCTTCGATAAACTGGCAACGATGATCGGAATTTACAATCATGATTATTATCCGAAACATCTGGAAAAACTGGGTTTAACCAAAGAAAAGGAATGGGTGGAATTTGAAATTATGTTCCCGGATTCCCTTCCGGAGAAAATTTACAAATTCAACGAACTGATTTCCCAGAAATATCATCTGAAAGTTTTAAGATTTAAATCTAAAGAAGAAATTCTGCAGTATGTGGATGCGATGTTTGATCTGCTGGATGAAACGTACAAGCACCTTTCTACCTACACTCCTATTTCAGATGAACAGCGAAAAACCTACAAAGAGAAATATTTCCCTTTAATCGATAAAGATTTCATCGTGTGTATCGCAGATGAAAATAACAATCTGGTTTCTTTTGCCATTACAATGCCCTCCTATTCAAAAGCTTTGCAAAAATCCAAAGGAAAACTGCTTCCTTTCGGGTGGTGGCATTTTTTACAGGCAGGAAAGAAAAACGACAGGGCTAATTTTTACCTGATCGGAATTCACCCCGATTATCAGAGACGTGGCGTTACTTCCATTATTTTTAAGGAAATCTGGGATATCTTCAACAAAAAAGGAGTAAAATATCTGGAAACCAATCCTGAACTGGAAGAAAACAAAAGCATTCAGCTTCTTTGGCAGGATTACAATCCCGTGAACCATAAAAGAAGGAGAACCTACGCTCTGGAAATCAAATAATTTTTCATCATCAAAAATTGTAAGTTTTAAAATATGAAACCACAACTCATCATTTTCGGAATTTTAATTGCCGGATTTATTGCATACAATTTATTTTTCCAGTTGGCGGACGACAGAACCAATACGGCGGTGAATATTATCTACGCAAGTCTCCTTTTTGCCTATATTTCCTTTATGGCGTATTCTCTCATCAGAAAAATGAAAAAATAATTGTTATTTTTAATGATTCTAAATTATCCGTTTTGCCTATTTTGGAGCCACTTTTAACCTCATAAATTTCATGCTTTCTTGTTTATTCGCTAAATTTGCAAATTGAGATAATAATGCAAAAATGAATTTACCTGAAAGTTATATTCCAATCCTTATACAAGCAGGTGTTGCGATCGGTTTCGTAGCCATTTCTTTGCTTGGAGCGCATTTTTTAGGTCCGAAACAGAAAAAAGGAAATTCTGTGAAAAACCAAAGCTGGGAGTGTGGAGTCCCGGTAGAAGGAAATGCAAGAACACCGTTTTCCATTAAGTACTTTTTGACAGCGGTATTATTCGTATTATTCGATATTGAAATCGTATTTTTTTATCCGTATGCGGTAAACTTCAGAGAATTCGGAATGGAAGGATTCCTTGCCGTTCTTACATTCGTAGCGATCTTCTTCATGGCATTTTTCTATGTATGGAAAAGAGGCGCTTTAGATTGGGATAAATAAGAAATTATAAATTTTAAATTACAAATTTTAGATGGTGATTTTCGATTAAGGTTAACATTAACAATAATTTAGAATCTAAAATTTAAAATCTAAAATCTACTAAAATGTCAGATAACAAACCAGTAATAAGAACAGATGCACCGGCTCCGGAAGGATTTGAAGGAGAAGGGTTTTTCGCAACAAAACTGAGCAGTGTAATCGGGATGGCAAGAAAATTTTCCCTTTGGCCATTACCATTTGCAACCTCTTGTTGCGGTATCGAGTTTATGGCTACCCTGAATCCAACGTATGATGCTTCCCGATTTGGTATGGAAAGAAACTCTTTCTCCCCAAGACAGGCAGATATGTTAATGGTTTGCGGAACGATATCCAAAAAATTAGGACCGGTACTTAAAGAAGTGTACACTCAGATGGCAGAGCCGAAATGGGTGGTTGCAGTTGGAGCCTGTGCTTCCAGCGGTGGTATTTTTGATACGTATTCTGTTTTACAGGGTATTGATAAAATTATTCCGGTAGACGTTTACGTTCCGGGATGTCCTCCGAGACCGGAACAGATTATTGAAGGCGTAATGCAGGTTCAGGCTTTGGCAGAAAGCGAAAGCATCAGAAGAAGAGATATGCCTGAATACCAGAAATTACTAGATTCTTACAACATAAGCAACTAACGGAAATGACAAACGAATTTGTATTAGAAGCAATTACAAGAGAATTTCCGGAGTCTGTTATTGCAAGTTCAGAGCCTTATGGAATGTTGACGATTGAAGTAAAGAAGGAAGATCTGAAAAAAATCGTTCACTATCTGAAAGATTCATCACTGGAAATCAATTTCCTTACCGATGTATGCGGAATCCATTATCCTGAGTTTCCGGAAAAGGAAATCGGCGTGGTTTATCACCTGCACAATATGATGACGAACTTCAGATTACGTCTGAAAACATTCATGTCCAGAGAAAACATCGAAGTAGATTCTTTAGTGGAATTATATGCAGGAGCCAACTGGATGGAAAGAGAAACGTATGATTTCTACGGAATCAAATTTAAAGGACATCCGGATCTGAGACCTATTTTAAATATGGAAGATCTTGGTTACCACCCGATGCTGAAAGAATATCGTCTGGAAGACGGAACAAGAACAGACAAGAACGACAGCATGTTCGGAAGATAAAAAAGCCAATGGCCAATGGCAGCTAGCCAATAGCCAGAAGCAAATAGCTAAAAGCAATCATTATGAAAGATAACTCATTATCTAATATACTAAACCAATACGAAAGTAAGGAACAGATTGACGGACAGTTATACACCCTCAATTTAGGACCTACCCACCCTGCAACGCACGGTATTTTCCAGAATATCTTAACGATGGACGGAGAAAGAATCCTTCATGCAGAGCAGACTGTGGGATATATCCACAGAGCATTTGAGAAAATTTCTGAAAGAAGAAACTACTCTCAGATCACTACCCTTACCGACCGTATGAATTACTGTTCTGCGCCCATCAACAATTTAGGTTGGCACATGACGGTTGAAAAACTGATCGGCGTTGAAGTTCCAAAACGTGTAGACTACATGCGCGTTATTTTAATGGAGCTTGCGAGAATCGGAGATCACCTGATCTGTAACGGTGTAACAGGAATGGACTCCGGAGCAATTACCGGTCTTACCTATATGTTCATCGAAAGAGAACGTATCTACGATATGTATGAGCAGATCTGCGGAGCGAGAATGACGACCAATATGGGAAGAATCGGAGGTTTTGAAAGAGATTTCACTCCAAAATTCCATGAGTTATTAAAGGATTTCCTTAAAACGTTCCCGCCAAGATTCAAAGAATTCTGTACATTATTAGAAAGAAACAGAATCTTTATGGACAGAACCATCGGAGCAGGATCTATTTCTGCAGAAAGAGCATTAAGCTATGGTTTCACAGGTCCGAATTTACGTGCAACCGGTGTGGATTATGACGTGAGAGTTGCGCAGCCTTATTCTTCTTACCAGGATTTCGACTTTATCATTCCGGTAGGAACTTCCGGAGATACCTACGACCGTTTCATGGTTCGTCAGCAGGAAATCTGGGAATCTATAAAAATCATCAAACAGGCATACGAAAACCTTCCTGAAGGACCATTCCATGCGGATGTTCCGGATTTCTATCTTCCTGAAAAGGCAGATGTTTACAAGAAAATGGAAGCACTGATTTACCATTTCAAAATTGTAATGGGAGAAACAGATGTACCTAAAGGTGAAGTTTACCATGCTGTAGAAGGCGGAAACGGAGAATTAGGTTTCTATCTAGTGAGTGATGGCGGAAGAAGTCCTTACCGACTGCATTTCAGAAGACCTTGTTTCATCTATTATCAGGCATATCCTGAGATGATTACAGGTTCTGTAATTTCAGATGCGATCGTTACGATGTGTAGTATGAATATTATTGCGGGAGAATTAGACGCATAAAAGAAATTATAGATTTTGGATTATAAATTTTAAATTAATCTAAACTCTTTAAATATAAATTAATATCAAAATTGATAAGATTTTTAGAACTAAGATTTTCATCTAAAATCTAAAATCTAAAATCTAAAATCTTTAAATATGAGCGAAACAATAGCTTTTAAACCGGAAAGTTTAGCACAGGTACACAAAATCATCGCAAGATATCCTGAAGGAAGACAAAAATCTGCCCTTATTCCTGTACTTCATTTGGCACAGAAAGAATTCGGAGGCTGGTTAGACGTTCCGGTAATGGATTATGTTGCAGAATTATTGAGTATCAAACCTATCGAAGTTTATGAAGTAGCTACTTTCTACACTATGTTCAACATGAAGCCGGTAGGTAAATATGTTCTGGAGGTTTGCAGAACCGGACCTTGCATGGTTTCGGGAAGTGAAAAAATCCTAGACCATATCCGTACAAAACTGAACATTAAAGACGGACAGACTACGGAAGACGGAATGTTTACTTTAAAACCTGCTGAATGTTTGGGAGCTTGTGGATATGCTCCTATGATGCAGCTTGGAAAATTTTTCCATGAAAATTTAACGATAGAAAAAGTAGACGAGATCCTTGATCTTTGCAGAGAAGGACAAATCGCTTTAGACTAATAGAAATTTTAAATTCTACATTTTAGATTTTAAATTACTCACTTAACGTTTAATCATAATTAATGCAAGAAGCCAAAAGCCTATTGCAAGAAGCAAATAACAATGAGTAAAAAACTTTTACTTAAAAACGCACATATTGAAGGCATCCGCTACTTTGAAACCTACCGTAAAAACGGAGGTTATGAAGCTGCTGAAAAAGCCTTAAAAATGACTCCTGACGAAATTCTTGAAGAAGTAAAAGCTTCAGGACTTCGTGGACGTGGTGGAGCAGGATTCCCAACAGGAATGAAATGGAGCTTCCTTGCAAAACCGGAAGGTGTTCCGAGACACCTTGTTGTAAATGCTGATGAATCTGAACCGGGAACGTTCAAAGACAGATATCTGATGGAGTTTCTTCCTCACTTACTGATTGAAGGAATGCTTATTTCATCATACTGTTTAGGTTCAAATGTTTCTTATATCTACATCCGTGGAGAATACTCATGGATTCCCGATATTTTGGAAGAAGCCATTGAAGAAGCAAAGGCAGCAGGATTTTTAGGTAAAAATATTTTAGGAACCGGTTTCGATTGTGAAATTTACGTTCAGAGAGGTGGTGGAGCATATATCTGTGGTGAAGAAACCGCATTGCTTGAATCTCTTGAAGGTAAAAGAGGAAATCCGAGACTGAAACCGCCATTCCCGGCTGTAAAAGGACTTTGGGAAAGACCAACGGTAGTCAATAACGTTGAATCTATTGCGGCAGTTGTTCCGATCATTGAAATTACAGGCGCTGAATATGCTAAAATAGGAGTTGGAAGATCTACAGGAACAAAATTAATTTCTGCCTGTGGAAACATCAACAAACCCGGAGTGTATGAAATCGACATGACCATTACGGTTGAAGAATTCATTTACTCTGAAGAATATTGCGGAGGCATTAAAGACGGAAAAAGATTAAAAGCCTGTATTCCGGGAGGAAGCTCTGTTCCGATTGTTCCGGCTAATTTATTATTAAAAACCGTAAACGGAGAACCTCGATACATGAACTACGAATCTTTGGCTGACGGTGGATTTGCTACCGGAACCATGATGGGTTCAGGAGGATTCATTGTTTTGGATGAAGATCAGTGTATCGTAGAACATACCATGACTTTAGCGAGATTTTACAATCACGAAAGTTGTGGACAATGTACCCCTTGCCGTGAAGGAACGGGATGGATGTACAAGATTTTAAAGAAAATCGAGAAAGGAGAAGGAAAAATGGAAGACATCGATTTACTTTGGGACATTCAGAGAAAAATCGAAGGAAACACAATTTGTCCGTTAGGTGATGCAGCAGCATGGCCTGTTGCAGCGGCTATTCGTCACTTCAGAGATGAATTCGAATGGCACATTAAAAACCCTGAGTTATCACAGACTCAGAACTACGGATTGGCACATTATGCAGATCCGATTCCTGCAGTTGAGAAGAATGCTTAAGATGAAAAAAATATTGGCAGTAGGTCTAATGATGTCGGGTTTTGTTTTCGGACAGGTAAAAAAAGATACATTAGAAGAAAAAGAATATAAACTGGAGGCGACTCCATACAAAGCTGAAAAAAAAGAAAAACCTTTACCCTTAAGCAAAAAAGGTCAGGTTTTCGTTTTCTACGGATGGAACAGAGCGGCTTACAGCAATTCTGACATTCATTTCTCGGGAAACGGTTATGATTTTCAGTTAAATAATGTATCTGCGAAAGACAGACCAACGAAATTCGGAATTGTCTATTTCGATCCAAGTTGGTTTACAGTGACACAATATAATTTCAGACTTGGTTATTTTATTAAAGATAATTTAGCTCTGGTTTTAGGAATTGATCACATGAAATATGTAATGAACCAGGATCAGACGGTTGGGTTTTCAGGAAATATTTCAGATCCGAAATATGCAGCGATGGTACAGAACGGGCAGGTAAATCTTGCCGATGAAAAATTCCTTACTTTTGAGCATACAGACGGATTAAATTATGAAAACGTAGGACTTGAAAAATATAAAAATCTTGTTCATAAAAAGAACATTGATCTGGTATGGTCTTATGGAGCCGGAATCGGGTTTATGTTTCCGAAAAGTAATGTAAAGCTTTTTGGTAACGAGAGAAGCGACCGTTTTCACATTGCCGGAATGGGAACCGATTTAAGATCCAGTCTTAACCTTGTATTCTGGAAAAACTGGATGCTGAGAGCAGAAGTAAAAGCCGGGTACATCAATATGTGGGACATTAAAACGACATTAAATAATAAACCGGATAAAGCCAGACAGGATTTTGTTTTCGGACAGGTTCTTGCCGGAATCGGATATACATTTAATACAAAAAAGTATAATTAAAACAGAGCTTAATTGCTAAGGCAAAAGCGAAAAGCATAGAATATGAGCGAAGAGGTTAAAAAATTCAAAATAACGATAGACGGACAGACTACTGAAGTTTTGCCGGGTACTTCTATTCTGGAAGCTGCAAGACAAATCGGCGGAAAATCTGTACCTCCTGCAATGTGCTACTACAGCAAACTGGAAACCAGTGGCGGAAGATGCAGAACCTGCCTTGTGGAAGTTTCCAAAGGATCTGAAGCAGATCCGCGTCCTATGCCGAAATTGGTGGCAAGCTGCAGAACCAACGTAATGGATGGGATGGAAGTAAAAAATCTTACTTCTGAAAAAGCTCAGGAAGGAAGAAAAGCAGTTACCGAATTCCTTTTGGTAAACCATCCGTTAGACTGCCCTATCTGTGATCAGGCGGGAGAATGTCATCTTCAGGATTTAGGTTACGAACACGGAAATCTTGAAACCAGAACGGAGTTCGAAAGAAATACGTACGATGCCGATGATTTGGGTCCGCACATCAAACTGAATATGAACCGTTGTATTCTTTGTGCAAGATGTGTACTCGCTGCAAACCAGTTAACCGGAGAAAGAGAACACGGAATTTTGTTCAGAGGAGATCACGCTGAAATTTCAACCTACTTAAATAAAGCTTTGGATAATGATTTCATCGGAAACGTAATCGACGTTTGTCCGGTAGGAGCATTAACCGACAGAACAGCACGTTTTTCAAGCAGAGTATGGTTTACAAAACCAATGAACGCTACCTGCAAATGTGATAAATGTTCCGGAAAAGCCGTAGTCTGGATGAAAGGTGACGAAATCGTGAGAGTTACCGCAAGAAAAGACCAGTGGGGAGAAGTTGAAGAATTTATCTGCGACACCTGCCGTTTCGACAGAAAAGAGCTTTCTGACTGGAATATTGAAGGCCCGAGACATATCGACAGACACTCAGTAATTTCATTGAACCACTACGAAAAGCCTAAAGATGAACTAAGAGTTTTAGACAATCCGATGGCAAAGGAAATCAGTGAAAAAGACGAAAAATAAGAAGTTGGATGTCTGAAGATGGAAGATGGAGGTTTATAACCGTAAAATATTCCACTTCTGCTTTTAACTTTAAAATCGTTAAAAAATAAAATAAATTGGTAATGTGATGAAGAGTTGATGCCACGATGTGATAAACTTCCAGCTCCCAGCTCCCATCTTCAAAACATTTAAAATAAAAATGGATTTACTTACATTTAAACTTATACTTGTATTTGCGCTTTTCCTGCTTTCGTTAACGATTGCAGCCTACTCTACCTGGGCAGAAAGAAAAGTAGCTTCTATCATGCAGGACAGAATTGGTCCCAACAGATCAGGACCTTTCGGATTGCTTCAGCCTTTAGCCGACGGTGGAAAGTTTTTCTTTAAAGAAGACTTTACCCCTGCCAATGCAGAAAAATTCCTTTTCGTACTGGGGCCGGCTTTGGTGATGTTTATTTCATTAATCACAGGAGCAGTTATTCCCTGGGGTAAAAGTTTAAATATTGCAGGTACTTCTTACGATCTTCAGGTGGCAAACATTGATGTTGGTGTACTATTCATCATCGGAATGGCTTCCATCGGGGTTTACGGAATTATGATCGGAGGATGGGCTTCCAACAACAAATATTCATTATTAGGAGCGATCCGTGCTTCTTCTCAGATGATTTCTTATGAATTGGCAATGGGATTGGCTTTGCTTTCCATCATTATGATGACGGGAAGTTTAGATTTAAAAGAAATTACGGAAAGCCAGACAAACGGAAAACTATGGGGATTCATTCCTTGGGTTTCGGGGCTTAACTGGAATATTTTCTATCAACCAATTGCTTTCTTAGTATTTATTGTAGCAGCTTTGGCAGAAACCAACAGACACCCTTTCGATTTACCTGAGTGTGAATCTGAATTGGTAACAGGATATTCTACAGAGTATTCTTCCATGAAATTAGGATTGTATATGTTCGGTGAATATGTGAATATGTTTATTTCCAATGCTTTCATGGTTGTTCTGTTCTTCGGAGGTTACAATTATCCCGGAATTGAATGGGTTACTCAGAACTGGGGAGAAAATACTGCCGGAATTTTGAGTATTGTAGCGTTTTTAATTAAAACCATCATCGGAATTCTGATCTTTATGTGGATCAGATGGACACTTCCGAGATTCAGATATGATCAATTGATGCACTTAGGATGGAAAACTTTAATTCCAATGGCATTGGTTAACCTGCTGGTTACAGGAGCTGTAATTTTAGCATTTGGAAATTAATTAATTTGAAAATGAGCTGATGTGAAAATGTGATGATGCGACTAACTTCCATCTCCCGGATTCCATCTTCTAACATTTAATAATAAAAAAAATGAAACTTACGAACAGATCAAAAGTTGTTTCTAATAAAGAAATGACCCTTGCTGAAAAAATCTACTTACCTGCGATTTTTACAGGAATGGGGATTACATTTAAGCATGCTGTAAGAACCGTATTGAAAGGTGCTCCCGCAGTATACTCGTATCCGGAAGTACAGAAACCGAGAGCAGAAATCTGGAGAGGTCAGCACGTTTTGAAAAGAGACGAAGAAGGCAGAGAAAGATGTACGGCGTGCGGTGGCATGTCCTGCAGAAGCAATTACCATGACTGCTGCAGAGAGAACCAAGGAAGAAAAGCATCTTTACAGAGAAGAAAAATATGCATCGGTATATGAAATTAATATGCTGAGATGTATTTTCTGCGGTATGTGTGAAGAAGCCTGTCCGAAATCTGCGATCTATCTTACCGACAGATTGGTGGACGTGGAAACCAACAGAGGTTCTTTCATTTACGGAAAAGATAAATTGGTAGAAAAAATAAATGAAAGGATTGACATCACAGAAAGACAATCCGAGAAACAAAAAAATGCGGTAAAATAATGGATCAGTTTTTATTTTTCTTGGTGGCGTTTTTAGCGGTGGCAAGTGCGGTTTACTTCGTTTTTGCAAGAAATCCTCTGTACGCTGTTTTGTCATTAATTGTTACAATGTTCTCTATTGCGGGCATGTACATCCTTCTGAATGCACAGTTCCTTGCGATTATCCAGATTATTGTGTATGCCGGAGCGATCATGGTATTGTTCCTTTACATTCTGATGATGCTTAACCTTAATAAACAAGACGAAAGTAAGAAGGGCAATACTTTAAAATTTGCCGGAGTTTTTACAGCAGGACTTTTGTTAATTGGAGTTTTAGGCGTTTTCAGAGGTGTTCAGCAGAACCAGATCGTTGTTGAAAATGTAGACAACGGAGTTGGTCTGACGAAAAATCTGGGAAGACTTTTGTTTAATGAATATGTTTTGCCGTTTGAGCTTGCATCCATCCTTATTCTGGCAGGTATTGTAGGTGCGGTATTAATCGGTAAAAAAGATCTATAAAATTATGGGAGAAGTAAATACATTTATACAAAGCGTCCCTCTGAATTATTTCATTATACTTTCATCAGTACTGTTCTGTTTGGGAGTTTTAGGAGTATTGCTGAGAAAAAACGCGATTGTTATTTTGGGTTGTGTAGAGCTTATGCTGAATTCTGTAAACCTTTTACTGGCTGCGTTTTCTGCATACAAAGGTAACGGCGACGGACAACTTTTAGTTTTCTTCATTATGGTGGTTGCTGCTGCGGAAGTAGCGGTAGGTCTGGCAATTATTGCTATGCTGTATAGAAATACCCGTTCTGTTGATGTAAGTATATTTAATAAATTAAGAGGATAAGAATGGAAAATTTAGTGTATGCAATAATACTTTTACCACTTTTAGGTTTTCTTATAAACGGACTTTTCGGAAAAAATCTTCCAAAAATAGTTGTCGGTAGTTTGGCTACGGCAATGGTTTTTGCATCTTTCTGCATCGCAGTAAGTATTTTCATGAATTTTGATTCTGAAAGCCAGCCTGTCATTGTAAAAGCTTTTGAATGGTTCAGAGTAAACGGAGTTCAGATTAATTTCGGGTTCCAGATCGATCAGTTATCATTAATGATGGTGATGATCATCACAGGGATCGGATCTTTAATTCACCTCTACTCTATCGGATATATGAGCCACGATAAAGGTTTCTATAAGTTTTTCACTTATCTGAACCTGTTTATCTTCTCTATGTTGTTATTGGTAATGGGAAGCAACTACTTAATCCTGTTCATCGGATGGGAAGGTGTAGGATTGTGTTCTTATCTACTGATCGGATTCTGGTACACCAACGAAGAGTATGGTAAAGCGGCAAGAAAAGCGTTCATCATGAACAGAATTGGTGACCTTGCTTTATTAATAGGTATTTTCATGTTAGCTTCACAGACGAATGCTGTGGATTATTTAACAATTAAAGAAAATGCAGGAAAATTTGAATTGGACGGAACGGTAATCATTTTCATTACAACGAGTTTATTTATCGGTGCTACCGGTAAATCTGCTCAGGTTCCATTATATACATGGTTGCCGGATGCGATGGCGGGACCTACTCCTGTTTCAGCGTTAATTCACGCCGCAACGATGGTAACGGCAGGTATTTATTTAGTGGTAAGATCCAACTTCTTATTCACTTTGGCACCAACCGTTCAGGGAGTGATTTTATTCATCGGATTCTTAACGGCAGCTTTAGCTGGATTCTACGCACTTCGTCAGAACGATATTAAAAAAGTACTGGCGTATTCCACCGTTTCTCAGCTTGGATTCATGTTCATCGCTTTAGGTCTTGGAGCTTATACAACAGCGATGTTCCACGTAATGACACACGCTTTCTTCAAGGCATTATTGTTCTTGGGAGCAGGTTCTGTAATCCACGCGATGAGCAACGAACAGGATATGCGTTTCATGGGAGGTCTGAAAAAGTACATTCCTATTACACACGCTACATTCCTTATCGGAACATTGGCAATCTCTGGATTCCCTTTGCTTTCAGGGATGATTTCCAAAGACGAAATTTTAGTGGCGGCTTTCGCTAAAAATCCGGTATACTGGGTAATTTTATTTGTTTTAGCGGCTGTTACGGCTACTTATATGTTCAGATTGTATTATCTTACTTTCCACGGAGAGTTCAGAGGTACAGAAGAACAAAAACACCACTTACACGAAAGCCCTTCGAATATGACATTACCATTGATCGTATTGGCTGTTCTTTCTGTTTTGGGTGGATTAATTAACCTTCCTCACTTCATTGGTCACGGTCATTATGCCAAATTAATGGAATGGCTGAAGCCTGTTCTTACGGAGGAAAGCTTTAAACAAATGGAAGCAACTCTTTCGGGAGTTCCGTTTGGGACTGAAATGATACTTTTAGGAGCAACAGTTCTGATGTTCTTCTGCGTTTGGTTCCTTGTTAAAAATACTTATGTGAATAAGAAAAAACAGGCGTTACCGGAACAGCAGTACACAGGATGGGAAAAACTGTCTGCTAAAAAATTATATATTGACGAAATTTACAATGCATTAATTGTAAAAACTGTTGAAGGATTAGGACGCGGAGGAAAGATGTTTGATAAAGGTATTCTTGATCGTTTTGTGGACTTCGTAGGTGAAGGAGCTGAAGACAGCGGAAAAGCCATGAAGCGTATCCAGAACGGAAATGTTGAGAATTACATCTTAATCATGTCTTTGGCTGTGGGAATTATACTGATTGTTAACTTTATATTACAATAATGTCTGGTTTATTATTAACACTATTACTATTACCTCTGGTAGGTTCGGGATTAGTTTTTGCATGGAAAGATAAATCCAGCAAATATTTGGCACTGGGAATTGCGTTGGTACAAATGCTGATTACCTTCTACATCACTGCGGATTTTGATTTTAATCCTACAGTAGACAGCGTATTGCAGCACGAGATCAACTATCCTTGGTCACAATTCATGAAGAGCTCTCTTCATTTCGGAATCGATGGAATGAGTCTGCTTCTTTTATTGTTAACCAATATTCTGGCGCCAATCATTATTTTATCTTCTTTTAATGAAAATGTAAACTACAGAAATACATTCTACGGTTTGATCCTGCTGATGCAGTTCGGTCTTGTAGGAGTTTTCACTTCGCTGGACGGTTTGCTGTTCTACATTTTCTGGGAAGTAACTTTGATTCCGATCTGGTTTATTGCCGGAATCTGGGGTCAGGAAAATAAAAGATTTGAATTCACTACGAAATTCTTCGTTTATACCTTCGTTGGATCATTATTCATGTTAGCAGGATTGATTTATGTATACAATCACTCTGCATCTTTTGCGCTGACAGATCTTTATAATGCCCAGTTAAACGAAACACAACAAACCGTTGTATTCTGGTTTATCTTCTTTGCTTTTGCAGTGAAATTGCCGGTTTTCCCTTTCCACACGTGGCAGCCGGATACGTATACCTATTCGCCAACACAAGGTTCCATGCTTTTATCAGGGATCATGCTGAAAATGGCGATTTATGGAGTTATGCGTTATCTTTTACCGATCACTCCTCTTCCGATTGCAGGAATTTCGGGACAGATTGTGATTATCTTAGCTATTGTGGGAATTGTTCACGGAGCTTTAATAGCGATCATCCAGACTGATATGAAAAGAATTATTGCATATTCTTCTTTCTCTCACGTTGGATTAATGGTGGCAGGTATTTTTGCTTCAGCCGTAATAACCTTAAGAGGAAACTTCAATATCGAAGGTGCTGAAGGAGCTTTGGTGCAGACTTTCGCTCACGGTATTAACGTTGTAGGTTTGTTCTACTGCTGTGATATATTATACAAAAGATTTAAATCAAGAGACATCAGACAGATGGGAGGTTTGGCGAAAGTTGCTCCTAAGTTTGCCGTATTGTTCTTGATCATTATATTAGGTTCAATGGGAGTTCCTTTGACCAATGGATTCATCGGAGAATTTATCCTGTTAAAATCGGTGTATGATTTTAACGGATTGGCAGCAGTAATTGCAGGTCTTACCGTAATCCTTTGTGCTGTCTATTTATTGAGATTCTACGGAAAAGCAATGTTCGGACAGGGTGATGAAGCTGTTTTAAGCACAGTAAAAGATCTTTCTGCAGTAGAATTCTCTGTATTGGCAAGTTTAGCGGTTTTTGTGATTGTATTTGGTATTTTCCCACAACCGATAATCGAAATGGTGAATAGTTCGTTGAAGTTTATCTACCAATCAATGGTAAGCTAATTTGATATTTTAAGAAATGAGTGTTTTAATTATTGTTTTCCTAACGGCAGTTGTTGCGTTATTTTCAGGAGTTTTTGAACAAGGGAAATTCGCAAGATACATTGGGATTTTGGGATTAATCATCGCATTATGGGTAAGTTTCATGCCGGAATGTGCTTTCTTCGGACAGTACAAACATATGTATGACTACACCGCCAATACTGCGCTATTCACAAAAATATCAATTGTAACGACATTATTGTTATTCTTTCTGGGCGGTTTTGCATTCAGCAACCACAGAAGCCACCAGTCTGAACTGTATGCTTTAATGCTTTTCGCTCTTTGTGGCGGGATTATCCTTTTCGGATATCAGAATATGGTAACGCTGTTCTTAGGAGTTGAAATCCTTTCTATTCCTTTATATGTAATGGCGGGAGCTAACAAAACAGATCTGAGATCCAACGAAGCTTCCATCAAGTATTTCCTGATGGGTGCATTCGCAACAGGTTTCCTGTTATTCGGGATCGCGTTTATCTACGGAAGTGTAGGAAGTTTCGATTTATATAAAATTCAGGACTTCGGAGTTTCAAACCCGAAAGATGTAATGTTCATCTTAGGCGTTCTTCTGATTCTTTGTGCATTGGCATTTAAAGTTGCTTTAGCACCTTTCCATATGTGGAGTCCGGATGTTTATTACGGAGCGCCTTCATTAATCACGGCTTTCATGGCGAGTGTAGTAAAAATCTCAGGATTTTTCGCATTATTCAGATTAATGACGATAGGATTTGGCGGAGTTACCGAAAACTGGATTAATGTTTTCGGAGTATTTTTAATTATCACATTGCTTTTGGCAAACGTTATGGGATTGGCTCAGACAAATGCGAAAAGAATGTTGGCATACTCTTCAGTTTCTCACGCAGGATACATCGGTTTGGTATTCTTTGGAATGACAAGTCTTTCTACTTATAATTTAGCTTTCTATTTATTTGCATACGCTTTGGCTACAGTAGGAGTTTTCATGTGTCTGATTTATGTTGAAAAACTGAAAAGAGAAACCTCTTTCGGAGCGTTCAAAGGATTGGCAAAAACAGAACCTTTATTGGCAACTACTGCATCAGTTTCCATGCTTTCAATGGCAGGAATTCCTTTAACAGCAGGTTTCATGGGGAAATTCTCTTTATTTTCTCAGGCGATGAATTCTCAGCACGGAGTTTTCCTTGTTTTGATCGCTGTTTTAGGTTCAGCCGTTTCCATTGCTTATTATTTAAGACTGATTATTTCTATGTTCTTCTTCAAAGAAAGTACATTTAAATCTTCAGAAAAAGTAACGATCACGTACAACATCGTAGGAGTATTTGTTATTGCTTCAATCGTTGTTCTGGGAGTTTTCCCTGATCTGTTTGCAAGACTGTTCGGATTATAAAAAATCTTATTAAAATAGAGAACCACAACCTTTAAGTTGTGGTTTTTTTTTACCTTTACTCTAAATTTCAGTTTTTGTGTCACAGCTATATAAAAAAGACACTCCATTTCAGGTTTTTATTTCATTCAAAAAGTATTTGGATGTGTTGGAACACATTCGGTACAACGACCGTCTGGAATACCGCGCCAATTATGCTGAATCTTTAATTGAGAAAACAAAAAATTTCAGCGAATTCCGCGAGGGATTTCAGGAAGTATCTTTTCTGGAAAAAAACGAAGACCTCATCAAGCTTTTGCTTGCAGACCTCTTCCCTACCGGACTTACAAACAACGAAATAAAAGCGGCAAGCGTTCCGGTTTCCAATATCACTTTTAATTATACAGACCGTTTTAAAGCCATCTTAAAAGATGCGGGAAAAGACTTTGAAATCGAGATGCGTGATATTGATGACGATGAATTTTATGTGTTCTGCTGCTGTCTTATTTTACAGAGCTATTTTAAAAAAGACATCAAAAGTACCATTCCTTTTTATTATGACATTCCCAATGCACAGGGAATTATGAAGCACTATAAAATTACGGTGAATGCAGATTTCACGGAAATCTATCCGGCTGAAGGAACAAAAATACCTTCGGATGAAATTCTGGATATTTTGCTGGAAAACTTAGACGATTTTAAGCTGTGGAGAAAATATTTCCCTCCGGAATCATGGATCTTAAAAGGTTTTACCATTATTTCTCTGGTAGACTGCACTACAGAAATAGCCCTGTCTGATCTGAAATCTACCATGATTGAAGTAGATACAGAAAATTTCTCGCAGGATAAAAACCTTATTGAAATATTTAAATCTTACTTTGATATTGCAGAGCTGAATTTTGGTTTGATGCTTTACAATAAGAAAGAACAGCGGCTGGAAAAAATGCCGGTGTATGAAAATATTTTCACCAATCATATTCTGAACTTCTGGATCAATGCCATAGACGAAAATACCCGGAAAAGTACAATCATCAATCTGCATTACAATCCGAAGCCTATTGTCATCTCAAACCTCAACCATCTAGATGAAGAGGCGAAAGCAAAACCTTCGTTCAGCATTTTAAAGGAAAATAACATCAACAGCTTTATGGTTATTCCGATTGTGAAAGACAATGAGCTTCTGGCTATTATGGAATTTACCTCCCCCATTCCGAACAGTTTCAACGGTCTGAAACTGAAAAAAATGGAATCGTTCAGCAACATGATTATTTTCTCGCTGAGCCGATTCAGTTTTGAAAAAAATTATCAGATCGAGGCGATCATTCAGCGTGAATATACAACGATTCACGACAGTGTAGTGTGGAAATTCAGAAACGAAGCCGAAAAATATTTCAATGCTTCTCTTGGCAATAAAATATATTCTTTAAAAGAGATTTCATTTAAAAATCTTACTCCGCTCTTTGGCTTTTCAGACATCCGTTCTTCCTCGGAAAAAAGGTATAATCTGATGCTCGAAGACCTCAACCAACAGATTGATGGTCTTCACGAGATTTTTAATCTAACCCATTCAGATTCGGAAAAGTTTTTACTGGCTTTAGATATTTTTGAAAATGAACTCAATAATGAAATAAAAGCGGATACCGAACAACGGTTCCAGCGATTGGTAAGGGAAGAAATTCATCCTTATCTTCAGGCTAAACTGGAAGTAAAATCCTCCAGTGAAGTAAAGGCAAAAATAAAAGATTATTTTGCACAGGTTTTTAGCCAGACCGATCTCTTTTACACCAACAGAAAAAGTCTGGATGATTCGATAACTTTGGTCAACAGAAAACTGGCAGATGTTCTGGATGAAGCACAGATACAGGCACAGCAGATCTTTCCGCACTATTACGAACGGTTTAAATCAGACGGGGTGGAGCATAATTTGTACACCGGACAAAACATTGCGCCCGATCTTCATTACCATTCAAAAATTGTTAACAAACTTCGTTACTGGCAGTTAAAGACCATCTGCAATATGGAAATTGAATTCAGGAATTTCAAAAAAGATCTTCCGGTGTGTCTTGATATTGCCTCGCTGATTTTTGTGTATAACGAAAAAATAGATATCCGCTTCAGAATGGACGAAAAACGTTTTGATGTAGACGGAGCTTACAATTCCTACTATGAAATCATAAAAAAACGTCTTGATAAAGCGCACGTAAAAGATTCAGACGACAGAATTACCTGTCCCGGAAAAATAACCATCGTTTATTTCGGGATGGAAAACCAGAGAGAATATCTGGATTACATCAATAAGTTACAAAAGAAAGGCGTTCTCCAGAACGATATTGAATTCTTAAAAGTAGAAGATTTGCAGGGAATTACAGGACTTTTAGCATTAAGAGTTTCATTAGCACAATAAAAAAGCTCATCCGGTCGGGTGAGCTTCTTCATTTGTTTCGTATTTATCTAAAGACTTAAAAACGCATATCCGAAAGACAAAACAGAAATTACAATTCCTGCCATAAAAATCTTGTACGTAATGGATAAAAGCCTATATTTTCTGTCTAAAACCTTTCCGAGGAAATACAAATCTTTCACCATAGAATCATAGATATAATCGCGGTCTTTGATAAGAACATTCATTGCATTCTGATAATCATCAAAAATCAACCTGTTGAAATTTCCGAAGAATAAAAGATTCACCTTTCTGTCGGCAACATCCTGTAAGCTGAATTTTGCTTTGGTTACATTCGGTTTTGTGGATAAGATCGCAAAAATGATGGTAAGAACCGCAGATAAAAGCAGGATAAAACTTGGAATAATCAAATGCGAATTCTTAGGCGTATCCAGCTTCGGAACCAGAACGGAAAGACAAACCGAGATGATGATCGCATTTACAGAAAGAAGAATATTCGCTTTGCTGTCGGCAATATCACTTAGCCTTGTATGATTACTTAACGTAACTCTGAACAGCGTATCTACACTTCTGTCGGATTTCGGATCTTTTTCTTTCGACTTTTTATTTTCAGAACTTTCTTTTTTATCCTCGTCTTTTTCCAACTTCTTTTCAATTTTTTTAATGTTTTTCTCCTTCAGAGGCTGCCATTCTTTTTTCGCATACTCTGTGTAGAACTGATGCTTGTTTTTAAGCATATCCAGATTTCCGGCATTCCATTCGTCGTTAGAATAGCACCGTACATTCGTAAGCTCCCATTCTTTCCTCAATGCATCGGAAATATCGTTATAATCGTGGCTTGCAAAATGACTGCAGTCTGCATCTTTCACTATTTTTTCCAGAAGATTCTGAGGAACGTACGTTATTTTGGTTGCCAAAATAAGATTCGAAACATCTTCGATATAGCTTTCCGGATAATTTTCCTGCTGCAGAAAATTTTTCATAATCTTTACACCTGCCTCTTCATGATTTTTGGCACACTCTATGTAACCAGTATCATGAAACCAGAGAGCCAGAATCACTTTTTCCTGATCTTCTTCAGAAAGAGGAGTGCTTCTGAGAATTTCTTCAGCCTTATTTACCGTGAAGGTAGTATGTATAAAATTATGATAAGAATATACTGAAGATAGTTTATCTTTGAATAAGGTTTCGACATAGTCTTTGGCTTTTTGTAAAATATTCATCATCGAAATTTTATTAATGTAAATTTATGAATTTATCCTTTAAAACTCATTTAAAAAATACTTCTCTGGTGATCAGAGTAGCATTGTCTGCCGGAGTTCTCTACTCCTGCGCAACATATAACGTAAAAAAGGGTAAAAACTTATCTGAAATTAAAAATTCTGATATAAAATCTGCCACCGATTTTAAAATATTTCTCGTAGGCGATGCCGGAAATGCAGACGAAACACAGGCTCAGAACACCCTGAATCTCTTAAAAAGCCAGCTTGAAAAAGCCGACAGCAATTCGATGCTGATCTTTTTGGGCGATAATATCTATCCTTCCGGAATGCCAAAAGAATCTGATAAAAATTATCCACTGGCAAAACAGAAACTGGAAGATCAATTATCCATTGTAAAAAACTTTAAAGGCAAAACACTCGTTATTCCGGGAAATCATGACTGGTACAACGGATTGGACGGTTTAAAAGCGCAGGAAGAACTCGTAAAAAATTATTTAAACGATAAAAAAGCATTCCTTCCTAAAAATTCATGCCCGATTGATGATATTAATCTTACCAAAGACATCAAACTGATTGTAATCGACACAGAATGGGCTCTGGTAAATTGGAACAACTATCCGGGAATTAATAAAAACTGCGATATTAAAACGCGGGAAGATCTTTTCACAGAATTTAAAGATTTAATTAATAAAAATCAGGATAAAAGAATTATCGTTGCGCTGCATCACCCGATTATCAGCACCGGAACTCATGCAGGATATACCTCTGCAAAATCTCATCTTTTTCCGCTGAAAAGTAAAATTCCGGCTCCGGGAGTTGCCAGTCTCATCAATGTGGTAAGAAGTTCATCGGGAGTAAGCCCTGAAGATCTCAACAACCAGCATTATGCAGATTTAGCCAACAGAATAAAAAGCATTGTTCAGGAAAAGGAAAACATCATTTTTGTTTCCGGGCACGATCATAATTTGCAGTATCACGAATTCAGAAACATCAGACAGATCGTAAGTGGAGCCGGTTCTAAAGTAGATCCTGCAACAATTGGAGAGAAAACAGATTTTTCTTACGGAGGAAGCGGTTTTGCAGTTTTGAATATCAGAAAAGATAAAAGTTCGGATGTAGAATATTTTTCAACAAAAAATAATACGCTGGAACAGCTTTCGCACATTCAGGTGATCGACCAGCCGAAAGAATTTGTTAATAATTACCCGAATTCTTTTCCTTCTGCGGTAACCTCAACGATTTATCCTGAAAAATTAACGAAAAAAAGAAAATTTTATACGTGGCTTTGGGGAGAACATTACCGAAAATATTACGGAATGCCTATTGAAGCACCGACTGCGAATATTTCAACGCTTGACGGGGGTTATACTCCTTTTCGTGAAGGCGGCGGAAACCAGTCTAACAGTTTAAGACTGAAAGCGCAGGACGGACAGGAATTTGTGATGAGAGGCGTTAAAAAAAGTGCCGTGCGTTTTCTGAACAATATGGCTTTTAAGAAAAGTACATTCGGGAACGAGCTGAACAATACCTTTCCTGAGAAATTCCTTCTGGATTTTTATACGACCAACCATCCTTTTACGCCATTTGCGGTAGGAAATATGGCAGATAAGATTGATCTTTTCCACAGCAATCCACGATTGTTTTATATTCCTAAGCAAAAAGCTCTGGGAGAATACAATCTGAACTACGGGGACGAATTATACATGATCGAAGAACGTTTTTCTTCTGATCCGAAAACGCTGGCTTCGCTGGATAACGCAACAGATATTCTTTCCACAGATGATGTTCTGAAGAATTTTAATAAAAATTACAAATATTCCGTAGATAAAGAAACCTACATCAGAGCAAGAATTTTTGATATGCTAATCGGTGACTGGGACAGACATTCTGACCAATGGAAATGGGCGGAATATAAAGAAGGCGACAAAGTAGTCTACAAACCGATTGCCAAAGACAGAGATCAGGCTTTCAGTAAATACGACGGAGCTGCTTTTAAAATCATTATGACTATTCCGGCAATCCGCCACATGAAAACCTTTAAAGATGATATTAAAAGTGTAAAATGGCTTGCTATGGAACCTTATCCTCTGGATTTGGTATTTCTAAAAGGTTCTACGCAGGAAGACTGGATTGCACAGGCGAAATACATACAGGAACATTTATCGGATAAAGATATTGATGAAACCTTTGCCAATCTTCCGAAAGAAGTTCAGGATGAAACCATTGCAGATATTCAGCGAAAACTGAAACTGAGAAAGACAAAATTAGCAACTTACGCTTCACAATATTATGAGGTACTGCAGGAAAAAGTTCCTCTTGCCGGAACGGTGAATCCTGATAAATTTGTGATTACAAAAACGGCAAACACCGTTAATGTAAAGCAATATAAATTAGACAAAAACAAAGAAAATCCGGAACTGGTTTTCGAAAAAACATATGACGATTCCAAAACGAAGGAACTCTGGATCTACGGACTGGAAGATGACGATATCTACGAAGTTTCCGGAGAGGGAAGACCTAAAATGAATATCCGTCTTATCGGAGGATACAATCACGATACGTACAATGTTTCCAATGGAAGCAAAGTAAAGATCTACGATTTTAAATCGCAGAAAAATACGTACAATACAAACGGTGCGACAAAAAACATTTCCGACGATTACGACATCAATACCTACAACTACAAACATCCGAAATACAATTTTGTTGCAGGATATCCGAATGCAGATTACAATCCGGATGACGGAGTGATTCTCGGTGCGTTGGTTAATTACACGGTCAACAATTTCATCCGCTCTCCTTTCACCCAAAAGCACAGCCTGAAAGTTAATTATTATACGGCAACCGGAGGTTTTAATGCCTATTATAAAGGAATTTTTAAAAAAGCCATCGGAAGCTGGGATTTTAATCTTGATGCAGGATTTACCACGCCGCGTTTCGCCGAAAATTTCTTCGGATTATCCAATGAAAGTATCTATGATAAGGAAGCAGATGACAGAAGATTCAACAGGGCAAGAATTTCAAAGATCAATTTTGCACCTTCTGTTTCCAAGAAAAGCTGGACGAATGTTTTCAACCAGTTTCAGTTGACTTTTGAAAATAATAAAGTACAGCGAAACGGCGACCGTTTTGTGGATCTTTCACCCGACGTAAGACCTGAAGTTTTCGATAATCAGCAGTTTGCAGGAGGAAATTACACCTTCAGCTATAAAAATCTGGATAACAATGCTTTCCCGACCATGGGAATGGAATTTAAAGTAAATGCAGACTGGAAAACCAATCTTGCCGATACCAAAAGAAATTTTCTGATCTTGAAAGGAACGCTTTCCATAGATCACAGGTTAGACAGCCGCGGAAATTTTGTTTTTGCCAACTCCAGCAACGGAATGTGGATCAACAATAACAATTTTGATTTTTATCAGGCTGCAGCCATCGGCGGAAACAACGGAATGAGAGCTTTCAGAAACGACCGATTCTCAGGAAAATCCTATTTTACCAATAACTCGGAGATCCGTTGGGATTTCGGAAGGGTAAAAAACAATATTGTTCCGGCAAACATGGGCGTTTTACTGGGATATGATGTCGGAAGAGTGTGGAATGACAATGAGGACTCTAAAAAATGGCATCAGTCTGTAGGCGCAGGATTCTGGCTGAGTATTGTAGAAATGTTCTCCGCAAGACTGAATTATTTCTACGGAAGCGACGGAGGAAGAATTTCCGGAGGTGTGGGAATGACGTTTTAAAACTAAACAATGAATGATAAAAATCCGCAGAAAGTTTCTGCGGATTTTGTTTTATGGTAATCTGAAAAGATGCTTCGACAGGCTCAGCATGATATTCCTAATACTAACTGTTGTTTTATGGCTGTGTCAGACTGAGCCTTTCAAAGTTTTTGGGGTAAAAAAATTATTTAGATCCTTTGCAGGATGACAATCATTCAGCATGACATTGCTAATACTAACTTTTAATTTGTAGCGGTGTCAGACTGAGCTTGTCGAAGTCTTTATGATAAAAACAGGCAATTAAAATATAGTGTTCATTATTGAAAATGCGTTGTTGAGATCCTTTACAGGTTGACACCATTCTCCATAAAGTTTTATCTGTCTAAATTCATTTATTTCAAACTAAACGTATACACATTTCCGCCTTCTTTCCCATCCTTTTCATCGGCGATCAGAAGTGTTTTATCATCAGCAAAAACAACGGCTTCTTTTTGAGAATTATGGTTGAGTGAAACTTTTTCAATCTTGGTCTTGCTGAAATCATCTGCTGAAAAACCGGTGAGGATCTGGATATTTTTATGGTTCAGGAGAACAATTTTATCTTTCGTGCTGTTAATCGTTGCGGAAGTAATCGCCGCATCGCTGTAACCTCCGTCAAGTTTTAATTTCCCGATCAGTTTTGCTTTAAAATCTCCTGCTTTGTTAGGAACCTGAAAAACTAAAAAAGTGCCGTCGAAACCTTTGCTTCTGTTTTTGGTGAAAAGGTAGAAATTTCCATTCATCTCTACGAAAGCCTCACAATCGTATAGCCAGTTGGATTTCTTTGGAGGAAATTCCGTCTGTCCTTCGTAGTGAAAAGTTGTGGTCTGGGTAACTTTTGCAGATTTTTGGGAGGCATCTTTTAAATCAACTTTTAAAATCGATAAATTCTGCCTGTCGTTTTCATTATTTCCAAAGTCGCCGATGTAGATATTTCCGGCTGCATCTTTCGTAATATCTTCCCAGTCGTGGTTTTCTGCATTTTCTACCAGAACATCACTCGTAAGGTTTCCTTTTCGGTCTACTCCGTAAATAACGTTTTTATTTCCCTGATCTTCAATTGCCCAGATTGTATTGTTATCCTGAGACAAAGTAATACCGGAAACTTCCTTTAGTTTTTTAGGCAAAGAAAATTCAACCTTCAGATCATCGGTTTTGGGAGCTTCCTGAGCTTTGGGATTACAGCTCAACAGTAAAAATGACGATAAAACGACGATGCGCAACATATTTATTTTTTTAATTTTTTAAACTGAAAATAAGAGAACCTTATATTTTTCTCTAATTTATTAATAATCTGCTGATGATGGAGGAAAAATCCTGCCGCCAAACCAATAAGACTTCCGATAATGGTATCCAATAATCTTGCCTTCATTAAAATTTCCACATCATGATGAATTTCACTTGCCGTTTCCGCCAGAAGAATCGTTAAAGGCGTGATGAAAACCACCGCAAAACCGTAGTTTCTTACAATTAACAATTCAATAATAAACTGTAAAACGGTAATGATAACGATCATGACGATCTTTTCGGGATTAAAAAGCAGAATCACCCATGCCAAACCAATTCCGATGAAAGTTCCCAGAATTCTGTGCATATTTCTCTGTCGGACGTGTTCAAAATTCCTTCCCTGCATAATAGCGACTGCCGCGATGGAAATCCAGTAAGTGTTTTTAAATTCCAGAAGATGACCAATGATTAAAGTAAGCGCCATAAAAAATCCGATGATGGTGCTTTCTACAAACTTCGTATATCTTCTTTTGTTGAAACTTCTTCTCGGTACGGTTACCACTTTGCTTTTTTCAATAAAAACGGAGTACAGAAAAGCAAAGGAACAGGAAAGTATTGCTCCCATTGCAACCAGTCCTACTCTTGTGGGGATCATTTCCAGATCAAACTTATATGTACTCGCCATTGCTGCGACCATGATGAAGAAAAAATTTCCCGGCGGCGGAATTTTAAAATACGAAGAAATAAAATGCGCCAGAAAAGAAATAACGGCAACCGACAAAGCGGCAAAATAAATATTAAACCCGAAAAAAGAACTTACCGTAAAGGAAAAAACAATTCCGAAAGCACAAATTGCGAGATGAATCATTCTCTGTGTAATCGGTGCCGAAGTAAAATATAAAATCGTTAAAGCGCCTAAACTCGAAAGCGCGCCGTAATTCGGTTTTCCTAAAAAATATCCGATAAAAAGGCAGCTTCCGATGCACAGCGCGGCAAGAAAAGGAAAATGCCATTTCCTTTCCGTCTGCTTAAACTCCAGGAGATACTGAAATCTGTTCTGCGTCGGGTTCTGTACCTTCATTTACTGTAAACGTTTAGCTTTTTCCCACAATACATCCATTTCTTCCAGAGAAAGATCGGCAAGATTCAGATTCTGTTCTGAAGCTAAATTTTCCATTTTCTGAAATCTTGAAATGAATTTAAGATTGGTTCTTTCGAGTGCAGAATCGGGATTGATTCCTGAAATTCTGGCATAATTGATTAATGAAAAAAATACATCGCCCAATTCCTGCTCTTTTTTATCCAGATCTGTTTCCGCATGAAACTCCTGAATTTCTTCATCCACTTTTTTCCACGCATCTTCCGCATCATGAAATTCGAAACCGATTCCTTTTACCTTATCCTGAATTCTGTAGGCTTTTACCAGACTCGGCAGACTTTTCGGAACGCCGCCCAGAATAGATTTGTTGCCTTCTTTCAGTTTGAGTTTTTCCCAGTTCTGTTTTACTTCCTCTTCGTCTTTCACTTCCGTGTCTCCGTAAATGTGAGGATGGCGGAAAATTAATTTTTCGTTTAAAGAATTAATGACATCCGCAATATCGAAACTGCCTTTTTCAGAACCTATTTTAGCATAAAAAACCAGATGAAGCAGCACATCTCCCAATTCTTTTTTTATTTCCTGCAGATCATTCTGCAAAATGGCATCCGAAAGTTCGTAAGTTTCTTCCAACGTTAAATGGCGGAGCGATTCCAGCGTCTGTTTCTGATCCCACGGACATTTTTCGCGCAGATCGTCCATAATGTCTAATAATCTTCCGAAAGCTTCCAGTTTTTCCTGTTTGGTATTCATAATTGAGAATTCAAGTCTTACAAATTTACGGGAAATCTTTGTGAAAGTTCTTTTGTCCTGAAATAAATGAGGGTTGTCGTTGGCTTCGGCTCCGCTCAGCCAACGGTGTTGCTCGTTTCGTTGTGATTTTTGGTTCCGGTTTACAAATAATTCTGGTTGGCTGAGCGAAGTCGAAGCCAACGGTGTTGCTCATCCCATTATGATTTTGAGTTTTATTTTACAGACCACCATAGTTGGCTGAGCGGAGCCGAAGCCAACGGTTTTGCTCTTCCCGTTTTGATAATCAATTTCGTTGTACAAATATTTCTGGTTGGCTGAGCGAAGTCGAAGCCAACTTTATCCCTTCATTTTTTATAGCAATTTTCCACAATCAGCGGGGCGGCTTCCAGTAATTTTATGAGTTGGAAGTAAGGAATGATGATCTTCTTTTCCGTGTCGCAACTGAAATTTCCTAACGAGAAGTAAGCTGTTGCCGACAGAAAATCATCGAAATCCTGCAAAGTGCAGACTTTAAAAGCGTTCTGAAATACGCACAGCGGATTCCGGTGTTCTTTTTCTGAAAGGCTTATTGCTGTTTTGGGAAAACTGACTTCCGTTGAATTTTTAAACTTCCCTTTTTTAGCTTTTTTCGCGATCTGATGAGCGGCGAGAATGAATGACCGCAACGATTGATACAAATAGAAAATTTCGGCGGGTTCTTTTGCGATTCGGGTGTTTTTCTGTACTGAAGATTGTACCATTTCATTGAGGGTTTCTTTCGTTGCAGCAAGATCATTGAACTGGAAAAAGGTTTCCAGTAAATTTATGGCGGTATGTTTTCTCGTTCCTGACCAGAATTTGGCTTCGAAATCTGTTTTTTTCTTTTTCATGAGTCTGTTTTTGGGTTATCGTTTTTTATGAATTTCAACAGGTTGGATTTTAATAGGTTGGATTTTCGCAAAGGCGCGAAGTTGTTTTAAAATAGTATGCTTTAAGGCGCAAAGATTTTATCTGCGATAAAATTTATCATCAACATTATAAAAGAAAATCTTTGATTTTCTCCTTGCGTCTTGAAAGAATAGGACTTTTATCAAACCTTGCGCATTAGCGTTTTTCCAATATTTATATAGATTCTTATTTTTAAATTTAACTTAATAGCTATAACCATCGCAAAGGGCGCAAAATATTCATTAAATACAGTCTTATTTTAAGGCGCAAGGATTTTATCTGCGATAAAATTCATCATCAATCCTTTACCGAAAATCTTTGATTTTCTTGCGCCTTAAAAGATTTGAGATGAATAAAAAAACTTTGCGCCTTAGCGTTTTCCAACAAGAATATTCTTATTTATAAAAAAGTTTAAACATCAATCCTTTACCGAAAATCTTTGATTTTCTTGCGCCTTAAAAGATTTGATATGAGTAAAAAAACTTCACTCCTTAGCGTTTTCCAACAAAAATATGTTTATTGACTTATCCCTTTTACTAATAAAGGCTTCGACAAGCTCAGCCTGACAATGTTAAAATATTGCGGTTAGTATTCGAGATGTCACCCTGAGCTTGTCGAAGGGACACTATTAGAAACCGCTTACTCATCGTTATTTTCCAATATTAATTGAAAGGATAAGTCAATATTCTTATTTATAAAAAAGCTTAAACAAGCTCTTTAAAAAATTCTAAAATCCGTTTGTTTTGATGGCAAAAGTTTGCCGAATGGAACAACAGCGCTTCCCGATCTTTGGCAGAGAAACCTTCTGCATTTTTTAAATTCCTTTCGGGATGAAAATAATTTGGAAAATTAAAAGAAAGCCAGTACTTTTAAGGGTGATTTTTAGCGTACTTCGGCTTTCCTTTTGTCGTAAAGGAATTTCGAAGGGTAAAGGTTTTTGGGTAAAACTGTACTCCGACTTCCTGCGTTTGCGGGCAGTCTCGGTGTAGCGCTGTTGTTGGTTTTGCAGCAGAACTCCGTTTATTCGGGAGGTGCTGAAAACAGCAGGGTTGAAATCTTCTTTTTCATCATCTGTGTATTTTGAAAATTTGTACCTGAAACCTATCCAAAGACCGCATTTTTACCGACGAAAAAGTGCTGTACTTTTTGTTGTCGGCTCGGAATGCGTCTTTTCAATAGGTCTTTCGAGGCTTTTGCTAATTCGCTGATACAAATATAGTAACAATTTTTAATTGTGGCAATAAAACCACAATATTTTTTTTTTAGCATGGACGATAAATTTTTGAATATCTATAAAACAGTAGGTAAAAATTTGAGAGATAAACGAAAAGAAAAAAATTTATCTCAGCAACAATTGGCAAATTTAGCAGGCAAAATTGATCGATCTAAAATTAGTGACATTGAGAATGGTAAAGAAGATTTTCTATTTTCTACTTTACTGAAAATTTGTACTGCTTTAGATATGGATATTGAACAGCTTTTCAAAAGTTAAAATTCATTATTCTTCGCAATCAAAACATAAAATAGATTCTATACATAAAAAACTCCTGAGTTTTCAGGAGTTTTTGATTGGTGGTTAATGTAAACTTATTATTTCAGTTATAAAATTCTATCGTTTTTTGAGATTTTATATTTTAGCTAATAGTTTTATTTAAGTCAACATTAAGTAATGCCTAATTTATCTATGATTATTTTTTTTCCGTCAATTATGAACACGAAATGTTTTTCAGAATTTTCTATCAATTCTACTTTTCCATAGTGTAATTGTCTGTGGTGGTTCGCACAAACTGTCATTAGGTTTGTCATGCTTAAAACTCCCATTTTTACTTTCGAAACAGGTTCAACGTGATGCGTTTCAATGTAGATCTCATCATTTTCCTTAATGAATGAGTTCGTTAAAGTTCCTAATGCCTCGCATACAGAGCATCTGTAATTATTTAATTTTTTTATTTTTTTTGAAATCGCTCCACGTTCAATAAAATTTGAAATACGTTGTTTTATTTCAGGCTGTTGTCCTTTCATTTTCTTTTCAAGTTTTTCAATATCTCTTATTGTGTCCGCAGTTGTATCGGCTATAATGCTAATAAAATCCTGTAAATCAAATTCTTCTTTTGTTAACATTTCCAGTAATGGGAATTTATCAACAAAATATCTCAACTTAGTATTACTTTGATTCAATGATAATGCAAGTTTTATAATATTAAAAACATTATCAGAATTTAAATAATTAAATCCTTGTTGTGAAATTTTTTTTCCTTTTGGCAATAGATTATGAATTTGGGCAATATCATTGTTAATAACTACTGGATTTTGAAAATAAATAATATCTTCTGGAAAAGCCTTTATATTTCCGCTGCCATATTTATTATAAAGTTCGTGTTTTGAATTGCGAGTAAACCACTGACCAAAAATAGGAAAGCCATAAAAACCAATTATTGTTTTACGATTAGCATTTTTATAGTCACTACTCGTAAAAAAAACAATCTGAACATTCTGAGAATTATTTACATCAGGTGGTCTATTGAACATTGGAGTATAACCGATGTAATAACCATCATCCTCTACTGGAAATTTATCGTGTCCAAAATTCAGACTTTCATGCATATGACCATGATCTTTTACATAATCATATTTTGATGTTTTTAAATCTTCTTCAGAAGGATGATCTGCCCAATCATTGCTATTCCAAGAAATAGATGAAAGTATTCCATAATTTAATATTGTGGTTTCAGTTTGCTTTACTTCCATATTTTCTATATTGATTTACGAAATTTATTTGAGTATAAATTGGCTAAAAAAATTCTATTGTTTTACAGTCTAACCTGTAGCAAAAACTTTTATAAAAATCAAAAATTGTAATAAAAAAAGTGATCAAAAGTTTTACACAATATTTCTAAAACATATCATAGAACTATTGGTTATTAACGATTGGGGCTAATTCTTTTTTTAATTCTTCAAACTCTTCTTTGCTCATCATATCAATTTCTAATAGTTCTTTTGCTTCTTTCAGTTTTGCAATCGCTTCATCTCTTGTCATTTTTCTGTTTTTCAAAAGAATTTCTCCCGACTCAATGCCCAATTCGGTATCCATTACACTTAAAAATTTATTTATTCCAAAAGCTCTACCATTTATTTCTCCTAAAATTATAACTACATATAATGGTTTATTTTTACTGCCTCTATGATATGTTTTTATTTCATGCACTATGACTTTCGTATTCTTCAAACTGTTATCTGCCATGTTTTGTGCATCACCATTCATAGCTGACATAATACTTCCAAATCCAGCGGGTCTACCCAATTGTATAAATTCGTAGGTTTTCTTTGAAGTACTTCGTGATTGTGCTATCCCTCCTCTTGCTCTATTACCATAGCTGCCTGAATAAGTTCTTGTATTCGTTTCTTGAGAGGTAGGAGCACCTAATATTAAGGTATCACCTACTTTAACACTATTTTTATCATTGGTAATATATTCCTTGATTTGAGTTCCATTTTTAACGGAATTGAAAAAATTTATATCCTGAGTAAGTCAATAAATTAATTTGTTCTTGAGCCTGAATAGTAATTATTGATATTAGAATAGTAAAAAAAGTAATTGTTTTTTTCATAGTTATTAATTTTTATATTTATTATACTTAATGCTTTTAACATTAGACAATGCATAAGTTAATCTACAATATAAAGAAATTTAAAAGTATTTAAAAGTATTTAAAAGTATTTATAAGCAATCAATAAACGAATGTAATAATAAGAAATTATCAACGTTTACGGCAATC
>OGQD01000399.1_pt1 | contig 33897 bp, 30 predicted proteins | sample 1553091 | NCBI WGS metagenome assembly OGQD01 (sample SAMEA2580290, study PRJEB22360) | human gut metagenome | biome: human gut; feature: human-associated habitat; material: faeces | place: Denmark | collected 2008/2010
TTTCAGCACGCGCTTGCTCGGCTCGGCCGGCTTGGTAGGCGGCGGCGGGACGTCGATCTTCGGCGCCACGCGCTTCTCGCGCTCCTGCACGCTCTTGACCAGCGCTTCCTCGCGCTCGATCAGGCGCTCCTTGACCTTGGCCTGCTCGCGGCGATCGGCAACGATGGGCGCGGCAACTTCGGCCACGCGTTCGTCGACTTCACGCAACTGGGCGACGAGCTGCTTGTGCTCGCTGCGGGCGCTCCACCAGCGGTTGGTGGCGTTATGAATGAGCTCGAACAGGTCGAGGGTGATCTTGCCGGTGACGTCCATCACCTTGAACCAGGACAGGTCGGCGAACACCGTCATGCCGAAGAGGAACAGCGCCAGAAACAGCAGCGTGCTGCCCTGCACGTTCAGCGCATTGACGCCCAGCTGGCCGAGGCTTTCACCCAGGGCGCCGCCCGCGGTAGCCGGCATGTGGGCACCGCTGGTATGGAAATGGATATAGGCCAGGGCGGAACCGGACAACACCAGGAACACCAGGCCGATCAGGCGCCAGGAGAACAGCCAGCCACTCCACTCCCAAGGCAGGTGGCGCTTGCGGAAGACCTGGTAGGTCTTCACCGCCAGCAGCAGCGGGAACAGGTAGGCGAAATACCCCAGCACCATGAACAGGATATCTGCGCTCAGCGCCCCCAGACGGCCGGCAGCGTTCTGCACCTGCTCGACGTGACTGGAGTGGCTCCAGCCCGGATCGGAGGAATCGTAGGTGAGCAGTGCCATCCAGAGGTAAAGGCAGAGCGCGCCAAGCGCGATCAGGGCCCCTTCCTTCAGACGGTAATGCAATTGCTGGCGCCAGGCGGCGGCATGGCTTGCTGTGGTGTCCTTCAAAACGCTTCTAATCCTGCGCTATACGCGCTTCCGAGAGTCGTTGGGCCGCGAAACGGGCCTATTGTACGGCTTTGGCCGGCCGATGCCAGCGACCCCGGATGTGCCCGACTGCGCTTTTGCCGGCTTTCCGGGGTTCGGTGTAGCATAGCCCAACACCGCTTTTCGGCTGCTCAATTGGAGCATGCATTCTCTTACGTGACAAAGGCTTATGGAGTCTTTTTATGAGTGAAGTCAAGCATTCGCGCCTGATCATCCTGGGCTCCGGCCCCGCGGGCTACACCGCGGCCGTGTATGCCGCGCGCGCCAACCTCAAGCCTCTTGTCATCACCGGCATCCAGCCCGGCGGCCAGCTCACCACCACCACCGAGGTCGACAACTGGCCCGGCGACGTCGAAGGCCTGACCGGTCCCGCCCTGATGCAGCGCATGGAGCAGCACGCCAAGCGTTTCGATACCGAGATCGTCTACGACCACATCCACACCGCCGAGTTGCAGCAGAAGCCCTTCACCCTCAAGGGCGACAGCGGCACCTACACCTGCGACGCATTGATCATCGCCACCGGCGCCTCGGCCCAGTACCTGGGCATGTCCTCGGAAGAGGCCTTCATGGGCAAGGGCGTTTCCGCCTGCGCCACCTGTGACGGCTTCTTCTACCGCAACCAGGTCGTCTGCGTGGTCGGTGGCGGCAACACCGCCGTGGAAGAAGCGCTGTACCTGTCCAACATCGCCAAGGAAGTCCACCTGATCCACCGCCGCGACAAGCTGCGCTCGGAGAAGATCCTTCAGGACAAGCTGTTCGAAAAAGCCAGGAACGGCAACGTGCGCCTGCACTGGAACACCACACTGGACGAAGTCCTGGGCGACGACATGGGCGTGATCGGCGTTCGCCTGAAAGACGCCGAAAGCGGCGAAACCCGCCAACTGGACCTGTCCGGCGTATTTATCGCCATCGGCCACAAGCCCAACACCGACCTGTTCAAGGGCCAGCTGGAGATGCATGACGGTTACCTGAAGATCAAGGGCGGCGCCGAAGGCAACGCGACCCTGACCAGCATCGACGGCGTGTTCGCCGCTGGCGACGTGGCCGACCACGTCTACCGCCAGGCGATCACTTCTGCCGGCGCCGGCTGCATGGCCGCGCTGGACGCTGAAAAGTTCCTCGACGACAACTGATCGGCGCCAGGGGAGGCTCGCCCTCCCCTCCTCCCTATGCTCAAGTGGCTTTCCCGCAGCAATTTCGACTTTCCGCCCCTCGACAAGGCCCTGCGCGAGCCCAACGGCCTGCTCGCGGCCGGCGGCGACCTCAACCCGCAGCGCCTGATCCAGGCCTACCGCCATGGCTGCTTCCCCTGGTTCCAGGACGGGCAACCCATCCTCTGGTGGTCGCCGGACCCACGCACCGTGCTATTCCCCGAAGAACTGCACGTCTCCCGCAGCCTCGCCAAGCTCATCCGCCAGCAGCAGTACCAGGTCACCATCGACCGGGCGTTCGAGCAGGTCATCCACGGCTGCGCCGGCCCGCGCGATTACGCGGACGGCACCTGGATCACCACACCGATGCAGGATGCCTATTGCCAGCTGCACCGCCTGGGCGTCGCCCATTCGGCCGAAGCCTGGCAAGGCAATGAACTGGTCGGGGGCCTCTACGGCCTGGCCATCGGCCGCCTGTTCTTCGGCGAGTCCATGTTCAGCCGCGCCGACAATGCCTCCAAGGTGGCCTTCGTGACCCTGGTGCAGCGCCTGAAGGCAGCCGGCTTCGTGCTGATCGATTGCCAGATGCCGACGCAGCACTTGCACAGTTTTGGCGCTCGCGCCATTTCCCGCGGCGAATTCGCCAGCTACCTGCACCGTCATCTCGACGAAACACCTTCGCAGGACTGGACTTCGCAAGCGGACCTGCTCAGCCTGTCTTAAACTTGCCTGAGGGACCTCGCAGGGGTTGAAGATGACCGAGCTCGCCCGCCTGAAGTTTTACGCTACACAACCGCATCCATGCAGCTATCTGCCCGAAGAACAGGCCACAACGCTGTTCCTCGACCCCAGCCAGCCCATGGATGCGCAGTTGTACGCCTCGCTGTCAGAGGTTGGCTTCCGGCGCAGCGGCGAACACCTCTACCGGCCGCACTGCCAGCACTGCACCGCCTGCATCCCCGCGCGCATCCCTGCAGCCGGATTCCAGCCGAGCCGCCAGCAGAAGCGCATCATCAAGCGTAACGCCGATCTGGAAGTCATCCGCAAGCGCCCGGCCTTCACCGAGGAGTACTATGCGCTGTACATGCGCTACATCGAGCAGCGCCACGCCGATGGAGACATGTACCCACCCAGCCGCGACCAGTTCGCCACCTTCCTGGTGCGCGACCTGCCGTTCAGCTGTTTCTTCGAGTTCCGCCTGCAGGGCCGCCTGCTCGCCGTCGCCGTGACCGACGTGCTGCCCAACGGTCTTTCAGCCGTCTACACCTTCTACGATCCGGACGAAGAACGTCGCAGCCTGGGACGCTTCGCCATCCTCTGGCAGGTCGGCGAGACCGAGCGACTGGGTCTGCACGCTGTCTATCTCGGGTACTGGATCAAGAACTGCCGCAAGATGAACTACAAGACCCAGTACCGCCCGATCGAACTTTTCGTAAATCAGCGCTGGGTCGCATTGAACTGACCCGAAAACACCCATTGGCGTTGTGGGGCGATTTCAGGCACACTATGTGCCTTTTTTAATGGCCTGAAACACTTCAGGCAATCTTAGATACCGAGGGTTCTACTGCATGTCGAAAGAAGACAGCTTCGAAATGGAAGGCACTGTCGTCGACACCCTGCCCAACACCATGTTCCGCGTGGAGTTGGAAAACGGGCACGTCGTTACCGCGCACATCTCCGGGAAGATGCGCAAGAATTACATCCGCATCCTGACCGGCGACAAAGTTCGCGTTGAACTGACGCCCTACGACCTCTCCAAGGGTCGTATCACCTACCGCGCTCGCTGATAGACGGTAGGTGCCGGTACAAACCGGCACATAGAAAAACGCCCGGCATTGCCGGGCGTTTTTGTTTGGACCTTACTTTTCAACGTCAGGCCGGCTCTGCAGCGATCACCTCGAACTCGAAGGCCAGCTCGCCATCCTTCAGGTCCACATGGGCCACGCCACCGTGCTCGGCCAGCTCGCCGAACAGGATCTCCTCGGCCAATGGCCGCTTGATCTTGTCCTGGATAAGCCGCGCCATCGGGCGAGCACCCATCTGAGGGTCGTAGCCCTTGTCCGCCAGCCAGGCGCGCGCCGAGTCGCTGACCTCGATCTGTACGTGCTTGTCTTCGAGCTGCGCCTGAAGTTCGGTAAGGAACTTGTCGACGATGCTCTTGATGGTCTCGTGACTCAGACGGCCGAACTGGATGATGGTATCCAGGCGGTTGCGGAACTCCGGCGTGAAGCTCTTCTTGATCACTTCCATGGCGTCGCTGGCGTGATCCTGTTGCGTGAAGCCGATGGAGGCCCGCGCCGCGGTTTCCGCGCCTGCGTTGGTGGTCATGATCAGGATGACGTTGCGGAAATCCGCCTTGCGCCCGTTGTTGTCGGTCAGGGTGCCGTGGTCCATCACCTGCAGCAGCAGGTTGAAGACTTCCGGGTGCGCTTTCTCGATCTCATCCAGCAGCAGCACGCAGTGCGGCGTCTTGGTGATTGCCTCGGTCAGCAGGCCGCCCTGGTCGAAACCAACGTAGCCCGGAGGCGCGCCGATCAGGCGGGACACGGTATGCCGCTCCATGTACTCGGACATGTCGAAGCGCACCAGCTCCACACCCAGTGCCTTGGCCAACTGACGAGCCACTTCGGTCTTGCCCACCCCGGTCGGACCGGAGAAGAGGAAGGAGCCGACCGGCTTGTCCGGTGATTTCAGGCCGGCGCGTGAAAGCTTGATTGCCGTGGACAGCGATTCGATCGCCGCCGTCTGGCCGAACACGGTCAGCTTCAGGTCGCGCTCCAGATTACGCAGCAGCTCTTTATCGGAACTGGACACGTGCTTGGGCGGAATCCGCGCGATCTTCGCGACGATATCCTCGACCTGCGGGACTTCGATGCGCTTCACGCGCTTCTCTTCCGGCTGCAGGCGCTGGTAGGCACCCGCCTCGTCGATCACGTCGATGGCCTTGTCCGGCATGTGCCGATCATTGATGTAGCGGGCGGCCAGCTCGGCGGCTGCGCGCAGCGCTTCATCGCTGTACTCGATGTGGTGGTGCTGCTCGAAGCGTGGCTTCAAGCCCTTCAGGATGCCGAAGGTATCCTCGACGGACGGCTCGGTGACGTCGACCTTCTGGAAGCGACGCGCCAGCGCACGATCCTTCTCGAAGATGCCGCGGAATTCCTGGAAGGTGGTGGAGCCGATGCAACGAATCTCACCGGAGGACAGCAGCGGCTTGAGCAGGTTGGAAGCATCCATGACCCCGCCCGACGCCGCACCGGCACCGATGATGGTATGGATCTCGTCGATGAACAACACGGCGTGCGGACGCTTGCGCAGCTCGTTGAGCAGTGCCTTGAAGCGCTTCTCGAAGTCGCCGCGGTACTTGGTGCCCGCCAGTAGCGCGCCCAGGTCCAGGGAGTAGACGACGCTGTCGGACAGAAGGTCCGGCACCTGGCCGTCGACGATGCGCTTGGCCAGGCCTTCGGCGATGGCGGTCTTGCCGACGCCAGCCTCACCCACCAGCAGCGGGTTGTTCTTGCGGCGCCGAGCCAGGATCTGCGCGACGCGCTCGACTTCCGACTCGCGACCGACCAGTGGGTCGATACGCCCCTGGCGCGCCAGGTCGTTCAGGTTGCTGGCATAGGCATCCAGCGGGTGGCTGGAAGTGGAAGACTCGCCGCCTTCCTCGTCCTGCATCTCCTGCTCGCTGTCCTGATGCTCGGCATGGCCCGGCACCTTGGAGATGCCGTGGGCGATGTAGTTGACCACGTCGATCCGCGCGACGCTCTGCTGCTTGAGCAGGAACACCGCCTGGCTTTCCTGCTCGCTGAAGATGGCGACCAGCACGTTGGCGCCGGTGACTTCGCGCTTGCCGGAACTCTGCACGTGGAATACCGCACGCTGCAGGACGCGCTGGAAGCCCAGGGTTGGCTGGGTTTCGCGATCCTCGTCGTGCTGGGGAATCAGCGGCGTGGTGGAATCGATGAACTCCTGCAGGTCTCGCCGCAGCTTGTCCAGATTCGCACCGCACGCCTTCAGAACCGTCGCGGCAGCTTCATTATCCAGAAGCGCCAACAGCAAGTGCTCAACGGTCATGAACTCATGCCGCTTCGCCCGCGCCTCCTTGAAGGCGAGATTGAGGGTGACTTCGAGCTCTCGATTCAACATGACTTCACCTCGCTCCCAAACATCCGCATCAACCTTCTATCTCAATTTCACACAACAGTGGATGTTGGCTCTCCCTCGCATATTGATTGACCTGCATGGCTTTGGTTTCCGCGACATCGCGGGTAAAGGTCCCGCAGTTCGCCTTGCCCTGGGTATGCACAGTCAACATGACCTTGGTTGCCTGCTCGCGGTTCATGTTGAAGTACAACTCGAGCACCTCAACCACGAAATCCATCGGGGTGTAATCATCGTTGAACATGATGACCCGATACATGGACGGCGCTTTCAGTGCAGGCTTGGCTTCTTCAACCGCCAACCCCGTTCCGTCGTCTTCCAATGGATCCGGGCGGTCCTGATTGAATGTTAGTCGAATCTGGCTACTTGCATGCATGCTGGAATAAAAGCTTTGCGAGTGGGTGAATGAGTGGGCCAGGCGGAGTATGAAACGCCTCTCAGGCCCAGACGACGCCGCCTTGACTAACGGCAAAAGGGTGTTACAACCAAAGGATACCCCCCGGAGGGTATCAGGAGTTCCGGACGCCAGTCTTTACAAAAAGGCATAGCGGAATAGTAGTGGATGATACTCCAGCGATGGAGTCCTTTGCAGAGGGATATCAGCATGCTCAGCGGTAAGGTCAAGTGGTTCAACAACGCCAAGGGCTACGGTTTCATCCTGGCTGATGGCCGAGATGAGGACCTGTTTGCTCATTACTCGGCAATCCAGATGGATGGCTACAAGACACTCAAGGCCGGCCAACCCGTCAGTTTCGAGATCCTGCAAGGTCCGAAAGGGTTGCACGCGGTGAACATCCAACCCGTCAACGCCAATGCATCCACCTCATCCGCGCAGACTGCCCCGAGCAGCGAGGTAGAGAACCTCACGGCGGAAGCCTGATTCGTCAAGGATCAGACGAAATGAAAAAGGCCGGCAGCAAGCCGGCCTTTTTCATGGACGGAAACTCACCCGGCTACATCTTGGCGATGATCGCGTCGCCGAACTCGGAGCAGGACAGCAGCTTGGCGCCGTCCATCAGACGCTCGAAGTCGTAGGTGACGGTTTTCGCGGCAATAGCCCCGTTCACGCCGTCGATGATCAGGTCGGCCGCTTCCGGCCAGCCCATGTGGCGCAGCATCATCTCGGCGGAGAGGATCACCGAGCCGGGGTTGACCTTGTCCAGGCCGGCATACTTGGGCGCAGTACCGTGCGTCGCTTCGAACATGGCCACTGAATCGGACAGGTTGGCTCCCGGCGCGATACCGATACCACCCACTTCCGCCGCCAGGGCGTCGGACAGATAGTCGCCATTCAGGTTGAGGGTGGCGATCACATCGTACTCGGCCGGGCGCAGCAGGATCTGCTGCAGCATGGCGTCGGCGATCACGTCCTTCACCACGATATTCTTGCCGGTAGCGGGATTCTTGAACTGCATCCACGGGCCGCCGTCGAGCAGTTGGGCACCGAACTCGTCGCGGGCAATCTCGTAGCCCCAGTCCTTGAACGCACCCTCGGTGAATTTCATGATGTTGCCCTTGTGGACGATGGTGACCGAGTCACGGTCATTGTCCACGGCGTACTGCAGGGCCTTGCGCACCAGGCGCTTGGTGCCTTCCTGGGAAACCGGCTTGATGCCGATGCCACAGTTCTCGGTGAAGCGGATCTTCTTGACGCCCATTTCCTCGGTGAGGAACTTGATGACCTTCTGGGCTTCGGGGGAGCCGGCCTTCCATTCGACGCCGGCGTAGATGTCTTCGGAGTTCTCACGGAAGATCACCATGTCCACATCGCCGGGCTTCTTCACCGGGCTGGGCACGCCTTCGAACCAACGCACCGGGCGCAGACAGACATAGAGGTCGAGCTGCTGGCGCAGGGCCACGTTCAGGGAGCGGATACCGCCGCCGACCGGCGTGGTCAGTGGCCCCTTGATGGACACGACATAATCGCGAACGGCGTCCAGGGTCTCCTGGGGCAGCCAGGTGTCCTGGTCATAGACCTGGGTGGCTTTCTCGCCAGCGTAGACTTCCATCCATGCGATCTTGCGGTCGCCTTTGTAGGCTTTCTCGACGGCTGCGTCGACGACCTTGATCATGACCGGGCTGATATCCACGCCAATACCATCCCCCTCGATGAAGGGGATGATCGGGTTCTTCGGTACATTCAAGGACATATCGGCGTTGACGGTGATTTTGTCACCGGCCGGCACCTGGATCTTTTGGTATCCCATGCTGAACTCCGCTTTTTGGTTGAAACCCTCTTGCAGCCACTGAGGGTAGCTCACAAGTCGGTAATCGAACCACATCATTCCTTAGTCTAAAAAAGGGACGCGCTTCACCCTGCCTTTAGGGTGGTATACTGGCCGGCATGACTTAATGGTCATCGAGGTCCGAGCAGTCTGGGACCAGACTCTCTCCTCGCAGCGGCGCATGTCCCCACCAGGATTCCGCCGTACAACGCTCTACTGGCGCCCCAATATCCCCGCGGCAAATCTCGAAGGTCGGTCAACCACTTCGTTGAACGCATGCGTGTACCAACGCGATTCGAGACTCTGTGCGCGCCCAGCAAAGAAGAGAGTTAGAACGAGATGTCCATCCGCTCGAAGATTACCTACACCTTCACCGACGAAGCACCCGCCCTTGCCACCTATTCGCTTCTTCCTATCGTAAAAGCCTTTGCCGCTTCCGCCGGCATCGACGTCGAGACCCGCGACATCTCTCTTTCGGGCCGTATCCTGGCCTCCTTCGCTGACAAGCTCGGCGACAAGGCGATCGAAGACGATCTGGCCTACCTGGCCCAACTGGCCACCGACGCCAAAGCCAACATCATCAAGCTGCCGAACATTTCCGCTTCGGTACCGCAGCTCAAGGGCGCCATCGCCGAGCTGCAGAAGCTGGGCTACGCCATTCCGGACTTCCCGGAAGACCCGCAGACCGACGAAGAGAAAGACACCCGCGCTCGCTACGCCAAGGTCCTGGGCAGCGCCGTGAACCCGGTCCTGCGCGAAGGCAACTCCGACCGCCGCGCCCCGGCCGCCGTGAAGGCCTACGCCCGCAAGCACCCGCACAGCATGGGCAAGTGGAGCATGGCTTCGCGCTCCCACGCCGACTACATGCGTGGCGGCGACTTCTTCTCCAGCGAGCAGTCGGTCACCATTCCGAAGGCCGGTGAGGTCCGCATCGAGTTCGTCGGCAAGGACGGCAAGGTCGAGACCAAGAAGACCTTGAAGATGCAGGACGGCGAAGTCCTCGACAGCATGTTCATGAGCTGCAGCAAACTGCGCGCCTTCTTCGAGAAGACCCTGCAGGACTGCAAGGAAACCGGCGTCATGTGGTCCCTGCACGTCAAGGCCACCATGATGAAGATCTCCCACCCGATCGTCTTCGGCCACGCCGTCACCGTCTACTACAAGGACGTGTTCGAGAAGTACGGCCAGCTGTTCGAAGAGCTGGGCGTGAACCCGAACAACGGCATCTCCAGCGTCTACGACAAGATCAAGTCGCTGCCGGCCTCGCAGCAGGAAGAAATCCTCCACGACATCCACGAGGTGTACAGCCACCGTCCGGAAATGGCGATGGTCGACTCGGTCAAGGGCATCACCAACCTGCACATCCCCAGCGACGTGATCGTCGACGCCTCCATGCCGGCCATGATCCGCAACTCGGGTCAGATGTGGGGCAAGGACGGCAAGCAGAAAGACACCAAAGCGGTGATGCCGGAAAGCACCTACGCCCGCATTTACCAGGAAATGATCAACTTCTGCAAAACCAACGGCGCGTTCGACCCGACCACCATGGGCAGCGTACCGAACGTTGGCCTGATGGCGCAGAAGGCCGAGGAATACGGCTCCCACGACAAGACCTTCGAACTGGAAGCTGACGGCGTGATGCGCGTCGTCGACGCCGACGGCAAGGTGCTGATGCAGCATGCCGTGCAGGCCGGCGACATCTGGCGCGCCTGCCAGACCAAGGACGCCCCGATCCGCGACTGGGTCAAGCTGGCCGTTACCCGCGCCCGCGCCTCCAACACCCCGGCCATCTTCTGGCTGGACCCGGAGCGCGCCCACGACAACGAGCTGCGCAAGAAGGTCGAGCTGTACCTGAAGGACCATGATCTGACCGGCCTGGACATCAGCATCAAGGGCTACAACGAAGCCATCCGCACCAGCATGGAGCGTCAGCTGCGCGGCCAGGACACCATCTCGGTGACCGGCAACGTCCTGCGCGACTACCTGACCGACCTGTTCCCGATCATGGAACTGGGCACCTCGGCCAAGATGCTCTCCATCGTTCCGCTGATGGCGGGCGGCGGCATGTACGAAACCGGCGCCGGCGGCTCGGCTCCGAAACACGTACAGCAGCTGGTGGAAGAGAACTACCTGCGCTGGGATTCCCTGGGCGAGTTCCTGGCCCTGGCCGTCTCCTTCGAAGAAGAAGGCATCAAGACCGACAACGCCAAGGCCAAGGTACTGGGCAAGACCCTGGACATCGCCACCGGCAAGCTGCTCGACAACAACAAGTCGCCGTCGCGCAAGATCGGTGAGATCGACAACCGCGGCAGCCACTTCTACCTGGCCATGTACTGGGCTCAGGCCCTGGCCGAGCAGAACGACGACGCCGAGCTGAAGGCCCACTTCGCCGGCCTGGCCAAGACCCTGACCGAGAAGGAAGCGGCCATCGTCGCCGAACTGAACGGTGTTCAGGGCAAGCCGGCGGACATCGGCGGCTACTACCGTTCCAACCCGGAGCTGACCAGCCAGGTCATGCGTCCGAGCGCGACCTTCAACGCCGCGATCGACGCACTGGCGTAAGCCACTTCGCGTGACACCAGAACCCCCGGGCCTTCCCGGGGGTTCTGCTTTCTGCGCCCCGCCACGTTAAACTCGCGCCTTTTGAGTATCGAGAACAGACCCATGCGCTGGCTAGCACACGTCACCGTCGCCACTATCGTCGAAGACCAGGGCCGCTTCCTGCTGGTGGAAGAAATGTCCGCTGACAAAAAACAGGTCTTCAACCAGCCGGCCGGCCACCTGGAGGCCAACGAGAGTCTGCTCGAGGCCGCCGTGCGCGAAACCCTTGAGGAGACCGGCTGGGACGTGGAGTTGACCGCCGTCACCGGCATCTACCTGTACACCGCGCCGAGCAACGGCGTGACCTACCAGCGCGTCTGCTTCGCCGCCCGCCCCCTGCGTCATCACTCCGAGCGCGCGCTGGACGACGGCATCCTCGGCGCCCGCTGGCTGCCCCGCGACGAACTCGCCGCCCAGCCCGAGCGCTGGCGCAGCCACCTGGTACTGCGCTGCATCGACGATTACCTGGCAGGCGAACGCTTCCCGCTGACCCTGATCCGCACCTGAGCCAAGCCCGAGCCTCTGCCGCTCGGCTCTGGTAGAATCCCCGCCTTTACCTGCACCTGTGATGCGCCACCATGTCTGATTCCCTGAAAGCCCCGCAGAACACCCGCGTCATCGTCGGCATGTCCGGCGGCGTGGACTCCTCCGTCTCCGCCCTGCTCCTCAAGGAACAGGGCTACCAGGTGGAAGGCCTGTTCATGAAGAACTGGGAAGAGGACGACGGCACCGAGTACTGCACCGCGATGACCGACCTGGCCGACGCCCAGGCCGTCTGCGACCGCATCGGCATCACGCTGCACACTGCCAACTTCGCCGCGGAATACTGGGACAACGTCTTCGAGCATTTCCTCGAGGAATACAAGGCCGGCCGCACGCCGAACCCGGACATCCTCTGCAACCGCGAGATCAAGTTCAAAGCCTTCCTCGATTACGCCGTCGCCCTGGGCGCCGACCTGATCGCCACCGGCCACTATGTGCGCCGCCGCGACATCGACGACCGCAGCGAACTGCTCAAGGGCCTGGACCCGAACAAGGACCAGAGCTACTTCCTCCACGCCGTGGGCGGCGAGCAGATCGGCAAGACCCTGTTCCCGGTTGGCGAGCTGGAAAAGCCCGAGGTCCGCGCCATCGCCGAGAAATACGGCCTGGCCACTGCAAAGAAGAAGGACTCCACCGGTATCTGCTTCATTGGCGAACGCCGCTTCAGGGACTTCCTCAAGCAGTACCTGCCGGCCCAGCCGGGCGACATCGAGACCACCGACGGCCAGGTCATCGGCAAGCACGTCGGCCTGATGTACCACACCATCGGCCAGCGCCAGGGCCTGGGCATCGGCGGCCTGAAGAATGCCGATGACAGCCCCTGGTACGTGCTGGAGAAGGACCTGACGCGCAACGTTCTGGTCGTCGGCCAGGGTAACGACCACCCCTGGCTGTTCTCCCGCGCCCTGCACGCCTCGCACATCTATTGGGTCAACCCCGTCGACCTGGACCATCCCAAGACCCTGCGCGCCAAGGTGCGTTACCGCCAGGCCGACCAGGATTGCGTGCTGGAGCGCACCGAGAGCGGCTATCGCGCCGTCTTCGACGAGCCGCAGCGCGCTGTGACCCCGGGCCAGTCCGTCGTCTTCTATGACGGCGAGATCTGCCTCGGTGGCGGCGTCATCGAATCCGCAGAACCCGCGTTCGCTAAGGACCGTACATGAGCGATCTGCACGACCAGATCATCGCCCTCTCCGGCGTCTTCGAAGCCGCCGCCCTGGTAGACCGCCTCGCCCGCACCGGCCAGGTTCCCGAGGCGCCGCTGGGCTGCATGCTCGGCAGCCTGCTGGTGCGCGACCCGAAGACCACTCTCGACGTTTACGGCGGCGACACCGCCAACCTGCGCGAGGGCTTCCGCGCCCTGGTCAGCGCCCTGGAGCGCGACCCGAACAGCCTGCAGCGCGAGCCGCTGCGCTACGCGCTCTCGCTGATCGGCCTGGAGCGCCAGCTGAACAAGCGCGACGACATGCTCGACATCATGGGCACCCGCCTGGACCAGATCCAGCAGCAGGTGCAGCACTTCGGCCTCGTCCACGAGAACGTCATCGCCTCTTGCGCCGGCCTCTATCAGGACACCCTGAGTACCTTCCGTCAGCGTATCCAGGTGCACGGCGACATGCGCCACCTGCAGATCAATGCCAACGCCGCGCGCATCCGCGCCCTGCTGCTGGCCGGCATCCGTTCCGCGCGCCTGTGGCGACAGCTCGGCGGCAACCGCTGGCAGATGCTGTTTGCCCGAAAGAAAATGCTTAACGAGTTGCGCCCCCTGCTGCGCGGCTGAAGCATGCCCTTCCGGTCGCCGCAAGGGCGACCGGTTCGCGCCATTCGTGTATGATGTGCGCCCTTTTCGTTGACCGACAGCTACGAGAACGCCCCCATGCAGCTTTCCTCCCTTACCGCGGTTTCCCCCGTTGACGGCCGTTACGGCAGCAAAACCAGCGCCCTGCGTCCGATCTTCAGCGAATACGGCCTGATCCGTTTCCGCGTCCTGGTGGAGGTCCGCTGGTTGCAGCGTCTCGCCGCCCATGCCGGCATCCCTGAAGTAGCGCCCTTCTCCGCCGAAGCCAACGCCGTGCTGAACCAACTGGCCGACGACTTCCAGTTGGAGCACGCACAGCGCATCAAGGACATCGAGCGCACCACCAACCACGACGTCAAGGCCGTGGAATACCTGCTCAAGGAGCAGGCGGCCAAACTGCCGGAACTGGCCAAGGTCAGCGAGTTCATCCACTTCGCCTGCACCTCCGAGGACATCAATAACCTGTCCCACGCCCTGATGCTGCGCGAAGGCCGCGACAGCGTGCTGCTGCCGCTGATGCGCCAGATCGCCGAGTCCATCCGTGAGCTGGCGGTAAAATTCGCCGACGTGCCGATGCTCTCGCGCACTCACGGCCAGCCGGCCTCCCCGACCACCCTGGGCAAGGAACTGGCCAACGTCGTGTACCGTTTGGAGCGCCAGATCAAACAGGTGGCTTCGGTCGAGCTGCTGGGCAAGATCAACGGCGCCGTGGGCAACTACAACGCCCACCTGTCCGCCTATCCGCAGGTCGACTGGGAAGCCAACGCCCGCGAATTCATCGAGGGCGACCTGGGCCTGAACTGGAACCCCTACACCACCCAGATCGAGCCGCACGACTACATCGCCGAGCTGTTCGATGCCATCGCGCGTTTCAACACCATCCTCATCGACTTCGACCGCGACGTCTGGGGCTACATCTCCCTGGGCTACTTCAAGCAGAAGACCGTCGCCGGCGAGATCGGCTCCTCGACCATGCCGCACAAGGTCAACCCGATCGACTTCGAGAACTCCGAAGGCAACCTGGGCATCGCCAACGCGCTGTTCCAGCACCTGGCCAGCAAGCTGCCGATCTCCCGCTGGCAGCGCGACCTGACCGACTCCACCGTGCTGCGCAACCTGGGCGTCGGTTTCGCCCACAGCGTCATCGCCTACGAAGCCAGCCTGAAAGGCATCGGCAAGCTGGAGCTGAACGCCGCACGTATCGCCGAAGACCTGGACGCCTGCTGGGAAGTCCTGGCCGAGCCGGTGCAGACCGTCATGCGCCGCTACGGCATCGAGAACCCCTACGAGAAGCTCAAGGAGCTGACCCGCGGCAAAGGCATCAGCGCCGAGGCCCTGCAGGTCTTCATCGAAGGTCTCGACATGCCGGCCGAAGCCAAGGCCGAACTGAAGAAACTGACCCCCGCGAACTACATCGGTAACGCTGCCGCCCAGGCCAAGCGCATCTGAGATTCGCCCCGACTTTGCACGCCCGGCTGTGCCGGGCGTTTTTGTTTCAAGGACTTACACATGAATCCTGCTATTCCTCTTCAGCTTTTGGGCGGCATCAGCGCCGAAGAATTCCTCCGCGATTACTGGCAGAAAAAGCCACTTCTGGTGCGCCAGGCCATCCCGGATTTCAAGAGCCCGCTCGACCCTGACGAACTGGCCGGCCTCGCCCTGGAAGAGATGATCGAGTCGCGCATCGTCGTCGAGCACGGCGACAGCCCCTGGGAACTGCGCCGCGGCCCGTTCCAGGAAGACACCTTCAGCCAGATGCCCGAGCGCGACTGGACCCTGCTGGTGCAGGCTGTCGACCAGTTCATCCCGGAGGTCGCGGAGCTGCTGGAACACTTCAAGTTCCTGCCCAGCTGGCGCATCGACGACGTGATGATCAGCTACGCCGCACCGGGCGGCGGTGTCGGCCCGCACTTCGACAATTACGACGTGTTCCTGCTGCAGGGCCACGGCCACCGCCGCTGGAAAGTCGGCCAGACCTGCGATGCCAGCAGCCCGATGCTGCCGCACGCCGACCTGCGCATCCTCGCCGAATTCGAAGAGAGCGCCGAGTGGGTCCTGGAGCCCGGCGACATGCTCTACCTGCCGCCGCGCATAGCCCACTACGGCATCGCCGAAGACGACTGCATGACCTATTCGGTCGGCTTCCGCGCCCCCAGCGCCGCCGAAGTGCTGACCCACTTCACCGACTTCCTCGCCCAGTTCCTTTCCGACGAGGAGCGTTACAGCGACGCCGGCATGGCCGCGATGAAAGGTGATTTCGACCAGCACCAGATCCAGCGCGACGCCCTCGACCGCCTGAAGAACCTGCTGCAGGAACACATGAGCGACGAGCGCCTGCTGCTCACCTGGTTCGGCCAGTTCATGACCGAACCGCGCTACCCGGAACTGGTAGCCGGCGAGGAGATCGAGGAAGCCGACCTGACCGCCGCCATCGAAGACGGCGAGGTCCTGATTCGCAACCCCAGCGCCCGCATGGCCTGGAGCGAAGTGGACGTCGGCCTGCTGCTGTTCGCCAGCGGCCAGACCGTGGTGCTACCGGAAAAACTGCGCGACCTGCTCAAGCTGGTGTGCTCGGCGGAATCGCTGCACGAAGGGAATCTCGGCCAATGGCTGGCCGACGACGATGGGCGTAAGCTCATCGGAGAACTGATCAAACAGGGCAGTCTGGAGTTTGCCGATGAGTAGCAAGATCAGGGTTCGCGTTGCGGACTGGCAGAAGGATAATGCCGATCTGCGGCGCATTCGCGAGGCGGTGTTCATCGCCGAGCAATCGGTCCCGCCGGAACTCGAATGGGACGCCGAGGATGTCGAAGCCGTGCACTTCCTGGCCTTCGAAGGCGACTACGCCATCGGTACCGCCCGCCTCCTGCCGGACGGGCATATCGGCCGGGTGTCGGTCCTCAAGGACTGGCGCGGACTTAAGGTCGGCGACCTGCTGATGCGCGCCGCCATCGAACAGGCGGAAAGTCAGGGCCTGCAGCGCCAGTTGCTGACGGCACAGGTCTACGCCATTCCCTTCTACGAACGGCTAGGCTTCCAGGTAGCCAGCGGCGAATTCCTCGACGCCGGCCTCCCCCACGTGGACATGGTGCGCGAGAGCGCGTGAGCACCAACCAGGCAAGCGCCTGAAAGTAAAGGAGCGACATGGAAAACGCCCCGGACCAAGACGACCTCCCGGTAGAGCTGCCGGACATCGAGTTTCAGTCACCGGGGCGTTTTTCCGTCCACAACCCGCCCAGCGAAGCGCTGCCGCCCATCGCCCTGGAGCCGGCACCCTTTCGCCTCGGCGAAGGCGATCAGTTGCATCGCTTCAGCAAGCCGGATGCCGCCCGCGCCCACGCCCTGGCGCTGATCCAGCAGGCGCGCCGCACGCTTTATCTCTATACGCCCGACCTGGAGCCCTGGCTGTATCACCACAGCAGCATCCAGGAGGCGTGCACGCAACTGCTGCTGGGCAATCCGCGCAACCGTCTGATGATCCTGGTGCGCGACAGCACCCGCGCCGTGAAGGAAGGCCATCGCCTGCTCAACCTCAGCCGCCGCCTGTCCAGCTACTGCCAGATCCGCCGGATCAATCCCGACTACCCGAGCGAGGAGCACGCCTTCCTCCTCGCCGACAATTGCGGCCTGCTGCTGCGCCCGGAACCAGGCGAGTACGCCGGTTACGCGCACTACAACAACAGCGGTCGCGTCCGCCAATTGATCGCGCAATTCGAACAGACCTGGAACACCAGCGTCCTCGACCCGAACCTGCGGAGTTTCCTGATTTGAGCCTACGCCCAGTTGTCCTGATGCTTGCCTGCGCCTTCAGCCTTAGCGCCATCGCGGCGCCGCGCACCGAAATCATCCCGCTCAACTACCGCACCGCCGAAGACGTGCTGCCGGTGGCACAGCAGGTATTGGGCAACGAAGGCCGGGTCACCGCCTACGGCAACCAACTGGTCGTGAATGCCGAAGTGGCGAAGATTCGCGAACTGCAGCAGGTGCTCGAACAGCTGGATACCCGCCCGCACCAACTGCTGATCAGCCTCGACACGGTCGACGGCAGCCAGGGCAGCCAGAGCGGCTACTCGGTGAACGGATCGGTCAGCGCCGGCAATGTGGAGATCCAGTCCGGCCGCGGCGAAGTGAACGGCCGTGACCAGGTGCGCATCATCAACCGCTCCACCAGCAGCCGCGGCGGTGGCACCCAGCAGGTCCGGGCCACCGAAGGCTCACCCGCCTTCATCCAGATCGGCCAGAGCCAGCCGGTGACCAACGCCGGCATCGGCCCCTACGGCCAGGTCTACAGCCAGACCGAGTACCGCGACGCCAACCAGGGCATGTACGTGACAGCCAGCCTCTCCGGGAACCTCGTGCACATTACCCTGAGCACCCGCAACGATCGCTTCAACGGCAATTATCAGGGATCGATGAACACCAGCGCGGCCGACACCCGCGTCAGCGGTCCAATCGGGCAGTGGATCGAGATCGGCGGCGTCAGCGAAAGTAACCAGAGCACCCAGGGCGGCTATACCCGCCAGTACAGCACCCAGGGGCGCAGCGACAGCAGCCTGCGGGTAAAGGTCGAAGTGCTCGACTAATCCTTCCGTAGGTGACTTGCCGGTCCTCGTTAGACCTTCGTGTAGTAGCCCAAAAAAAACACTACAAAACGTTTGACGAACGCTCGTTTGAAAGGGCATGATGGCCTCGCTCCCGCTAACCAGAGGGCCTCAAAGCCCTTCGGACCAAGCCAGTGGCCCATCCGCCATGCAGGTCCGTGTTGTTAAGCCCACAAGGCGGATCGACGAGGTTGCGACTGGCAAGAGGTTGTCCTGAGGGACGGGGAAGCAAGCCTAAGCAACAGCACGAAGTGACGGATTCAGCCGTCCACCATCGCCCAACGGCTGCCACGAGCCGGCAAGCGATTCTGGATGTCACCGCTGCAGTCACGAGTCTGTACGCCGCGCCACCCCATTCCTCCAGCGTCATTCCTTCTTTCGGTCGCCCCTTCGCCCTCCCGCGGCGAGCAACCCGCAGTCAATTCCGTTTCGATACAGGTTTTGAGTGGGTAAGTCGGTGCTCAACCAAACATATACTTTGAAGGATTGACCATGTCCGCATATCAAAACGACATCAAAGCCGTTGCCGCTCTGAAAGAGAAAGCCGGTAACAGCTGGAGCGCTATCAACCCCGAGTCGGTTGCCCGTATGCGCGCTCAGAACCGCTTCAAGACTGGTCTGGACATCGCCAAGTACACTGCGGCCATCATGCGCAAGGACATGGCCGAGTATGACGCCGACAACTCCGTCTACACCCAGTCCCTGGGCTGCTGGCACGGCTTCATCGGTCAGCAGAAGCTGATCTCGATCAAGAAGCACCTGAAGACCACCAACAAGCGCTACCTCTACCTGTCCGGCTGGATGGTTGCCGCGCTGCGTTCCGACTTCGGCCCGCTGCCCGACCAGTCCATGCACGAAAAAACCGCCGTCTCCGGCCTGATCGAAGAGCTGTACACCTTCCTGCGCCAGGCTGACGCCCGTGAGCTGGACCTGCTCTTCACCGCCCTGGACAGCGCCCGCGCCGCCGGCGACAAAGCCAAGCAGGACGAAATCCAGGCTCAGATCGACGGCTACGAAACCCACGTCGTACCGATCATCGCCGACATCGACGCCGGCTTCGGCAACCCGGAAGCCACCTACCTGCTGGCCAAGAAAATGATCGAAGCGGGTGCCTGCTGCATCCAGATCGAGAACCAGGTTTCCGACGAGAAGCAGTGCGGCCACCAGGACGGCAAAGTGACCGTTCCGCACGAAGACTTCCTCGCCAAGATCAACGCTGTTCGCTACGCGTTCCTCGAACTGGGTGTTGACGACGGCGTGATCGTTGCCCGTACCGACTCCCTGGGCGCCGGCCTGACCAAGCAGATCGCCGTGACCAAAGAGCCGGGCGACCTGGGCGACCAGTACAACTCCTTCCTGGATTGCGAAGAAGTTTCCGCTGCCGAACTGCAGAACGGCGACGTGGTGATCAACCGCGGCGGCAAACTGCTGCGTCCGAAGCGCCTGGCTTCCAACCTGTTCCAGTTCCGCAAGGGCACCGGCGAAGACCGCTGCGTCCTCGACTGCATCACCTCGCTGCAGAACGGCGCTGACCTGCTGTGGATCGAAACCGAGAAGCCGCACGTTGGCCAGATCAAGGGCATGGTTGACCGCATCCGCCAAGTCATCCCGAACGCCAAGCTGGTGTACAACAACAGCCCGTCGTTCAACTGGACCCTGAACTTCCGCCAGCAGGTCTTCGACGCGTTCGTTGCCGAAGGCAAGGACGTTTCCGCCTACGACCGCGCCAAGCTGATGAGCGTCGAGTACGACGAGACCGAGCTGGCCCAGGTTGCTGACGAGAAGATCCGCACCTTCCAGCGCGATGGCTCCGCCCACGCCGGCATCTTCCACCACCTGATCACCCTGCCGACCTACCACACCGCCGCTCTGTCGACCGACAACCTGGCCAAAGGCTACTTCGCCGACCAGGGCATGCTGGCCTACGTGAAAGGCGTTCAGCGTCAGGAACTGCGTCAGGGTATCGCCTGCGTCAAGCACCAGAACATGGCTGGTTCCGACATCGGCGACAACCACAAAGAGTACTTCGCTGGCGAAGCTGCTCTGAAAGCCAGCGGTAAAGACAACACCATGAACCAGTTCCACTAATAGGAACCGGCTCTGCGGCCTGGCCGCAGGTGTTATCAGGGGAAGCCCCGGCAGCGATGCCGGGGCTTCTTCATTTCCGCCTCTTGCAAGACCGTGCTGCGCTGGCGTAACAAGAGCGCTTCCCACCCGGAAGCGATCATGCGCAACTTCCTGCTCACCTGCCTGCTCTGCATCGCCTGCCACGGCGCCGTCGCCAGCGACCTGCGGCAGCTGCTGCCCGGTGCGGCGGATCACATCCTCGATCAACTGCGCGGCGAGCGCCACCGGCACTTCGCCGTGGTGGACTACGCCCGCCACTCCAGCCAGCCCCGATTCCTGCTGTTCGAGCGCAGCACCCTGCGCCTGCTGGGCAGCTATCGCGTGTCCCACGGCAGCGGCTCCGACCCCGACCACGACGGCTTCGCCGACACCTTCTCCGATATCGAGGGCAGCCACGCCAGTTCGCTCGGCGTGTTCCGTACCGGCTCCGTCTATGTCAGCGACGAACCCGGCCACGGACTGTCCATGCGCCTGCAGGGCCTGAGCGAAAGCAATGCCAATGCCGAACGACGGGCCATCGTCGTGCATGCCCGCGACTACATGGAGGAAGACTTCGTCCGCCGGCATGGCGTGGCGGGACGCAGCCACGGCTGCCTGGTCCTGGCGAACGCCGACCGCGACGAGGCCATCGCCGCGCTGAGTGGCGGCGCTTTGATATTCGCCATCGACAGCCGAGCCGGTTTACCGGGCCATATCGGCCAGCGCAAATAGAAAACCGACTTTCAATCAATGCGCCCCATCATCTTTCAGGGCAGATAAATGCGACTCACTGTAAACAATTACCGACAAACTCTTTCACAAAGGCGTCATTCACGGATGAAAAGAACCATAAGACCAAAGGAGTAAACTCCCGCGTAGCGCCCGCAGCACGCGGCACAGAAGGATTTTCGGAGAAAATAGCGGCGTCTCGCCGTTCATTTTTTTATTCGGAAAAATTTACTTACCACGTCAGGCACGCATAAAATTGCCGCCACCAAATTGCAGGGCAGCCCTACCAGGTTGCTCTACCATTACTAGAAAAGCCGCCCCTTTACCCAAGGAGCACCGGCAATGCCTGATGCGGTAACGACCATGTCCCATAACTGGGCCTTCGCTGTATTCCTGCTCGGGGTCTTCGGACTCATCGCCTTCATGCTCGGTCTATCCAGCCTGCTCGGCAGCAAGGCCTGGGGACGCAGCAAGAACGATCCCTTCGAGTCGGGCATGCTGCCGGTCGGCAGTGCACGCCTTCGCCTTTCGGCAAAGTTCTATCTGGTCGCGATGCTCTTCGTGATCTTCGACGTTGAAGCCCTCTTTCTCTTCGCTTGGGCAGTCTCGGTACGCGAAAGCGGCTGGGCCGGTCTGATCGAAGCTACAGTTTTCATAGCAATTCTGTTGGCTGGTCTTGTCTATCTTTGGCGTATCGGCGCGCTCGACTGGGCACCCGAAGGCCGTCGCAATCGGCAGGCGAAGCTAAAACAATGAGGCTTTGGCGATGCAATACAAACTTACTCGGATCGATCCGGATGCTCCGAACGAGCAATATCCGATCGGCGAGCGGGAGACCGTAGCCGATCCACTTCTGGAAGATCAGGTCCACAAGAACATCTTCATGGGCAAGCTCGAAGATGTTCTCAGCGGTGCGGTGAACTGGGGTCGCAAGAACTCCCTGTGGCCGTACAACTTCGGCCTGTCCTGCTGCTACGTGGAAATGACCACGGCCTTCACCGCCCCGCACGACATCGCCCGCTTCGGTGCCGAAGTCATCCGTGCGTCACCGCGCCAGGCCGACTTCATGGTCATCGCCGGCACCTGCTTCATCAAGATGGCGCCCGTCATCCAGCGCCTCTACGAGCAGATGCTGGAGCCCAAGTGGGTGATCTCCATGGGTTCGTGCGCGAATTCCGGCGGCATGTACGACATCTACTCGGTGGTCCAGGGGGTCGACAAGTTCCTCCCCGTGGACGTCTACATCCCCGGCTGCCCGCCCCGCCCCGAGGCATTCCTGCAAGGTCTGATGCTGCTGCAGGAGTCCATCGGCCAGGAGCGCCGTCCGCTTTCCTGGGTCGTCGGCGACCAAGGCATCTACCGTGCCGAAATGCCGTCGCAGAAGGAACAGCGCCGCGAGCAGCGTATCGCTGTGACCAACCTGCGCAGCCCAGACGAAGTGTGAGCCGGCCCTTGCGCCCGCTCACTGACGCCGCACACCGCCGATAGCGACCGAGACCATGACTGCAGACAGCATTCTGTCCGTTCCACCCTACAAGGCCGACGACCAGGACGTGGTGGTCGAACTGAACTCCCGTTTCGGTGCCGAGACCTTCACCGTCCAGAGCACCCGCACCGGCATGCCGGTGCTGTGGGTCGCCCGCGATCAGCTGATCAGCGTGCTGACCTTCCTGCGCAACCTACCGCGCCCCTACGTCATGCTGTACGACCTGCATGGCGTCGACGAGCGCCTGCGCACCCAGCGCCGCGGCCTGCCGGGCGCCGACTTCACCGTGTTCTACCACCTGCTGTCGGTTGAGCGTAACAGCGACATCATGATCAAGGTCGCGCTCAAGGAAGGCGATCTCAACGTCCCCACCGTCACCGGCATCTGGCCCAACGCCAACTGGTACGAGCGCGAGGTCTGGGACCTGTACGGCATCACCTTCCAGGGCCATCCGCACCTGACCCGCATCATGATGCCGCCGACCTGGGAAGGTCACCCGCTGCGCAAGGACTACCCGGCGCGCGCCACCGAATTCGATCCGTTCAGTCTGACCCTGGCCAAGCAGCAGCTGGAAGAAGAAGCCGCGCGCTTCAGGCCAGAAGACTGGGGCATGAAGCGCCAGGGCGAGCACGAGGACTACATGTTCCTCAACCTCGGCCCAAACCACCCGTCCGCCCACGGCGCGTTCCGCATCATCCTGCAGCTGGACGGCGAAGAGATCATCGACTGCGTTCCGGACATCGGCTACCACCACCGTGGCGCCGAGAAGATGGCCGAGCGCCAGTCCTGGCACAGCTTCATCCCCTACACCGACCGCATCGACTACCTCGGTGGGGTGATGAACAACCTGCCCTACGTGCTTTCGGTCGAGAAGCTGGCCGGGATCAAGGTGCCGGACCGCGTCGACTTCATCCGCGTAATGCTGGCCGAGTTCTTCCGCATCACCAGCCACCTGCTGTTCCTGGGAACCTATATCCAGGACGTCGGTGCCATGACTCCGGTGTTCTTCACCTTCACCGACCGCCAGCGCGCCTACAAGGTGATCGAGGCCATCACCGGTTTCCGCCTGCACCCGGCCTGGTACCGCATCGGCGGCGTCGCCCACGACCTGCCGCGTGGCTGGGACAAGCTGGTCAAGGAATTCGTCGACTGGCTGCCCAAGCGCCTCGACGAGTACACCAAGGCCGCCCTGCAGAACAGCATCCTCAAGGGCCGCACCATCGGCGTCGCCCAGTACAACACCAAGGAAGCGCTGGAATGGGGTGTCACCGGCGCCGGCCTGCGCTCCACCGGCCTGGACTTCGACCTGCGCAAGGCGCGCCCGTACTCCGGCTACGAGAACTTCGAGTTCGAAGTGCCGCTGGCCCACAACGGCGACGCCTACGACCGCTGCATGGTCCGCGTCGAAGAGATGCGCCAGAGCATCCGCATCATCGACCAGTGCCTGCGCAACATGCCGGAAGGCCCGTACAAGGCGGACCACCCGCTGACCACGCCGCCGCCGAAGGAACGCACCCTGCAGCACATCGAGACCCTGATCACCCACTTCCTGCAAGTCTCCTGGGGCCCGGTGATGCCGGCCAACGAGAGCTTCCAGATGATCGAGGCGACCAAGGGCATCAACAGCTACTACCTGACCAGCGACGGCAGCACCATGAGCTACCGCACGCGCATCCGGACGCCCAGCTTCCCGCACCTGCAGCAGATCCCCTCGGTGATCCGCGGCAGCATGATCGCGGACCTGATCGCCTACCTGGGCAGCATCGATTTCGTTATGGCCGACGTGGACCGCTAACCATGAGCCAAGCAGCAGACTCTCAGAACATGATCCAGACCGACCGCTTCGAGCTCAGCCAGGCCGAGCACGACGCCATCGAGCATGAGATGCACCACTACGAGGACCCGCGCGCGGCGTCCATCGAGGCGCTGAAGATCGTGCAGAAGCAGCGTGGCTGGGTGCCGGACGGTGCCATCTATGCCATCGCCGACATCCTCGGCATCCCGGCCAGCGACGTCGAGGGCGTGGCCACCTTCTATAGTCAGATCTTCCGCGTGCCGGTGGGCCGCCACATCATCCGCGTGTGCGACAGCATGACCTGCTTCGTCGGTGGCCACGAGAACGTGCTGGGCAGCATCAAGGACCAGCTCGGCATCGTTCCCGGCCAGACCACCGCCGACGGCCGTTTCACCCTGCTGCCGGTGTGCTGCCTGGGCAACTGCGACAAGGCCCCGGCCGTGATGATCGATGACGACACCTTCGGCGGCGTCAGCGCCGACAACGTCGCCAAGCTGCTGGAGCCCTACGCATGAACGCCAAGACGCTGACTTCCATCGGCCCGGCCAACCGCATCGCCCGCAGCGAAGAGACCCATCCGCTGACCTGGCGCCTGCGCGACGACGCCCAGCCGGTGTGGCTCGAGGAATACCAGGCGAAGAACGGCTACGCCGCCGCGCGCAAGGCCCTGGCCGAAATGGCTCAGGCCGACATCGTGCAGACGGTCAAGGACTCCGGCCTCAAGGGCCGCGGCGGTGCGGGCTTCCCCACCGGCGTGAAGTGGGGCCTGATGCCCAAGGACGAATCCCTCAACATCCGCTACCTGCTGTGCAACGCGGACGAGATGGAGCCCAACACCTGGAAGGACCGCATGCTCATGGAGCAGTTGCCGCACCTGCTGGTGGAAGGCATGCTGATCTCCGCGCGTGCTCTCAAGGCCTACCGCGGCTACATCTTCCTGCGCGGCGAGTATGTCGACGCGGCCCGTAACCTGAACCGCGCCATCGATGAAGCCAAGGCCGCCGGCCTCTTGGGCAAGAACATCCTCGGCAGCGGTTTCGATTTCGAGCTGTTCGTGCACACCGGCGCTGGTCGCTATATCTGTGGCGAAGAGACCGCGCTGATCAACTCTCTGGAAGGCCGCCGCGCCAACCCGCGCTCCAAGCCGCCCTTCCCCGCCGCCGTTGGCGTCTGGGGCAAGCCGACCTGCGTGAACAACGTCGAGACCCTGTGCAACGTGCCGGCGATCGTCGCCAACGGCGTGGACTGGTACAAGACCCTGGCCCGCCCGGGCAGCGAAGACATGGGCACCAAGCTCATGGGCTTCTCCGGCAAGGTGAAGAACCCCGGCATCTGGGAACTGCCCTTCGGCCTTCCGGCCCGCGAGCTGTTCGAGGACTACGCTGGCGGCATGCGCGACGGCTACAAGCTCAAGGCCTGGCAGCCGGGCGGTGCCGGTACCGGCTTCCTCCTGCCGGAGCACCTGGACGCCCTGTTCTACGCCGGCGGCGTCGCCAAGGTCGGCACCCGTATGGGCACCGGTCTGGCCATGGCGGTGGACGACAGCGTCAACATGGTGTCCCTGCTGCGCAACATGGAAGAGTTCTTCGCCCGCGAATCGTGCGGCTGGTGCACGCCGTGCCGCGACGGCCTGCCGTGGAGCGTGAAGGTGCTGCGCGCGCTGGAGAAAGGCGAAGGCGCCCAGGGCGACCTGGAAACCCTCGAGCAGCTCGTCAACTTCCTCGGCCCCGGCAAGACCTTCTGTGCCCACGCACCGGGTGCCGTCGAGCCGCTGGGCAGCGCACTGAAGTATTTCCGTCCCGAGTTCGAAGCGGGCATTTCCCGCCAGGCTCAGGCCGTACAAGCACCGCAGACCGTCGGCGCTTGATGCTTTGATCGCCGGGCGCTGCGCCCGGCGTTGTTTCGTTGCAGTGCCGCGGCGTGCCGCCGGCCCGATGAAACCGTGATTTCTATTAGCCACGCCCGCTGACAACGGGCCAACGAAGACTTAGACCCATGGCCACGATCCACGTAGACGGCAAGACGTTAGAAGTCGACGGAGCGGACAACCTGTTGCAGGCCTGCCTCTCCCTCGGTCTCGACATCCCCTACTTCTGCTGGCACCCGGCGCTCGGAAGCGTCGGCGCATGCCGCCAGTGCGCGGTCAAGCAGTACACCGATGAGAACGACAAACGCGGTCGTCTCGTCATGTCCTGCATGACTCCCGCCACCGACAACACCTGGATTTCCATCGAGGACGAAGAGGCCAAGCAGTTCCGCGCCAGCGTCGTCGAATGGCTGATGACCAACCACCCGCACGACTGCCCGGTCTGCGAGGAAGGCGGTCACTGCCACCTGCAGGACATGACGGTGATGACCGGCCACAACCAGCGCCGGTACCGCTTCACCAAGCGCACCCACCAGAACCAGGAGCTCGGCCCGTTCATCGCCCATGAGATGAACCGCTGCATCGCCTGCTACCGCTGCGTCCGTTACTACAAGGACTACGCTGGCGGCACCGACCTGGGCGTCTACGGCGCGCACGACAACGTCTACTTCGGCCGGATCGAGGACGGTGTACTGGAGAGCGAATTCTCCGGCAACCTGACCGAGGTCTGCCCGACCGGCGTGTTCACCGACAAGACCCACTCCGAGCGCTACAACCGCAAGTGGGACATGCAGTTCGCCCCGAGCATCTGCCATGGCTGCTCCAGCGGCTGCAACATCAGCCCCGGCGAGCGCTACGGTGAGATCCGTCGCATCGAGAACCGCTTCAACGGCTCGGTGAACCACTACTTCCTGTGCGACCGTGGCCGCTTCGGCTACGGCTACGTCAACCGCGAAGACCGCCCACGCCAGCCGCAGCTGATGCTGAGCAAGCAGAAGCTCTCGCTGGATGGCGCCCTCGACCAGACCGCTGCCCTGCTCAAGGGCCGCAAGGTCATCGGTATCGGTTCGCCGCGTGCCAGCCTGGAAAGCAACTACGCCCTGGCCGAACTGGTCGGCGCGCAGAACTTCTACAGCGGCATCTCCGCCGACGAACTGCAGCGCCTGCAGCTTGTACTGAAGGTGATGCAGGACGGCCCGCTGCCGGTGCCGACCATCCGTGATATCGAAGACCACGACGCGGTATTCGTGCTCGGCGAAGACCTGACCCAGACCGCTGCCCGTATCGCCCTGGCGCTGCGCCAGTCGGTGAAGGGCAAGGGCGAGGACATGGCCGCCGCGATGAAGATCCAGCCATGGCTCGACGCCGCGGTGAAGACCATCGCCCAGCACGAGATGAACCCGCTGTTCATCGCCAGCCTCGATGAAACCCGCCTGGACGATGTCGCCGCCGAGTGCGTGCACGCTGCCACCGAAGACCTGGCTCGCCTGGGCTTTGCCGTGGCCCACGCCATCGATTCCAGCGCCCCGGCCGTGGCCGGCCTCGACGCCGAAGCCGCCGCCCTCGCCCAGCGCATCGCCGATGCCCTGGTCGCCGCCAAGCGTCCGCTGGTCATCTCCGGCACCTCGCTGGGCAGCAACGCCCTGATCGAAGCCGCGGCCAACATCGCCAGCGCGCTGAAGAACCGCGAGAAGAATGGCTCCCTGAGTCTGGTGGTTCCGGAAGCCAACAGCCTGGGCCTGGCCCTCTTCGGCGGTGACTCCGTGGAAGCCGCTCTCGAGCAGCTGACCTCCGGCGCCGCCGATGCCGTGGTGATCCTGGAGAACGACCTGTACCGCCGCGCCGACGCCGCCGCTGTCGATGCTGCCCTGGCCGCTGCGAAGATCGTCGTCGTCGCCGATCACCAGCAGACTGCCACCAGCGCCAAGGCCACCGTCCTGCTGCCGGCCGCCAGCTTCGCCGAAGGCGATGGCACCCTGGTCAGCCAGGAAGGTCGCGCCCAGCGCTTCTTCCAGGTCTTTGACCCGACCTACTACAACGCCGACAACCTGGTCCGCGAAGGCTGGCGCTGGCTGCACGCCCTGCACAGCACCCTCGAAGGCAAGCGTGTCGACTGGACTCAGCTGGACCACGTGATCGACGCCGTCGTCGCCGCCAAGCCGCAACTGGCCGGCATCCGCGAAGCCGCGCCGAACGCCGCGTTCCGCATCAAGGGCCTGAAGCTGGCGCGCGAGCCGCACCGCTACTCCGGCCGTACCGCCATGCGCGCCAACATCAATGTCAGCGAGCCGCGTCAGCCGCAGGACATCGACTCCGCCTTCGCCTTCTCCATGGAAGGCTACGCCGGCAGCGCCGAACCGCGTCAGCAGATTCCGTTCGCCTGGTCCCCGGGCTGGAACTCCCCGCAGGCCTGGAACAAGTTCCAGGACGAAGTCGGCGGCCACCTGCGCGCCGGCGATCCGGGCGTGCGCCTGATCGAAGCCAAGGGCGAAGCCCTGTGGTTCAGCGAGATTCCTGCGCCATTCCACACCGCCGCCAGCCAGTTCAAGGTGGTGCCCTTCTATCACCTGTTCGGCAGCGAGGAGAATTCCGCCAAGGCCGCCCCGGTGCAGGAGCGCATCCCGCAGACCTACGTCACCCTGGCCAAGTCCGAGGCTGACCGTCTGGGCGTCAACGAAGGCGCGATCATCCGCCTGACCGTCAAGGGGCAGGAACTGCGCCTGCCGCTGCGCGTGAGCGAAGAGCTCGGCGCCGGCCTGGTCGCCCTGCCGATCGGTCTGCAAGGCATTCCCGCCGGTGTCATCGGCGCCGTCGCTGAAGGTCTGCAGGAGGCTGCCCAATGAGCTGGCTGACACCCGCCGTCGTCGACATCCTGATCGAGGTCATCAAGGCCATCGTCATCCTGCTCGCCGTGGTCGTCTGCGGCGCGCTGCTGAGCTGGGTCGAGCGTCGTCTGCTCGGCCTCTGGCAGGACCGCTACGGTCCGAACCGGGTCGGCCCCTTCGGTGCCTTCCAGCTCGGCGCCGACATGCTGAAGATGTTCTTCAAGGAAGACTGGACCCCGCCGTTCGCCGACAAGATGATCTTCACCCTCGCCCCCATGATCGCCATGGGTGCGCTGCTGGTCGCCTTCGTCGTCATCCCGATCACCCCCACCTGGGGTGTGGCGGACCTGAACATCGGCATTCTGTTCTTCTTCGCCATGGCTGGCCTGACCGTGTACGCGGTGCTGTTCGCCGGCTGGTCGAGCAACAACAAGTTCGCCCTCCTCGGCAGCCTGCGCGCCTCGGCCCAGACCATCTCCTACGAGGTGTTCCTGGCCCTGTCGCTGATGGGCATCGTGGCCCAGGTCGGCTCGTTCAGCCTGCGCGACATCGTCGATTACCAGGCCGAGCACATGTGGTTCATCATCCCGCAGTTCTTCGGTTTCATGACCTTCTTTGTCGCCGGCGTCGCCGTGACTCACCGTCACCCGTTCGACCAGCCCGAAGCCGAGCAGGAACTGGCCGACGGTTACCACATCGAGTACGCCGGCATGAAATGGGGCATGTTCTTCGTCGGCGAGTACATCGGCATCGTGCTGGTGTCCGCGCTTCTGGCGACCCTGTTCTTCGGCGGCTGGCACGGCCCGTTCGGCATCCTGCCGCAGATCCCGTTCATCTGGTTCGCCCTGAAAACCGGCTTCTTCATCATGATGTTCATCCTGCTGCGCGCATCCATTCCGCGCCCGCGCTATGACCAGGTGATGGCCTTCAGCTGGAAGTTCTGCCTCCCGCTGACTCTGATCAACCTGCTGGTGACCGGCGCTGTCGTGCTGGCGACCCAGTAAGGAGCAAGACAATGATCAAATACATTTTCGAAGTCGTGCATGGCACCTACACCCAGCTTCGCAGCCTGGTGATGATCTTCGGCCATGCCTTCCGCAAGCGTGACACCCTGCAATACCCCGAAGAAGCCGTGTACCTGCCGCCGCGCTACCGCGGCCGCATCGTCCTCACCCGCGACCCCGATGGCGAGGAGCGCTGCGTAGCGTGCAACCTGTGCGCCGTGGCCTGCCCGGTCGGCTGCATCTCCCTGCAGAAGGCCGAGACCGACGACGGTCGCTGGTACCCCGAGTTCTTCCGCATCAACTTCTCCCGCTGCATCTTCTGCGGCCTGTGCGAAGAAGCCTGCCCGACCACCGCGATCCAGCTGACGCCGGATTTCGAGATGGGCGAGTTCAAGCGCCAGGATCTGGTCTACGAGAAGGAAGACCTGCTGATCTCCGGCCCCGGCAAGAACCCGGACTACAACTTCTACCGCGTTGCCGGCATGGCCATCGCCGGCAAGCCGAAAGGCGCCGCGCAGAACGAAGCCGAACCGATCAACGTCAAGAGCCTGCTGCCGTAAGGAGACGTCGCGTGGAATTCGCTTTCTACTTCGCCGCCGGCGTCGCCGTGCTGGCAACCTTCCGGGTCATCACCAACAGCAACCCGGTGCATGCCCTGCTTTACCTGGTGATCTCGCTGCTGGCCATTTCGATGACCTTCTTCAGCCTCGGCGCCCCGTTCGCCGGCGCCCTGGAAATCATCGTCTATGCCGGCGCGATCATGGTGCTGTTCGTCTTCGTGGTGATGATGCTCAACCTCGGCCCGGCTATCGCCGAGCAGGAGCGCAAGTGGCTCAAGCCTGGCGTCTGGATCGGCCCGGGCGCGCTGGCCGCAGTCCTGCTGGTCGAACTGCTGTGGATGCTCTCGCGCACCCCGAGCGGTGCCGGCATCGGTCACACCACCGTGGACGCCAAGGCCGTGGGCATCAGCCTGTTCGGCCCGTACCTGCTGGTCGTCGAATTGGCCTCGATGCTGCTGCTGGCGGCACTGGTCGCCGCCTACCACCTCGGCCGCCACGAAGCGAAGGACTAACACCATGAATACAATTCCTCTCGAACACGGACTGGCGCTCGCCGGTGTGCTGTTCTGCTTCGGCCTGGTGGGCCTGATGGTGCGACGCAACATCCTGTTCGTACTGATGAGCCTGGAAGTGATGATGAACGCCGCCGCGCTGGCCTTCGTAGTCGCCGGTAGCCGCTGGGCGCAGCCCGACGGCCAGGTGATGTTCATCCTGGTGCTCAGCCTGGCTGCGGCCGAGGCCAGCATCGGCCTGGCGATCCTGCTCCAGCTGTATCGCCGCTTCCATACCCTCGATATCGACGCTGCCAGCGAGATGCGCGGATGAACCTGCTGCCCCTTACTTTCCTGTTCCCCCTGGTCGGCTTCCTGCTGCTCTCGTTCTCCCGTGGCAAGTGGTCGGAAAATCTCTCGGCTCTGGTCGGTGTCGGCTCCGTGGGGCTCGCCGCCCTCTCCGCCTTCTGGGCGATCTGGAGCTTCCACAGCAACCCGCCCGAAGGTGGCGCCTACAGTCTGGTGCTGTGGCAATGGATGAGCGTTGGTGACTTCAAGACCAACTTCACCCTGTACCTGGACGGCCTGTCGGTCACCATGCTCGGCGTGGTCACCGGCGTCGGCTTCCTGATCCACCTGTTCGCCTCCTGGTACATGCGCGGTGAAACCGGTTACTCGCGTTTCTTCGCGTACACCAACCTGTTCATCGCCAGCATGCTGTTCCTGGTGCTGGGCGATAACCTGCTGTTCATGTACTTCGGCTGGGAAGGCGTGGGCCTGTGCTCCTACCTGCTGATCGGTTTCTATTACAACCACGTGCCGAACGGCAACGCAGCGCTGAAGGCCTTCATCGTGACCCGCGTGGGTGACGTGTTCTTCGCCATCGGCATGTTCATCCTGTTCCAGCACCTGGGCACGCTGAACATCCAGGAGCTGCTGATCCTGGCTCCGCAGCACTTCGCCAAGGGCGATCTGTGGATCAACCTGGCCACCCTGATGCTGCTCGGCGGCGCCGTCGGCAAGTCGGCCCAGCTGCCGCTGCAGACCTGGCTGGCCGACGCGATGGCCGGCCCGACGCCAGTCTCCGCGCTGATCCACGCCGCCACCATGGTGACCGCGGGCGTCTACCTGATCGCCCGCTGCCACGGTCTGTTCGAGCTGGCTCCGAACGTCCTGGAACTGGTCGGCATCATCGGCGCCGTGACCCTGGTGCTGGCCGGCTTCGCCGCCCTGGTGCAGACCGACATCAAGCGCATCCTCGCCTACTCGACCATGAGCCAGATCGGCTACATGTTCCTGGCCCTGGGCGTGGGTGCCTGGGGTGGCGCGATCTTCCACCTGATGACCCACGCCTTCTTCAAGGCCCTGCTGTTCCTTGCCTCCGGTGCGGTGATCGTTGCCTGCCACCACGAGCAGAACATCTTCAAGATGGGTGGCCTGTGGAAGAAGCTGCCGCTGGCCTACGCGAGCTTCGTGGTCGGTGGTGCGGCACTGTCCGCCCTGCCCTTCCTGACCGCCGGCTTCTACTCCAAGGACGAGATCCTCTGGGAAGCCTTCGCCAGCGGCCACCAGAACCTGCTGATCGCAGGGCTCGTCGGCGCCTTCATGACTTCGCTGTACACCTTCCGCCTGATCTTCATCGCCTTCCACGGCGAAGCGAAGACCGAAGCCCACGCTGGCCATGGCATCAGCCACTGGCTGCCGCTGGGTGTGCTGATCGTGCTCTCCACCTTCATCGGCGCGCTGATCACTCCGCCGCTGGCCGGCGTCCTGCCGGAAAGCGCCGGCCACGCCGGTGGTGAAGCCAAGCACAGCCTGGAAATCGCCTCGGGCGCCATCGCCATCGCCGGTATCCTGCTGGCAGGCCTGCTGTTCCTCGGCAAGCGCCGCTTCGTCAGCGCCGTCGCCCAGAGCGCACCGGGCCGCTTCTTCGGCACCTGGTGGTACCACGCCTGGGGCTTCGACTGGCTGTACGACAAGCTGTTCGTGAAACCCTACCTGCTGATCTGCCGCCTGCTGGCCGCGGACCCGATCGACAAGACCCTGGTCCTGGTCCCGCTCACCGCCCGCGGTGGCAACAAACTCCTCAGCCTCACCGAGAACGGCCGCCTGCGTTGGTACGCCGCTTCCCTGGTGGGTGGCGCCGCGCTGCTCCTCGGCGCGCTGCTGCTGGCTTAATGAATTCACGAAAGAGATTGAGCCCGACATGATTCTGCCCTGGCTAATCCTGATCCCCTTCATCGGCGGCTTCCTTTGCTGGATCGCCGAGTACACCAGCAAGACCCTGCCTCGCTGGGTCGCCCTGGGATCGATGGTCCTCACCCTGGCCCTGAGCCTGTGGGTCTGGCACACCGGTGACTTCCAGCTGGCCCCGGCGCCGGGTGGCGAGCCGCAGTGGACCCTGCAGTTCCAGGTACCCTGGATCGAGCGCTTCGGCATCAGCGTGCACCTGGCAATGGACGGCCTGTCCCTGCTGATGGTCGCGCTGACCGGCCTGCTCGGCGTGCTGTCCGTTCTCTGCTCGTGGAACGAGATCCAGCGCCGCATCGGCTTCTTCCACCTGAACCTGCTGTGGATCCTGGGCGGTGTGATCGGCGTGTTCCTCGCCGTCGACCTGTTCCTGTTCTTCTTCTTCTGGGAAATGATGCTGGTGCCGATGTACTTCCTCATCGCGCTCTGGGGTCATAGCTCGGACGACGGCAAGAAGACCCGCATCTACGCCGCCACCAAGTTCTTCATCTTCACCCAGGCCAGCGGCCTGGTGATGCTGGTGGCGATCCTCGGCCTGGTGTTCGTGCACTACAACAGCACCGGCGTGCTGACCTTCAACTACGCCGACCTGCTGAAAACCCAGCTGCCGCCGCACACCGAGTGGATCCTGATGCTCGGCTTCTTCGTCGCCTTCGCGGTGAAGATGCCGGTCGTGCCGGTGCACTCCTGGCTGCCGGACGCCCACGCCCAGGCACCGACCGCCGGTTCCGTGGACCTCGCCGGCATCCTGCTGAAGACCGCCGCCTACGGCTTGATCCGCTTTGCCCTGCC
>OGQD01000400.1_pt1 | contig 33890 bp, 34 predicted proteins | sample 1553091 | NCBI WGS metagenome assembly OGQD01 (sample SAMEA2580290, study PRJEB22360) | human gut metagenome | biome: human gut; feature: human-associated habitat; material: faeces | place: Denmark | collected 2008/2010
TCAGGCATTTTGTCCTCATTAAAATCAGATATTTGTTTATCACAAACACTTAAAAATATATAAAACAAATGGATAGATTAAAAAAATAATCCATCATAAGCTTTGCATTTTTTCTCATTTTAATATGTTGCAGGTCTTTTCTATGCTTGGATAATTCCCAAATAATTAGAGCGATATTAGATGAGCAGCCTAACGCAACTTTCACAAGCCATTCATGATGCACCACGTTGGCATCAGCCAGAATATTTTCAACATACAGATGAAATCCAAATTGTGGCTCAGAAAGACCAAGCGTTGGGCGCAGTAGTGACAGGACTTGATGCAAGCAAGGCTCAATCTGGTGAAACTATTTTTAAACTCAAACGTGCATTGGCTGAACATTTAATTCTTATTTTTAAAAATCAACGTTTAGATGATTTACAATTTTTGGCTTTTGCTAGTTACTTTGGTTCAATTTTTCGCCCGAGTAAAGATAACCCAGTACTAGGCTATGACTTAGAAACAGGTGTCCCACCCGATGTTGTTCCAGTTTCCAATGCAGTTGGTCAGGGTGATTATACTGGTCACGGCGAACTTGCCCCACATGCCGATCATCAGTGGACACCACTTCCCTCGTTTGGCTCTTTACTGTATGCGATTGAATTACCTCAAGATGGTGGAAGAACTTCATGGTTCAATACCATTGCTGCTTATGATGCTTTGGATAAAGCAACCCAAGCTCATATCGATCAATTACAACTGATTACTTATAATCCTTTTGTTCGTGCGCAAAGCAATAAAGGCTCAGGCAATTATAGCAATAGTCCTTTGTATCGTTTCAAGGATCAACCCATTTTAGGACATGCTTATCCTCACCCATTGGTACGCACCCATCCAGAGACTGGACGTAAAGCACTATGGCTCAATAGTAAAAGTGAAGTTGAATTGGTCAATTATGATGATCAGGCAGGTGCAAAATTAATTGCAGAATTACGTCAGCATCTGGAAAAACCTGAGTTTCGCTATCAACATCAATGGGAAACTGGAGATATTGTCTTTTGGGACAATCAAGTGACGTTGCATGCCAGAGAACCCTTTCCAGCCGATCAAAGACGCTTATTGAAAAGAATTAGCTTGGCAGGCAGTCGCCCCTTTTAATAAAAAATCTAAATTGTCATAAAACGATCAAATTTGTCTGTTTTAATAAAAAGAAAAACAAAACAAAAATAATCAGAGGTCATCGCAAAAAAGCCCGTCAAATGACGGGCTTAATTTTATCCAGAACAATATTTTCTAAATATTCGATCTTAGAACAGTCGATTTAAACCATTCAACGCAGCCACACGATAGGCTTCTGCCATCGTTGGATAGTTAAATGTAGTTTCCATAAAATACTTCATCGAATTATTTGGACTTTGCATGACAGCCTGCCCGATGTGAATAATTTCAGAAGCATTATTGCCAAAACAGTGAATACCCAAAATTTCCAAAGTATCGCGATGGAATAAAATTTTAAGCTCGCCCACTGTATCACCCGTGATTTGCGCACGTGCCAAATGACGGAAAGATGATTGACCAACTTCATAAGGGATTTTTTCTTCAGTCAACTGTTGCTCAGTTTTACCAAAACATGAAATTTCTGGAATGGTGTAAATCCCGGTCGGAATATCAGTTACAGGTTTTACATTTTCCTCGCCACTCATATTGGCACCCGCACAACGACCTTGGTCATACGCCGCAGAAGCTAGCGAAGGCCAGCCGACCACATCACCCGCTGCATAAATATTTTCAGCTTCGGTCTGATATTTTTCATTGACTGCGAGCTGACCGCGACTGTTCGGAGTCACACCCACGTTTTCAAGCCCCAAACCATCTGTGTTGCCAGAACGCCCATTACACCAGAGAATTGCATCGGCTTTGATTTTCTTACCACTTTGTAGATGCAGAACCACATAATCATCATGAGTTTCCAAATGATCAATTTGTTCATTATGGCGAATTAATACACCTTGTTCACGCAAGTGATATGACAATGCATCTGCAATTTCATCATCCAGATAACTCAGTAGTTTTTGTTGCGTATTAATCAAATCAACTTTGTGATTTAAACCAATAAAAATAGAAGCGTATTCACAGCCAATCACGCCCGCACCATAAATAATGATTTTTTGAATAGTGAAATCCAAATCCAGAATTTTATCCGAATCAAACACACGTGGATGTTTAAAATCTAAACCTTGTGGCTGGTATGGGCGGCTACCTGTTGCGATGACTAATTGATCAAATACGATCGTTTCCTTGACACCTTCAGGATTGAAAACGATGACTGTATTTTTATCCTGAATATACGCGCGCCCATGAAACACATCGATATTATTGCGATCGTAGAATCGTGTATGCGTCGCAACTTGTTGTTGAATCACACGATGTGCATTACTTAATACCTGTTTCATAGTGAACTTTTTCCATTCACCGACTTTTTGAAACATTGGATCACGTTGATAACGAATAATACTAGAAACAGTTTGACGAAGTGCTTTACTTGGAATCGTACCAACATGGGTACAGTTGCCACCCAGTTGCTCTCGAATATCCACAATTGCAACTCGCTTACCCGCTTTTGCAAGCTTCATTGCCGCGCCTTCGCCCGCAGGTCCTGAACCGAGAACTACCGCATCATATCTAACGAAATTCCCACTAATGACCTCTTTCTTACGTGGCATTTAAAGCTCCTGTGCAATCTAATTATGCTGCTATTTTATAACAAACTATAGCTAATATGCTGTGCAATAATGTATTTCTCAAGCCAATATCTTCGCATAACGACATTTTTTAAATGAATAGTGAATTTGCCCAATTTACGGCTAAGTCCGTTATAATAGTCAAATGAAATCCTCTCGAATCACAGTGGAACAGTTGACTATGTCTGAAAACCGTAAACCAGAACAGGGTGTAAAGCTACGTGGCGCAGAAAAAGTTGCCCGAATTCCTGTAAAAGTTGTCCCTACGGTTGAAGTCCCGCGTAAGCCTGACTGGATCCGCGTAAAAATGACCGCGCCTGAAGAGGTGCAACGTATCAAAACCACGCTTCGTTCGCAGAAATTACATACCGTTTGTGAAGAAGCTGCTTGTCCAAATCTACCAGAATGCTTTGGTGGTGGTACTGCCACTTTTATGATTATGGGCGATATTTGTACTCGTCGCTGTCCATTTTGTGATGTAGCACATGGTCGTCCGAATGCATTGGATGCAGATGAACCACGTCACATGGCGGAAACGATTGCGAACTTAAAATTGAAATATGCGGTGATTACCTCTGTTGACCGTGATGATCTACGCGATGGTGGCGCTCAGCATTTTGTGGATTGTATTAAAGAAGCACGTGCTTTAAGTCCAAATACCTTATTAGAAATTTTAGTTCCAGATTTTCGTGGGCGTATGGACATTGCACTACGCATCATGACCGAATGCCCGCCCGATGTGTTTAACCATAATATTGAAACGGTACCACGTCTTTATAAAGCCATGCGTCCAGGTTCAGATTATCAGCACTCTTTAAACTTGCTTAAAATGTTTAAGGAATATTGTCCTGACATTCCAACCAAATGTGGCTTGATGGTAGGTATTGGTGAAACTGAGGAAGAAGTGATTTCTTTATTGAATGATCTACGCGCACATGATGTCGACTATGTCACCATTGGTCAATATTTACAGCCTTCTAAACAACACGCACCAATTGATCGTTTCGTAACACCAGAAGAATTTGAACGCTATGCAGAGCATGGTCGCAAACTCGGCTTTAGAAATATTTGGTCGGCACCGATGGTACGTTCGAGCTATTTTGCAGACCGTCAGTATTATGGTGAGCCTGTTCCTGCTGTACGTCGTAAAGTGGATCCTGCCAAAAAGATTGCAGTTCAAGCGATCGAAGCTTAACCATTTAATCTAATAGATGAAGACCTTTCATAAATGAGAGGTCTTTTTTTTCATCTCTGAAATTTTAAAAGGATGATGTATTGATAACGACTTTTGACATAAAACGATGCGATTGCAAAGCGATGAATTAAAAGAGCGTGCCAGTATCATTGATCTTATTGTTTAAATATAAATTTGAAATGGTATAGTAAAAACACAGTATAAGAGATCATTAAAGATGCTGTTTCATTCTATATTTCAAAAGCTGACATCATGACCTCTGTTGTTTATTTTTGTCTGATCCCATTATTGGTACTCATTTTTACCGCGCAATTGGTTTATATGCCCTTCACTTTGCTCAGTGTATGGGGCGTTATGCTTGCCACCATGATTTGGCGTTATTCACAAGGTAAAATTGTACCCGTTTCAAAATGGATTACTGCTGCATTTGTCTTATGCTGTCTTGCTGCGATTTATATAAAATTTAAAAGTTTTTGGGGTGTAGAAGCTGGCGTCGCGTTACTTAGTACTTGTTTATTTGCAAAGTGTTTGGAAAGTAAAAATATTAGAGATTTATTAATTTCCTTTAACTTTGGATTATTTGTTAGCGCGAGTTTATTTTTACATAGTCAGTCTTTTGTAATGACATGTGCAGTACTTCTTTGCTTAATTTTTTGTTTTATTGGTTTATATCGGATTCAGACTACAAAATTTTTATCACAACACAATAAAAAAATATCCATAAAAAGCGATTTAAAACATGTGACAAAATTTTTAACCATCGCAGTTCCTTTTTTTATTGTGCTTTTTATTTTCTTCCCGCGCCTCCCCCCACTTTGGCGAGTTCCTATAGCATCTGGTCAAGCTGTCACAGGAATGAGTGATCGTATGTCTCCAGGGGATATTGCTCAATTATCACAATCTTCGGCATTGGCTTTTCGGATTCTTGGTGATCTCAAGCAGCTTCCACAACGACAAGATATGTATTGGAGAGCGATGGTACTGGATGACTATGATGGTGCAGTTTGGACAAATAACGCGATCAATCAAACACCTGTTCATCATGATATCGAACACTTAAAAGCCATAGATTATCAATATTTATCCGCTGATCCTCACCAAACATGGATCATGTCACTGGAGCACTCTATTCCTTCTGAGTCAACTTATCAAATGTATGCGGATGGCAGCATAAAAGCACGTCGAATGGTTCAAAGCAATCAGCCTATTCATCTGAGTTGGATAGATTCAAAAGATTTTAAATATCAAAATGCTGAAACTAATCTTCAACATGCACAACAGCTTAATTTTCCACTCCAACCCAACACTCAAATATTGGCAAAACAGCTATGGCAACAAAGTCATGCGCAACCTGAACTTTATATCAAGAATGTTTTACAGTGGTATCGACAACAAGATTTTGTGTATACCTTATCTCCAGGCATTTTGAATGGAAATCGTACAGATCAATTCTTATTTGAAACAAAAAAAGGATTTTGTGAACATTATGCTTCAAGCTTTGTACTGCTGATGCGTTATGCAGGTCTTCCCGCTCGGGTTGTCATTGGCTATCAAGGAGGGCAAATGGCACCTGATGGTCAAAGTTGGGAAGTTCGACAGCTGGATGCTCATGCGTGGAGCGAAGTTTATATCGATGGAATCTGGCAGCGTGTCGATCCAACAGCAGCCATTGCGCCTCAGCGTGTAGATGAAGGCATGCAGCAATATCTACAACAAAATGATCATATTTGGGGTGAGCAAACAGGTCATTTTTGGAAGCAACAGAATTTTAACTTTGTTAAAAACTTAAGGGTCTGGAGTGATTACTTAGGCTATCAATGGCAAAGTAAAGTTGTAGGTTATGATGTCGATCGTCAGAAAAGTTTTTTATCGAAATTAGGTATTTTTTCTATCTATACGTATGCACTGATCATGATAATAACTATTATCGTTTTGGTTGCGCTGTTTGCCGTGTGGCTTTGGTTTAGAAACATAAAGCAAAGGTCTAGAATTGAGCGTGACATTTTAAAATTTCAGAAAAAGTTACCACAATCTCTCAAAAGACGCACTAGTGAAACCTTTAAACGCTGGATGTTTAGATTAGCGCAAAATGTTCAACAACAAGAATCTTTTGATGAAATTATAAAAATATATGAAAAACTGACCTTTTCTGGGCAATCCACACCTGAAGACCATATAAAATTCAAGCAATTGCTTAAAGACTGTTCATCTAAATTAAAGCGTGCAGAAAAAACTTGTCATCCTGCTGAAAACTGAATATGATTGCTCACACTTAGGCGTATAGCTCAGTTGGTTAGAGCGCTACGTTGACATCGTAGAGGTCTCCAGTTCGAGTCTGGATATGCCTACCAAGATATACTGATTTATCAGTACATTAAAGCCCACTTATAAAGTGGGCTTTTTTTATTGGTGGTATTTGGGGGTATTTTGGAAAAACGAAGTCATGCTCTAACTGGTTTAAAGTTATTTAATTAGACTTCATTTATATTTTTTAACGCCTCTAAACTTGCTGAGAAACCCACACTTTTATTGATTGTATGGGTGACTGAATCAATAACCCACTCACCATCAATACCATCGCGAAAACCAGACAAGGCCAATAGTGATTCTGCTGAAAAAGTTGGATCACCTGGTAATTCCAGTGAAAGTTTATCTTCATTCCGCTTTGACTCATCAAGTGCAGCTTGAGCTGCTGCTTGTGCGCTTTTTTCGTCTGGATAATGGTGTCTTAAACGGCGTACTGGTTCGCCCTCACCTAGTTTGATTTCATGCTTTTTAGCTTTGGCTTTTTCGTGCCAGTAGGCAATCACGGTGCCCGTACTATCACGTGAGCTACGAGTCATAGACCAACGTCCGACTTGGTAACGTGTCAACTCAATAGGATCAAGTTTGATTTCGCCGCGTTTAACAAATAATAATTTGCCATTCGCTGGTTTACAGATGGCATCGTAACGCTTGGCCAAACGCATCAAGAAAGATAAATCAGACTCATCTGACTGAGCTAATTGCGGTAACTTAACCTTCTTTAATGTCTCACTAACCATGTACGTTAAATTGTGCTCACCCGCAATTTTCATCACAGCAGAACCAATGGTTGTATCTTTGGGCCATGTGCGGTTTTTTTGAGATTGTAGTGATGTCTTGCCGCCTTTACTCTCAGTTTGAACGGCAGCATGTCCACGAATGATCATTTTCTCCGGTGGGCCAGACAATTCAATCTCATCGACAACAAACATTCCCATTGGCTGTAAAACATCATCATAGCCCATTGAGATTAGCAACTCTGCTCCTCGTGCGGGCATCGCTATGGGTTGTGCAGGATCATCAATAAGGCTAATCTCAAAGGTATCTGATTCGATCCCTGTTTTGTCAGTAATAGATATCGATTCAAATAATTGAAAAATCGTCTGACTAATATCACTACCATTGGCCACAACTTGAAAGCATGGCTTTAATCCCATAGTTTCACCTTTTTCGTTGTGGTCATTGTGGTTTGACTCTGTTCTGGTAGTTCGATTAAAAGACCTTCGGGTAAAAATGGTGGGTAGTCTGAAAGCCGATGATTGGCTTCAAATATGTTTTCAACCAACTTATTAGTGGTCGATCCATAATATTTATAAGCGATCGAATCTACCGTATCACCATCTTTCGTTCTGTATAGAGCCATTATAAGTTCCCCAATGCATTGACTAAGCTATCCATCAAACCTAAACGCCCTGCCGAGTCTCCAAATTTACGCAGGTTAATGGTAAATTCCTGACGGCGTGGCACACCAAATGCGGCAAATTTTTCTTGCCCTTCATCAATCTGATTAATAACCCAATAGCCCATAATGCGACCCGTACCAGAAATTAAAAGTTGAGGTTCTCCTTTAGCGGCTAAGGCACGAAGTTTATCGATTTGCTGGAATCCCCCATTCCATTCTCCATAGATCACACCTGTTAATGTTTGCGTGTCTTGACCAGGACCAAGATATTGAAGGTTATCCCAACCGCCAAAAACTTCCTGTTCACCCCACTTATACTGGGTGCTTCGGTTGAGTTGTTGGTATGCAGCCGTATACACGCCAAATTTAAAACCGCCAAGGCTCATCATAGTGAGATACGTTCCAAAAATTTGACCATCCATTACTGACTGTACCCCCAATCGACCATAAGGCTACGTTGTTGTACGCCTTGGGCTTGTTTTTGTATGCGCATCACTTCTTGGGCAATTTGCTGCGGGCTTTGTCCAGGTAATGCATTTACTGTAAATGATTGGGTTATATGGTTTGTCTGCTGTGGTATTTTTTGTTGATTCGATGCTGGTCGAATAGGGGGTGGTGATGCAATTTGATTAGGCGGTTTTTTAAGTCCGTCGTTGTTATTACGCTCTCGAACCGTCGATCCTAAAAAATTATTAGGTTTCATCGTAGGGGCAGCAATTGACTTTGGAGGTTGTAAAGCCTTTGGCTCATTACTTGTTTTAGATGGGGATCCTGTAAACAAACTTTTAATACTTTCACCAACTTTAAAATTAGAAACTTTGTCAATTAAGGAACCGACTTTTCCAACATTATTGACAATCCAGCCAAACAGATTAACGACTGCTTTTAAGGGGGTTAGGACAAGATTAATCGCTCCACCAACCAACTTTCCAAATGTTTCACCCGCTGAGGTTGCTTTGCCGATTTGCTCTTTGGTAGCGTCAACCGGTTTAAGGAGATTCTTAAACCATTCAAATGCTGTAGAAACTGCACCGCTTACCACATCCCATGCAGCACCTAACAATGGTGTAGATTGAACAAGATTAACTACCGCTGTGGTAAATGGTTCTATTCCCTTTTTTAAGCCCTGCCAAAATCCTGTAAAGAATGCCTTAATTTGATCCCAATACTTGTATATAGCTAAGGCAGCACCAATCGCAATTGCAGCGACAATCCCCCAAGGTGTACGCAATAGCGCCAACCCCACCTGCTTGATGACATTCAGTGCGACGTTAAAAACAGTACGGATTACATTACCAGACGTGGCAAAGCGAAATATGCCTTGTACTACAGATACAACAATACTTTTGAACCTTCCAAAAACTCCAATAACGCCTAACAGACTATTTTTTAGTAGATTAAAAGTACCTGCACCTAAACCACGCAATTTTCCGAAAACTGTCTGTAATACAGTTCCAGATCGAACAAAGTTAAATATCGCCCCTGTGACAGAAACAATCCTGTTCTTTAATATGAAGAATCCTTTTTCTAATCCTGGTATTGATGTTTTCATTAATTTAAGAACTTTGGTAAAGGTATTTCCACCTACACCTGCTCTAACAAATAATCCTGTTAATTTTATCAATGGCGAATTGACAGCAAAAATGGCTAACTTTGCCATCAGAAAACCGACTTTAAGTGCCGCCAGACCTGCAACCACCTTTACAATCGTACTGGTCAATTCTGGATTTGCTTTAGTCCAGCTCATTACGCCAATCGCAAAGTCGCGCATTGTTCCTAACGCAATATTAATGGTTGGGAGCAATTCACTTCCAATAATGATACCCAGTGCGCCAAGTGTGTTTTTAAAAGTTATGATGCTATTAGCCGTCGTCTCTGAACGAGACTTATATTCAGCAGCCATTGAACCTGCATATTTTGATTTGTCTGCAACCATGTCTAGATTTTTTTCTAGAGCCGCAGTATTTGTAAGTAATGGAGCAATCGCTCCTAGTGATTCTTTCCCAAATAGATTGGACAATATTGATGCTTGTTCATGTTTTTCTAATTTTGATACCGCTTTTAATACTTTAAGTGTCGTTCCCTCCGCATTCGTTACCATATCTTTAGAGATCTGCTTATAATCAAGTCCAAGTTTGATATAAGCCGCTTTTTGACTTTTCGTTGCAGAATCACCTGCCACCAATGCAAGCATAGTGTTTTTAATGCCTGTTGCTGCTATCTCCTCAGATATTCCCATACCACGTAAGGTGGCACCCATTGCAGCAATTGAACCAGACGCCAAGCCAGCAACTTCACCGAGTGGTCCAATACGCTGAACAATATCCATGATGCCTTTTGCGGCTGCGGGTGTATTATTTCCTAGATAGTTAATTTTATCTGCAAGCTCGACCACTTGATCTTGATTCATTTTAAATGCAGTTCGCATTTCAGCCATAGATTGCCCTGCTATATCGGCTGTCGTATCAAAGGCAACACCCATTTTTACGGCGTCTTCAGCAAATCGCGTCAGCTCTTTGGCAGCAATACCCGACTGACTCCCCGCAGCCATTATCTTTAAGATTTCATTGGTGGCCATAGGAAGTCTAGTCGACATGATGAGTGCTTCATCACTGATTTTTTTAAATTCTGCGTCTGTTCCACTAAATGTTTTTTTAACGTCTGCCAAACCTGATTCAAAATCGATAGCTAACTTTACAGGTACAACTAATGACGTACCTGCGGCAATGGTAGATCCAATCTGTCCTTTGATTTCAGATAGCCGATTGTTATTGGTTATTCGCTGCTTTTCAACATTGCTTAAACGTAGTTGCTGCGTTTCTAATTTTTTAAGTTCAGCCGTTACCAGTGAATATTTAGAGCGTAGGTTATCAACATTTTTACCCATACCGCCAAAAGTGCGGATGGCCTCACCCAACTGCCGTTGGTTTTGTTTGACCTTATTGATTTCTGTACCAATCTTACCGAGTTCTTTAGTCGTTGAACCAATAACGGTACGAAAGCTACCTGCCAGTGCGCCACCAATTGTGATAACGGCGTTCAGTTTTTTGTTGGCCATGCTCAATCACTTTTATCTCTGATTAAGCAATTTTGTGATGAAAGCTAGTGATTTATCATTATTCAGTTTTTCATCTATTTTATGTATCGACTATCGATTCCATAAATACGTACAAATTATTATGGTTATCAAAATTGCTAGAAATCGCCAAGCTTTCATATAAAAAATTCCAACTCAACTTGATAAGATTTAACCAACAATGTTCTTATAGGTTAAGCCAATTGTAAAAATAATAGCTGCGCAGCCAAATAACCAAGCAGCCCAAAAAGCTGCGTCTGCAAGTCGATTCCCAGCTCTATCCGCACCTTGTTCACTCATTTTTCCATCTACCTTTATCTGGTTTTTGGGTTTATAATTGAATAAATTTTTCATCCTTTAGCCTGTCTATATAAAGGTGGAAAATAAAAACCCAAGACGCCACATCTTGGGTTTTTGCTTTAATAGAGCAAGATTAATAACAATAAAGGTCTATTTCATTATTCAGTTTTTCACTTAGTGCAGTGCCATCTCAGCACTTTTGGCTAGAAAAGCTGAACGACTTAAATGTTGTTTTTTTGCCATCGCATCAATACGCTTAACCAGTGATTCAGGCATGCTGATATTGATCCGAACAGACTTGCTACTGACTTTAGATAAATCAATATCGACTAATAACCAATAGCCTCCCTCAAAGCGATCATCACCAATCCATTGTTCAGGGCTAGATGGCTCTGGCAAGGGCAAATCCTCACCATCAAAATAGACTTCTATTGCTTCTTGTGCCATACGCTGAATATCTTGCATGTCGTCAGCAGCACTAAAGCAACCTTCAAAATCAGGAAAAGTTAAGCCATAGGCAGAGTCGTGGTCTTTATGGACATATACGGGATATAACATCTTTACCTCCATTCCCAACCAGCTTGTTTATATATGTTGCGCAAAGTTCCAATCGGCATGTCTTTACGTGGGTGTGGTACGACGACATGACCTGATTTTTCAGGATGTTTAAATTTTTCATGGTCGCCCTTACCACCTACTTTGATCCAGCCTTCTTGTTCCAAGCGTTTAATAATTTCTTTGCTGTTCATTGTGTAATTATACACACCTTTTTCATTAGACTGAATTGAAAAAACCGTTTTAAGTGCATTCTATATCGGGCTAATAATTATGCCGATTAAGAAGATTGTATCGCTCCATCGGTGACAAATGCCACGGATGGTTTTCAATACGTTTACGCAGTTCTTCTCTTTGTTCTTTATCGATGTAGCCCCAAGCGACAAAGCCACCATCGTTAAAATAGTCATGAATAGCTGAGGCCATATTAGGATTTATGCCTCTTATCGCAGGGCCAAACTCTCGCCACCAACCACTGAGCCAAACCAGATACATTGCCATCGCTTTGACATTTCTTTCCGATGTAGAACCGTAATTTTTGCTCCCCATAAGCGCGATTAAGTGATGCACATACTCAACCGCTACTGGTATTTGGTCGAGTGGTATTTCATCTATACCACTGACACCAAAGCGTTGGTGAAGCATTTTGTAGGCATCGGAAAAGTTAAGATTAGTCGTTTTGGCGACCAGTAAATGAATGGCATCGTTCAGTGATACACGTTCAGATTTATGAGTCTTAGATTTAGGTTGTACTTCCCGATCTAAAATATCTAAAACCCATTTGCGGAATTCTTTGGCGATTGGAGTTCGGGCAAACATGGCTATTAAGTGGCAACCTCTAAGTGAGAAAATTCGTAACCTCAAATTGAGGTTCTGAGGATTCTCAATTAGACGAGTCATTGAAGCAGAAAACTCATCTTCTTTTCTTTTGAATATCTGATTAATTTTATCTGTACGAGAATAGCCCAATACCTCAGCTAGTTCAGCGGCCGTTAACCAAATTTGCTCATCACTTTGTTGTACAGGATGAAATTGTATTGCGTTAAATGTTAGACTATTCATGTCTTATCTCCTGCTAGGGATCAGATAAAGCCTCGATAGCCGTCCAAAGTCATCGAGGCTTTTTTTGCACCTAAATTCAGGTGCATTGACATTAATTTACATGTACCTATAATTAGTGTCAAGAGTCAGGAGATAACCATGCAAAAACAGACTAACTTTATTAAAACACAAGTACGCCTACCTCCTGATCTTCATCAAGAAGTTACAAATTTTGCTGAAGAAAATGAACTTTCAATGAATAGTGCTTTTATTGAATTATTAAAAACAGCTTTAGTCAAAAAGGAATCTCGATCTTCAAACTTTTCAGAAGTAAAAGTCATTAATCTTGAAAACGGTATTAAACGATTAGTATTCGGAAAATTAGTAAATGTACTAGATATTGATTATTCTCAAGATTTAAGTAATTTAAGAAAAGATATTCAATTATCGCTAAATGCATTAGCAGAATCCTCTTTTAGACACAAATTGTCATTTTGGACAAAAGAAGTATATGTTCATCAAGGTGGACATCATATTGACGTTGTTGATAATGGTAAAGGAAGTCTTGGATGGTTGATTGTCGAAGACCATATCACTGATGAATACATGGAAAATTTGCATAAAAAAAAGTAAAGAAAACTAACTTTGGTTAGGTTTTTGGGATAAAGCTAGGTTAGATTTGATTTAAGTGTTATTCCTAGAAGTTAAAATTTCAGGGGTAAAAAAGGCGCATTTTGCGCCTTCTATTATTTTTTGCACACTTTTTTTGAAGCACTTATTGTGCCGTTGTTACACATAAATTTTCCATCTGCTGTGCAGTGTTTAATTCCACCTTTCTTTCCTGAACATGGTTCACGCCCCTGCCATTTAGCCTCAGCAGCAGAAATTACTCCCAATGCTAGTACAATTGTTAATATCACTTTTTTCATAAAATGGTTCCTTTTTAATTTAAATATAAACTTATAAAAGCATTTTAATGTGTTTTTTTAAAAAATAAAAAATCGTTCATAATCTAATTTTTGGCATTGCACATCCTAATTCGAATAAATTTTTACCGTGGTTTAGCCAAATAACAACATCATCTCCACTTGTAAGTTGCAGATGAGGGGACTTTGGGTGGTTTCTTGTTTGATGTTTTAACCAAGCCAATACGTTACTGGCCATAGAAGAACAGATTTGAGAAATTATCAGCTCTTGATTGGCTCTTGCTTCACTTTTATTTTCAGTAATAAATTCTGTTCCAAGTGCGTTAAGCTCATCAATAACCATTTCCCAAAAAATCTTACATTTTGATCCATTACCTAAAGATAAAATCCACTCTGGTTTCAAACCCTCTTTTAGATCAATATATTTAAAAAATGGTGATTTTAATTTTTCCTTTAAATTAAAGACTTCATTTATATTTTTTAAGACTAATGGATGATCAAGATGACCTTCCTCAATAAATACTAAAGGAATATCATTTTCAATTTCCCTGCCTTCTGTATACATAAAACAACCAAAACTATTATTTTGATTGGCTAAATTATGACATTCTTGAGTGACTTGACTAAAATGTGCTTCAGGTGAAAATTTATCACTATCACAAAATGCTACAACAAAATTAGATTGGTCTTCTAAAAATCTTTGGAAATTTTTAGCGATGTTAGCTCCACCGCCATTACGAGGTGTTATCTTGAATTTCAATTTTCTAAGATCATTTAATTTTATATAATGCTCAACCGCATATAACAGAAGCTCTCCATCATTAATATCTTCAGCTAGTAACTCAACAGTACATAGAAAACCATACTCAATTTTTTCCAAAGGAAAATACCATATATCTTTTTCTTCATCTTTATAAACTGATGAAGAGTTTATATTAATAACAATCTTATAATTTAAACTATCAAAAAAATCTTTATATTCATAATTAAACCTCTGTATTTGTTCGAGACGAGTAATATCCGTAGCTGATAAACATCCACTTTGAATTAAGGATTTAAAGGTCTTTTTTTTGGCATCCAATAAATTACATCCATGTGCAGCTGAACTTATCAATAAACTTAATTTATCAACCAACTCTGGAGCATTTTTCAAATCTAAAAACTCCAAATCATCATGTAAATAAATATACATAAATCCATCTACTCTTATAATGATTGAAAAAAACCAGCAGGCCAATTTCTAAGTACACCTTCATCATCAAAATAAGCAGTATCAACTTCACTATATCCATCTTTCTCATTGAATATTAGAACTTGAATATTATCTGGAGATAAAATGCCTTCATCAATTAACTCACCAAATCTATAAATTAAGTGAGGACTATGAGTCTCCATAATAATATTAAAATTATCAATATTTTTATTTGAAACAATTGAAATAACATCTGCAATTTTAGCTTGATAAGCTGGATGTAAGTGTAATTCAGGTTGTTCAATAATAAAACACTTTCCGGTATGCCTTATATTCCAAAAATTTGAGATTTTTCTATTTCCTCTATTTTTTCTTTCTGTAGCAGCCCATAATTGAATAATAAAAGGTAATATCTGAGAATAACCAACGCCTAAATCAGCTAAATTAGTTTCTTTATCAAAAATATTGTTGGTATGTGATAATGTTAAAGCAATATGTCCTTCATCACGTTTGGGTTGAACTTCAATACCAAAATGTGTTGACATCATTGTTTTTAAACTTTTAAGTTCATCACTATTTAGACTATCAACAAACATAGCAATATTAGAGCCTTTTGAATCAATTTCATCAACTGCTAATTCTTGCCTGCGATAGTACCGTTGGGCTGTTGCTCGAAGTGGTTCTAGATAATGTATATTGCTAAAATATCTAGATATATTTTCATCTAAATAAAATGTAATACCATCAAGTTTACTTAAATAAACAAGAGCACAAAAATTAGTAAAAATTTCACTATCTAAAGATAATTCTTCGATTGCTTTTTTAATTGATCTAAGACGGGTATCATTACATAGATAATTATAAATAGCATCTTTAGTATCAAATGGTATTTGTCTTACCACTCTATCAAGAGTTTCTTTTTTTATATTTCTATTTTTTATTATTTTTTCTAATTCATTAAATAAAAAATTTTGGAAAAAACCCCTATCTGCATATAATTCTTTTTCTTTCATTCTATAAATTCTAATAAAAGGAAGAAAATCTTTTTGCGTGGCTACAAAACAAATACCTTTATCTCTACAATAATTTTTATCCCACAAACTATTATTAAATTTTATACTATCAACCTTCCCATCTTTGGCAATATTTATTTCAAACTCTTGATCTGATATATTAATTTTTAAAAATGAAGCAAATGTATTACCTTCACTTTCTTCAACTCTTAATGAAAATTTAGTATCAGGATAAATATTATTATTGCTTTGTGAATGCCTTCTATTATTGTTTAAGTTTTCCACAATATTTTTTGAATCTACAGTAAAAGAAAATTCAATAAACTTATCTTCAACTGAACGATTTACAACTGTTTTAAAATCGCCAAAATCAACAAGCTTCCCATACCATAAAATTGGAGCACGTTTTTCTTCAGCACAGCTTTGACGAATTAAAGGAAATGTACGAGCAAATGTACTTTTACCAACGCTATTTTTGCCAACAAGCAAAGTGATGGGTTTCATTTCAATGTCACCAGTATCACGTAAGCTTCTAAGATTTTTCAATCTTATCGATTTAACTAAATTCATAATATTTAATATAAAAATCTAAAATTGCAAAATATTGCTAATTTCGACATCTGTCAACCAACTTTTATTGCTAATTCCTACTTTTGTCAACCAAATGTCCTTTTTTCGACATGATATGAGACTATAACAATCAATTTTGAAATAAACTCGAAAGCTGTTGACAGTGTACCAAAATCTGATTTATTCATTTTTCGATAGTAAAGTTACTATTCTTTTTAAATCTAGCAAGATCAAATTACTGACAAATAAGAACATACAGACACATAGTAAGCAAAAGATTAGCAACCACAATAAAATCTTAGATGTTAATTCTGGAATCAACAAAATATTAACTAGCCAAATTAGATTCTCTTTGAATAAGTATGTTGAATATACAAATACAAAAACTCCTAATACTAAGCTCATTAGCATCATTGCTTTTTCTTTTTTATATTCTTTTTCATTAATACTAATTCTGATGATATTATTTTCTTCGTCTCTCATTATGCATAAACTTGTATCCCAAAAAGCTAAGTTTTTAGCTACTGTATCAAAATTTGTTACATTCTTATTTTTTGCAACAAAGTCTACCAATTGAAACGACACTAGACGACTACCAACTAACTCTTGTGCAAGTCCATTTTTTCTTGCTTTCTTTTCATAAACTTCAATATCAAGTTCATTAACTTTCTTTGAATCTTCAAAATATTTAACTACTCTTTCAAGCCTTTCTTCTGCATGTTTAAATTTACTCTTTCGCTCTAAGAAAAGTAAAATTACTTTATGAATAAACTCCCACATATTCTTATTCACCTTTATTTATGATGTGAGTAAAAGTAGCCTTTAGAAATTAATATTTTAGCGATAACGTTTATTTCCACCAGAGGTATAACAGTAAATTCCTCCTCTTGGGCCTACACAATCATTAGACCCACTGCATGGACATGAATCAGAAGAGCCGCTGGAATAACCAGAACCTGCGCTGCCTCGACTGCCAGAAGATCGAGATTTTCCTTTTGAGGAATAACCACTATGACTTAAAGAACTATAAGATTTTCCACCACCTCGTCCACCGCCCCGCGCATCAACATTTGTGATAAAAACAATCTGAAAAATGAGTACCCACATTAAAGTTAAAAATTTCATAATTTAGTTATACCTCTAATTATTAGAGGTATTAAAGCTAATAGGATGCTTTAAATCAATCAGTCAAAAATATATTTATATGGATTTAAAAGAACAATGTCCTTTTTTCGACATGATATGAGGCAATAAAAAAGGAAGGCTCTTAGCCCTCCTCCTTTGGCAACCCCTCACACCACCACACCAAATCTGAAACTTTAAACTGCCTTATTTCAGAAAGTGACCATGACGTGTGAGAGGCTAAACCGAGTACATACGATCGTAAAACCGCAGCACTCATGCAGTAAAAAGTTTAAATGCTTCCTGAATACGGCGATAATCTTTTCCACCCTGCACTTTTTACGAATTTTAAATGACCATTTTATTCAATTTTTAAGCGCAGGCATTTTACTGTCCACAAATTATCTTAGCGACCGTCCCATGTAGAGATCGCTGAAAGAACACAAGTAGTCGCACCTTTGGTCCAATATTTTTGACCTTGGTCATTGAGGCAAATGATTCCATCACCATCCTGCGACGTATTCTCTATTGGCGTAGCGACTAATGTCCATCCTGTTGCAATAGCAGGACTAGGATTAAATGTTAAACGATATAAAGCAGTCCCTTGTTGAGGTGTGACAGTTCCGCCATATACGTTAGCAACCGTTGCTCCTGCAAAAGATGAATTGCTGTTTTTATATTGCATCATGCTTTTAGCTATATTTAACATTTCCGCCTGCGCATCTGTTCTTTTAGTACGTTGTGCATACTTTTGATAACTTGGATAAGCTATCGACGCTAAGATGGCCACTATAGCAACCACCACCATGAGCTCGATTAAAGTAAACCCGCGATCTATTGAACATTGATGATGTACTACCATATCTCGCTCCCCACCCCACATCCCGAAAAAGTGATATTTGCTTTGGTTTTATTTTTACATTGAATACCGTTGCTAGTTTTTAAAAAACTATCATTCTCATCATCAGTGCTTAATGCCTTAATTGCCCAGCCCTGCCCCAAAGATGTTGAGCTAGTCAACAGACCTTTCTCTTCGTCTTTCTCTTCATCTTCATCTTCATCTTTAGGAGAATTATCTACAATAAAAAGTGTGTATTTCTTAGAAGAGCCATCTACTGGAAAACTAAGTTCTTGTTTTTTTTCATAAAAATTTGAAACCACAACCCCACTTGCATCTTTGTACAAAAAACTTGCATCAAAGCCTTTGTAAGTGAAGTTACGGGCTTTATGTCGTTCTAATTGCTCAGCCAGTTTTTGAATTTCCTGTTGAGTCTGTGCAGCATAAGCTTTTCTTGTATAAGCTTGATAACTTGGGAATGCAATTGCAGCAAAAATCGCGACAATTGCAACTGTTACCATCAGCTCAATTAAAGTAAAACCATAGCCGTAGTGAGAGCGTATTTTCCTAGTTTCTTTTTTCATGATATCAACTCGTTTTTGCATAACGTTCATACCATCGATTTGGAATAAATCTGATTGCTCCTCCAGCAGGAACTAAATCTTCTCCTTCTTTACAGCCTGCCCCCTCACAAGGCTTAGTCATATTTGAATCAGGATTTGGCTCTGGTACTATAATCACCCTTCCACCCTTACCATCTGGCCCAACGGTGATACTAACAATTCCAGAACCAAGATTGTAAGTATAGTCAGCATCCTCTGGGCAGACACCTGTTGGCAGACATAATCTCTTCGTAAAACTTTGTCCCTTCACTCCCGCACCACAACCCGATGTTGTACCAGCAAGGGCAGCGTCATACATGGTGACATATAAGCTATTTTGCATTGCGATTAAGGGCGTCAAACCTTTAATCACCGCAGGATTAGCGCTTGCTTTTAAGTATGTTTTTTTGAATGGATAATACCATCCTCCCCATCCCGTTTTTTTATCTACCGAAGTAATCAACTTATTATCTGTGCCTTTTTCTTGGGTAAATTTACCAACTTGAGCCCCCGTAATCGTTGCTTTACTTTTTGCAGTGTTCTCGATTAGTTTTAACTTGGTAATACTCATCGTATCTGAAGCTTGGGATGATAAAGTTCTGGCCCCCAAACTTTTAGTATGATCGGGATAATAATAACCATTAGGATAAATGTCGTAATCATAAATCGCATAAACTGCATCATACTCAAGATTATTAGAGTTCTCTTGACCCGTCGTTTTTAAAGAATCGGTCGTTGCAAGAAGTGGCGAGCTTTTATTGCCAGATATAAATGTGACAGTAACAATATCTCCACCTTCAGCTTTACCTCCACTTCGATGTGCAGTAAATACTGGAGACATATAAAATCTTGGGCTTGTTCCGTTAGACTTATGTAAGTCTAAAATTTTAGTAATCTGAGTATCATATGTTGATTTAAGACCATTATTTTTTAGATCAATTCGAAACGCCTGACCCGCTAAATCACCCAAATAGAGATGATCGATAATTCCATCGTTATTACGATCGACTGTTTTGATATCAGTGACTGTACTATAGCTTAAGTCATTGCTTTGTAAATGAATTACATTCTGAGTTATTCCAACAGAGGACCTGCTATCTGCAAACCATAGCAAATCGCCATTGTCCGCATCGAACATATAAACGCCCGAACCTATGTTTTTAGAACTACAGGTGATGTCTGCCGCCTGACAGCCAGATTTCGCTTGTTGATAATTAAAATATTCATAACCTGCAAAACCAGTACGCTTGCCATGCGTCCATAAGCCATCACCATTTTCTCCGCCAGCATCGTAGCCACCGCTGACCAACATGACTAATTTGCGTTTGCCTTTCCAATTCACATAATCTAATTTTGGTTTGGACCAACTTTGTCCCATATTTTTAATTTCTGGGAATGATTTACCCTTTGGATTTTCTTTGGAATAAACCATGCCACTCGCTGGATCAATATGAAACTTTAAATGAGGATTATCGATGTCAGTTAAATCTAATGCATAATAGCTACGCCCTCCCATGCGCATCCCACCATACACCCATTGTTTACCTTTAAGATTTTCCTTCTCCTCACTGGTACTACCAATCACATTTCGTACAGCACCATTCACCGTTAATGTTCCATCGGATTTAGCCACATACACGGTATGTGCAGTCCATTCGCCATCTAAACCGCTATAAAGTGCGTAGCGACCACCTGTTAAAGCGCCACCTTTTTCCTTAAAGGTTTCTGACTGGTTTTCAATGATTTCTTTGGGTACAAAGCTAAACTTTTCTTTACCTGTTTTAGCATCAACGACTTGCAATAAACCCTGACTAGTACCAAACAGGATATAATCTTGTCGGTTTTCACTATTAATAAAGACATCATCACCCGATTGTTTTTGAGCATATAATCGGCCTTGTTGGGTTAACAATATTGGCAATGAATGTTGACTACTCCCCATTTGCCGCAATTCAGGAGTGATATTTGCTAAATCGAGTCCGTCTGTTGAGGTATCCTCATCAATTTTATAACCCAATAATGCCATTAATGCTCTGGCATTAGGATCGTTCTTCGTTGTAGCATCTGTTGTATAAGTTTTTTTAATTTGCTTTAGACTAAAATTTCGTGATACAGGATTATCTGTATCTGTGACATCGTAATCATATTCTGTCAGAATTTTGCGCGCATCATCTCCTTCAAGAATCAGCTGACTTAATGCGCCACCTTTCTCATAAATTGCAGTTTTGTCAGGATACACGATATTACTTTTAGCCCAGATGTCAGCAATATCCTGAAGCACGCTATTTCTAATCACCAAGGTTGACGAGTTTGCCACCTGAGAGGCATAAACACTATTATTCACCACATAGTATTTTTTAAGATTTCCTAACCAGACTTGTTGCGGATTACTTGGGTCAACTTTGGGTTCAAATTGTGGGAAATAAGAATACGGTTGAATCGCCTCAGGATTAAGAGTATCAAAAGGAATCGTTGAGGCCCCTGTACTCGCACTCGGTACATCTTTGGTGATCTCTTTTAAAAATAACTTTACGCTATCCACTACATCTTGAGTATCTGTACCTGAATACCAACCACCTTTGCCCATAATTCCCCATTGTTTGGCTTCGGTCACGGTTGTTGATGAATCAAATGATTTTGCGAAACCAACAACAGCTGTTTTTATTTCTATTCCTAATGGATTTTTTGCTGGATCAAGTAAATATTGCGAAAACTCTTTAATTGCAGGCCAATTATCACCTGCCGCCCAGAAGTTTTTGTTATTTAATACTTTTTGCATCATCCATCTGGATGGCCAGTCCTCATTGGGTGCTCCATCCGTTAAAACATAAATACCTTGCCCACTACATTCTTTTGCATGTTGACTTTCAAGAGAGTTTCCCAATTGCCGTTTAATACTTTCAGGCATAATGTAATGAAAATCGTTTTGAGTTGCGACTTTTGAATCCGGACTCGAATAGCGAAATCCTGACTGTGGCGAATTTGCCATTGCCTTATCTAATTCAACACCATTTCTATAAGCGCTATCATTTGGATAAATATATGGATGCCATAACGCATCTCTTCCCATCAGGTAAGCCGCTACCTCAGCATAAGTAATCGCAGTAGGTGTAAGAGTTTTTGCTTCAAGTTTTGCGACTTCATTAATTAAAATATCGCGCTGCGTTCTACTTCCTGAAACGGTCTCACCCAATGGTCTGGCAGGAACAACGATTGAACCCACCTGCTTCCAAGCCGTTGCTTGATTTTGAGCATTTCTATTAGTAACTGTGCCAATGGTTGATAAGCCGACTACAATATTTTCACCCATTTTTTCGGTATTACTATCACCATTTAAAAGTGCGATCATGCCATCTTTTAAGCGCGCAATACGTTCGTAAGCAATTGAATTTATTCGATCAGAATTCTTATAGTAATATCGAGGATCCAATCCAGCCTCATAATATCCAGATGGTGCTTTTGACAAAGCTGCCGCTTGATTACAATCTTTGACATCATAACTTCCAATATTACTATTACATTTGTAATATTGATAAGGATTTGCAATCGTTCCATTGCCAATGCGTTTGAAGAAGTAGCGTGGAGAACTTACCTTACAATAATTTCTTTCATAGGTAGTCGTTTCACCATTATGCTGATAAACAGCATTGTTCTTTTCCCAACTAACTCTGTTAGTTCCATCAGGGTAATCACAGGTTCCATAGCCCTTCATACTATCTGAAATATCTAACATAAACATAATGGTGGTTTTACCAGGTGTTGTCGCAGGAACAACATAGATCTCTGAGTCACTGGCATAGCCTGAAACGCTCGCACAAATTAAAGTGGTCATGCAAGCAGAAAGTGCTGTGAATTTTATTTTTTTTGTCAGTTGATTCACTTTTGAATATGGGTTCATTTTTTTATCTATTAATTTCATTTTCCTATCCTCACATTTAAGACGCACTTTGAGTTAAGGTATATTCCATGTCTTGCGTGCTATAAGGTACATTCTTTTTCGCCAGACAATCTGTTACCGTTTCCATATTTGAGGCTTGATCTACAAAGCTGGTATAGCCTTTTAAACATGAATTGATATCTGAAATTGAGGCAGTACTAAAATTCGGTAATATCGAAGTGGCAGTCAGTATAACCTTTTGATTTACAATACCTTTTGAACTTTCAATATCACCTACCTCCACTAAACCATCCCAGTCTTCATTTTCTGCGGCACGAATTGCCACTTGAGTTAATACAGCTTTACGACCGCTAATAAAATCAGTAGCGTGATCAGGATTACAGAAACCATTTGCGCCCATATCTGTATTTTTTATTTCTGATCCTTCCCAATAAATGACGCTTGCCAGTCGAGTGCCTGCCAGATTATCTTGAGTATTCCCGCGTATACAAAAAACCAGCTCTTTGCCCTTGTTTTCTGGGCGCAATACATAGGCTAAAATACCATCACCTATACGCATATTTGGAAAGTTCAATTTATCGCTAGTTTTATTTTCCATACCAAAAAAAACAGAGTCACTACTTTGCGTAAGTAGAGCTTGAGCCTGAGCATTGGTTGCAATATTGAGTGAAGTAATGCTTCCTCGAATCGCCCAAGTACCGACCAACATAATAAGTATCAACATGACCAAAACGACAATTAAGGTGGCCCCTTTTTGAGAGTAAGGTCCTATAACATTTTTCACCTTTAACCTCCTCAATTTTTCACCCCAAATCCATTACGTAACGCAATCGTCTGAGTAATCACATTACGCAAATAAAGATCATTTCTTTCAGATTCATTCAACTTCGCTTTGGTTTGTAATATTTGATATTCTTGATCTTTATTAAAGAATTTATTTTTCCCACTTGCATTTAAGGAACGGACTAACAATCCAATTTTGACCGAAACAATTTGAGGTTTATTGGTTGCAGATAAAGCAAGATAATCGGGAATACTGATATAACCAAAGCAATCCAAATTTCCATCTACCGCTACATCACTTGCGCCAGCAACATCACTACAATCCGCTTTCATACCATCCTGTGCTGTGCCTAGCATTACACTAAAATGATCAACTCGAGGAATGACAATTTCACCCTCGCCTGCGAGATCATCCAGCGTCGTTGAATTTTGCGCTTGATATTCAGTATAGCTTTGTGCTTTACAGGCTAATGCCAATGCCTTGTTTGGATCATTTCGACTCACATCTTCTCTCAAGAAAAAACGCTCAACGACATAATTTCCTTCAATTAAAGAGCGTCCTTCACAATCAAATTGATTTGGAACTTTTACAAGATACTGAATAACAAGTTGATCACTTTTTTGATCTTTTAGGTTAGAAGGGCCAATTTCACCACGTGTGAGTAAGTTAGTGTCTATACTAAAATTTAAAGAGCCATCTGCTTTTCTATTGGATGATAAATTATTGGCAGACAGTACAATTCCACCATAAAGCTTTTTATCATCCATATATGCTTGACCTTTATTCAGATTAGCTAGCCGAATCTCACGTACCATGGTTCCCATCCCAAAAAGTGATGAGTTTTGTAGATCCATATAACCTTGCTGAGAACTAAAATCACGTTGACTGGTAATAAAAATTTGAATTGCCGCTGCACTGATAATCAGACCTAAGGTTAAGGCCACCATCAGTTCTAAAAGAGTAAAGCCACTGCTTCTGTAAGGAAGTTTTATTTCTTTCATTTAAAATGCCTCCATCACAAGACATTTCGAATCTGCTAAGTAAGTTCCTGTGGTCTGATTTACACATGAACTCGTATCTACATTTGTACCAGTAACTTTAATCGTGGTTTTTCCCCAACTGATATAAATGCAATTTAAGGTTTTGCTTTGAATACAATTTGAGATGGCAATGGTTTGCCCAGATAAATTAGCTTTAGCTAAAATTTCGGCAACATCGTGTTTGGCCATTTTTACGGCATTACAATTTGGTCGATAATTAGTTGTCTGAGGTGGAGCGATACAACCTGTTTCAGACTTATTCGCATTGATTGCTTGCTTATAGGTGCTAAAACCTAAACGATTAATGCGCATTCTCTCAGCTAAGTCTCGGGCTAAGCTCATTGCCATCGTTCTTTCAGTTGCTTCCTGTGCTGCATCGATAGCCCTTAATTGCAGTAAAGAAAAACCAAGCACCCCTATTGCAAGTAAGACTAATGCAACCAAAACTTCTATTAGCCCGACACCGTTTTGTTTCGACTTCATGTTCATCAGCAAGTTCCAGCAGAAATTACATCCACAGTTCCTAATTTAGTAATAACAACTGTGCGGCTTTCATTAAGCGAAGAATTACAAAGCTCAAATTTCATTGGAACAATGGCATCAATCTTTTCAGGCTGCGTATTATCTTCTTCATATTTAGGGTTATTGATTTGCTTAATACGTCTGGCTAGTCCTACAGCGCTAAATTGAACATCTGTCTTATCGCCTGTTAACACAATATTTGGATCGTTAGACAGCCAGTAAAAAGTCGTTGATGTGTCAACACAGGGTGCACTTGGGAGTGTTTTACATTCAAACTTGATCGTAATATCGCGACGTAGAGCTGTAGCCTTAGCTCTGCTTTCACTAAAAATTAAAGATAAATTTCGCGCACTAATATCTAACTTTTTTTGCGCGACTATTTTTGTAAAAGAAGGTGCGGCCATTGTGGTCATAATTCCAAGTACAGCAATGGTTATGATCAGTTCAATCAATGTAAATCCTCGATTTTTATCCATTGCATTCACCTATTTTTTACCTTTCTTTAGACAATGACCGATAATTTTGCCCATAGCGTGTGTGATGCCATAAAAGAAACGCAAAAAAAGCACCGCACCTTGATTGCATGATTGGTGTCGAATTGTTTGATTGGCTTTTCTTTTAGATAATGCTGAGAAATCAATGGCATGTAAGTAACTCCAAGCCAGTAAGCCTGTCATCAGTACACCACGCTGATTCAAGGTTTTTTGATTCATTGGAATGTTAATTTACGAATTCACATTTGAGCCTTAAACTAACAAACTGGATGTCTATATACTTGTCTTCAAATGATCATTTTTTTAGCAATTTATACAAAGATGTGTTACTAGCTAATGTGTACAACTTTATTTATCAATTATTTAGAAGTGTGAGTCATTAAATTAGAGATTTGATTCAATATTTGATCTGTTTTCCTTAACGGTGATCTATTGTACGAACTCACTTTTATCCTCACAGAAATATTAAATTATTTGTTATCCTTTCAAGCTATCCATTTTCCAATATTGCTCAGGAATTATGGCTAGTTTAAAGCAAGCAAAACCTACACTCATGTTTGTGAGCAAATTAGATTTGTTTAGATTTCACCCAAATTTATTGGATATTCCACCTATGTCGATCACTGTTAAATATATTGAAAATAAAGGATTTAATAACAATGAAAGATAATAATGGCATGATAGATGTCTCTCAACACACCCCTATGATGCAACAATATTTAAAAGTCAAAATGGAACATCAGCATGCTTTACTTTTTTATCGCATGGGTGACTTTTACGAACTTTTTTTTGACGATGCACGTAAGGCAGCCAAGTTATTAGGTATTACCCTGACCCATCGCGGGAAAACCAATGGTGAACCTATTCCGATGGCTGGCGTACCTTATCATGCTGCCGAAGGTTATCTAGCACGTCTGGTCAAAGCAGGACAAACGGTTGCAATTTGTGAGCAGGTGGGAGAGGTTACAGGCAAGGGACCTGTTGAGCGTAAAGTCGTTCGTATTATTACGCCAGGGACCATTACTGATGATGCACTGCTAGGCAGTTATCAATCTTCAAATTTGGTCGCGCTGTGTATTCAACAAAATAAAATTGGACTGGCTTTACTGGACTTAAGTGCCAGTATTTTTAAGGTTCAGGAACACGAATTTAAAACTGAACAATTAGCAATTGAACTTTCACGCTTAATGCCGAGTGAAATTGTCGTTGATGAAGATTTAGTCGATCAGAATATTCTGGAACAGATCAAAAAACAATTAGACTGCCCGATTACCAAGCGCCCTAACGTTGATTTTAATTTAAATAATGCCCAAAAAACCTTATGTGATCAGTTTGCTGTTGCAACACTTTCTGGCTTTGGAATTGATCATTTACCCCTTGCCAAAGCCTCTGCTGCGGCATTGATTCACTACGCCAAAGAAACTCAAAAAACCGCTCTACCGCATATTCGCTCGATTCAACTTGAGCAAAGTTCAGATTTTATTGCCCTTGATCCGATCACTCGCCGCAATCTGGAAATTATCGAACCGTTGTTTGAACATGGTACGTCTCTGTTCAATTTAATCAATGACTGCCAAACCGCTATGGGCGCTCGTTTACTCAGTCGTAGCTTAATGCAACCTATCCGTGATACTGCGCTTCTGGATGCGCGACTGGACGCGACGGAGCAATTATTAACGGGTTATCACGAATCGCCTGTGCGCTTAGTTTTAAAGGAAATTGGTGATATTGAGCGAGTGCTGAGTCGTGTTGCATTGGGCAGTGCGCGTCCACGTGATCTGGTGCAATTACGTCATGCATGTGCTCAAATTCCATTTCTGAGACATGCATTACTGCCTGTAATTCAGGCAAAATCCTCGACCTTACTCACCGACCTCGACCAGCAATTGGGCAATTTCAAAGAACTCCATCAATTACTTTTATCTGCAATTGTCGAAAATCCGCCCGTATTACTGCGTGATGGTAATGTGATTGCCGAAGGTTATGATGGTGAACTGGATGAGCTACGCAAAATACGTGATCATGCAGGACAGTTTCTGATTGATCTTGAAATTAAAGAACGGGAACTCAGTGGTATCCCGACGTTAAAAATCGGTTATAACCGTGTCAGTGGTTATTATATCGAATTGACACGCGCGCAGGCAGAGCAAGCTCCAGAGCATTATATTCGTCGCCAAACCCTAAAAAATGCCGAGCGTTATATCACACCAGAACTTAAAGGTTTTGAAGATAAAGTTCTTTCCAGTGAATCCCGCGCGCTTGCCCGCGAGAAACTACTATTTGAAAACTTGCTTGAAACGCTTAGACAAAATATTGCCAATTTGCAAATGATGAGTGCAGCGATTGCCCAGATTGATGTCTTGGCTAATTTTGCGCATCAAGCACGTTTGCAACACTGGAATCGTCCTGAGTTTAGCCCTGAGATCGGGATTAAAATTCATGCAGGGCGTCATCCAGTGGTCGAAGCATTAAGTAAAACGCCCTATACCCCTAATGATACCTTTTTAGATAGTCATCATCGTATGGCAATCATCACTGGGCCAAATATGGGGGGTAAATCTACTTTTATGCGTCAAACCGCATTGATTAGCTTATTGGCATATTGTGGTAGTTATGTGCCTGCTCAATCAGCCAAATTGGGTCCGATTGATCGAATTTTTACCCGTATTGGTTCAGCAGATGATTTATCAACCGGTAAATCGACCTTTATGGTCGAAATGACGGAGACCTCGCAAATTTTGCACCATGCTACCCATCAATCTTTAGTTTTGATGGATGAAGTCGGGCGTGGTACCAGTACCTATGACGGTTTGTCCTTAGCTTGGGCCTGTGTGCTAGACCTGACTAAACGTATCAAATGTTTATGTTTATTTGCGACGCATTATTTCGAGTTGACTGAGCTTGGCAGTGAAGCAGGGATTGATAATTATCATGTGACGGCTAAAGAAATGAATGGCAACTTGATCTTGCTTCATAAAGTACAACATGGCCCCGCTAGCCAAAGTCATGGTTTACAAGTCGCAAAACTAGCAGGCATTCCAGCAGGTGTGATTAAAGAAGCACAGAAACGCTTAAAAATACTGGAAAAACAGCAGCAGCAACATATTCAATCCGCAGTACAAAATGATTTATTTAATGCAGTTGAACATGAAATTGAAACACCAGTGATTGAAAAAGTCATCGAAGTTGAAGCTCAATCCCCTGCACTGGAAATGCTGAAACAAATTGATGTCGATAACTTGACACCTCGTCAGGCACTTGAACAGCTTTATTCATTAAAAGCGACTCTCAATTCTTGAAATAGCTTATGGAACAGATCACACATAGTGGTCTGTTCCGATCATTTATCTTATTCATTTCAATTTACATACAAGGACAAATCTTTGACAACTTTTTACCCGCTTTAAAACGAGGTAATGATAAAAATAAAGGTATATTCAAAATAGGAAAATAAAAATGTCACGTGGAGATAAATCAGCCTATACCGATAAACAAAAACGCCAAGCACAACATATTGAAGAAAGTGAACGAGAACGTGGACATTCTCAAGAAGAAGCTGAACGAATTGCATGGGCAACGGTAAATAAACAAGATGGCGGTGGTCTAAAAAACTCACACAAAACCAGTAAATAATGGTTTAATTGAGAGTTACTATCAACTACAGTGATATAAATGAGTCCTTTTCATCAATCCGAATAATAAATATCAATAAAAGGAATTGTTAGTCGCCCCCTTTTTTGCCTAAAATACAGCATTCGGAATTAGAACCATATTTTTTAGGTAGCTGTCGCCATGACCTTCGTTGTCACTGAAAACTGTATTAAATGTAAATACCAAGATTGCGTAGAAGTATGCCCAGTTGATTGTTTCTACGAAGGCCCAAATTTTTTGGTGATCAATCCTGATGAATGTATTGACTGTGCGCTATGTGAACCTGAATGCCCTGCCAATGCAATTTTCTCAGAAGATGAATTACCAGAAGGTCAGGAAGTCTTTATTGAACTTAATGCTGAACTGTCTGAAAAATGGGCAGGCAATAATATTACTCAAATTGGTGAACAACCTGCTGATCGTGAAGAATGGAACGGTAAACCAGATAAGCTTCAGTATTTAGAGAAATAATTGCAAATTAGACCAGCAAAAGCTGGTCTTTTTGTATCTGAATCACACATTTCATTGCAATTTTTCCTCATTTTATCCATCCTTTTCGATTAGAATAAGCCCAATTTAAAGTAAGCAATTGATTGTATTATGCCGAAATTTTTGAAGGGGTTGCTTGCGATAAGCCTTGCACCTATGTTCATGGTTGCTTGTACCACCTCCCCTCAAAAAACTGGAAAAGTCACACCTTCCACGGGACATCGTATTTATATTCCGCAGGAAAAAGTCATACTTGAACGTCCTGTTCCAGTGAAAACTGTTCCCGCCGCCTATTTGGCATGGTTAAGCATGGGTGATAATCGCTCACGTGTTCAAGAATATGAACGTTTTCTTGAACGTAATAATGTCGCTAATGTCGTACCAAATTTTGAATTATTAAAAACGGCACGGGACTGGCAAAAATGTGGCCGTTCACAATATGCAGTTCCCAATCGTGAACTCTGGAACAATGCCATCCCAACTTTACGCATTTTCAAAGCTTTAGTCGCTCAAAAAGTTCTCACTGATTTTGAAGTCACTTCCGTTTATCGGGATTTACCTTTGAATCAATGTGCAGGCGGAGCGAACTCTTCGCGACATTTATTTAATTCAGCGATCGATTTTCGTATTGGCCCTGAGTATCCACAGTCGCAAGATTACGCTTTCATTGAAAATACCAAATTTAAGTTATGCCAATTCTGGGCACAACATGGACAAAGTCTGGATATGGGCATCGGTATTTATGCTTCAGGACAGATTCATATTGATACTCAAGGCTATCGAACTTGGGGACCCGATCATAGTCGCAATAGTTCAATGTGTAATTATTAAAAATATCTTTATTTTGTTTGAAAGAGACCATATGAGTCTCTTTTTCAATATTAGAGAGTGAAGTTTTGATTTTCCTGTCACTTAAAATTGCACATCGAATAGAAATGGTTAAAATGCTGCTATCTCAGTATAGGTAACACCCGTTATGCAACAGATGTGGACAGACATTGATCACTATATCGATTCACATTTAATTCCCGAAGATCCAAACCTGCAATTTGCGCTGGAGAATACTGCCAATCAGGGATTTCCAGATCATTTGGCGGTTGCACCTAATCAGGGTATGCTTTTACAAATGTTGATTCAGATGAATCAGTGTAAACGTGTTTTGGAGTTAGGAACATTTGCGGCCTATAGTACAGTCTGGCTAGCGCGCACTTTACCTAAGGATGGCTATTTACTTACCATTGAAGGACGAGATACTCATGCAGCACTGGCGCAACAAAATATTGATCATGCCAAATTCGAAGTACCTATTGAACTTAAAGTCGGACGTGCCGCAGATATTTTGCGTGAAATAGACCCTACGACATTTGAACCATTTGATTTTATTTTTATCGATGCAGATAAGCAAAGTTATCCTGAATATTTAGAACTAACCCTGAATCTTTCACATTCGGGTACGATTCTGGTACTGGATAATGTGATCCGTGCGGGTGATATTCTGGATGAAAATAATAAAAAACCAAGTATTGAAGGTATTCGTCAGACCTTTGAAGCTTTGCAAAATCATCCTCGAATTTTATCCTGTACCGCTTTACAAACAGTAGGCAGTAAAGGTCATGATGGCTTTGCAATTGCCATTGTAAAATGATGATCAAAAAATATGCTTAATTTATTTTTTATTTAAAAACAATAACCTATTTTTATTTACATTGCTTGTCCATATAGTTATCCACAAGATTTGCGGATAACTATGGATAAGGCTTTAAATTATTTCGCGACCAAGAGTGGTACCGTCGCATTACGGAAAATCGAGGTGGCAATACTACCCAAAAAGAACTGGTGGATTTTACTGTGACTAAATGCACCTAGCACGATCATCTGAATGCCATGTTCACGCTGATATTCGAGAATATTTTCTGCCACATCGCCATAACGATAAACCGTGACCACCTCGATGCCCGCATGGCTTAAAAATTCTTCTGGATCTTTTAAGACTTGAGGATGATCACCCACATAGAGCAGATGACATTGTAAAGTTTTAAGCAAATCACTCTGCGCAATCCGATGCATCATTTTGACGCAAGTTGGAGAGTATTCATAAGCAAAAATAAAACGGGTCGGCGCTTTAAAAGTTTCACCGACGGTCATGACAGTACAATTTGCACCGCGAATAAAATTTTCAACATTACTACCAATGGGTTTATTTTTTTCTGCTGCGCGCTCCCCCACACGGCCGATCACCACAAAATCATCTTCTTTTAAAATACTAAAACTTTGTTCAAGGAAGTCCCCCTTTTCCTGAATCTTTGAACTGGTTAAACCATATTTTTCTTCTATCATTTCAGAGATATGTTTAAGTAAATTATTGCTATAGTCTAAAGCCAATTCACTTTGTTTCTGCTCTAGCTCGGCAAGTTCTTTGAGCAACATCGCATTGCTTTCAAAACCAATGACACCACTAATTTCGCCGAGATGATAACTGGCAGGATAGTAGTCAAGAATTTGTAATAACACCAGTTCCCGCTTGGTTTGTTTAGCCACCCAAGCGGCAGCTTCTGCAATTGCATTAATACAAGGTGAAGAATCAATACATGCAATAACACGACTCATAATAGCCTCTCTTCGTTAAGGTCTGATGCCTTGGAGATTTTGTTTGTTATTTTTAACTTAGCATAATTCGGCTAAAACTACGGTAATTTTTTATATGGTTTAAATTATTTTCTATATAAAACAATTAAATGATTAAAAAACAAGCTATTCTCGATTTTTAATCCAGCGTGCAGGATTCCCTGCAACAACATGATAAGCCTCTACATCTTTCGTCACCATACTATTCATACCCACGACGGCATGTTGCCCTATCGAAATGCCATCTTTGACACCGACATGCGCGCCAAGCCAAACATCCTGACCAATTTCAATGCCTTTGGAGGTCACAGGTTGCTGATAAATTGGACGATCTAACTCCACGCCATGATCAAAAGCATACAGATGACAATACGCGGCAATTCGTACTTGATCATGCAACACAATCCCTGCACGACCACCATCCAATATACAATGATGGTTGATCGCCACTTCATTGCCAATGCTTAGAGGCCCATGTAAGGTACAATCAGCTGCAATAAAGGTATTATCACCAATGCTAATTTTGCGTCCAGGTTCCGCAAAGATATGTGCCAAAGGCGAAATAAAACAGTTTTTCCCAATTTCAACGGTTTCCATTTCCATCAAATAGGTTTGATATTCCATCTGCCATGCTTCTGCCCATTCACGGTGTTTGGGTTTTAATGACCAATAAAGCCATGGCATATAGTTAAGCCGGTGCTTATGTTGCTCACGATATTTCAGCAAGCGTTCATCATTCATGTTCAGGCTCCACAATTTTTAATTGTTCTCGCCCACGGGTGATATCCTGAAGTTTTAATTTTAATGGGTCAATCTGATGAATCTGTAAAGCAGCTTCTACAATGACACCTTCAGCCGTGTAATTTTCAGTATATTCCATTTGCTGATGCTTCAATTCATATTGAAGAATCGGCCATTCATTAAAATAACAAGAGAAAATAACCTGTTTTTTTTCAATGAGTTCTATTTTTTCTGCGAGTGTTAAGCATTGTCCTGCACAGCCTCCATAGGCGCGTACCAAACCACCCGTTCCAAGTTTTACGCCACCAAACCAACGATTAACCAAAACTAAAACATTAGTCAGTTCATTGCCTTCTATGGTTGCCAAGATTGGTCGGCCTGCCGTGCCAGAAGGTTCACCATCATCATTAAAACGTACCTGATGCCCTATTTTCCAAGCCCAACACTGATGAGTCGTGCTGACATCTTTATAGCTTTCTAAAAAAGCTTTAACCTGTTCTTCGTTTTCAACAGGAGTTGCAAATGTCTGAAATCGACTTTTTTTGATTTCTTCTTCAAAACAAACCAGTTGTGCGATGGTAAAAGGCATAGCAGCAAAAAAGATCAATCATAAAATTAACATTATAGCCTGAATTAAAGTTGGTAATGACAAAAATCCCCGCAATAGCGGGGATTTAAGCATTTCTTCAATTCTTTATTGCTATTTACCGCTCCCTTAACGCCTCTTTGGCCTTATTAAACGGTTTTAATAAATAATCCAGTACCGTCTTCTCACCCGTACGAATATCCA
>OGQD01000404.1_pt1 | contig 33630 bp, 28 predicted proteins | sample 1553091 | NCBI WGS metagenome assembly OGQD01 (sample SAMEA2580290, study PRJEB22360) | human gut metagenome | biome: human gut; feature: human-associated habitat; material: faeces | place: Denmark | collected 2008/2010
AAGCGGCTGCCCGGGGGGCTTTCGGCCCTCGCCCCCCGCCGTTGCCCGATCTACCAGGACCTGGCCAGCGGCCTGACACCTGCCGGCATCGAGTACTACATCCCGCTGTTCTTCGAAGATGGCGAGACATCGACGCTGTTCGATTACCTGCCCCAGGACACCCAGGTGTTCTCCCTGCCGGGCATCGAAACCGCCGCCGAGCAGTTCTGGACCGACGTACGCAACCGCTACGAAGACCGCCGCTACGACCCGGAGCGCCCGCTGCTGCCGCCCGCTGAAGTCTTCCTGCCGGTAGAGGACTGCTTCGCCCGCCTGAAGAACTGGCCGCGCGTGGTGGTCAGCCCCGAGCCCATCGAGACCGGCGCCGGACGCGAGCGTTTCCCTGCCGAGCCGCTGCCGGAGCTGGCCATCGAGGCCAAGGCCACCGAGCCGCTGGCACGCCTGCGCCAGTTCATCGAGCAGTTCGACGGACGCATCCTCTTCACCGCCGAGTCCGCCGGCCGCCGCGAGGTGCTGCTGGAACTGCTGGCGCGACTGAAGCTGCGCCCGGTCGAGGTCGAAGGCTGGCCGGGCTTCCTGGCGCACAAGGACCGCCTGGCGATCACCATCGCACCGATGGACGAAGGCCTGCTGCTGGACGCAGGCATTGGCCAACCGGGCATCGCCCTGGTGGCCGAGAGCCCGCTGTTCGGCCAGCGCGTCATGCAGCGTCGGCGCCGCGAGAAGACCCGCGACGGTGGCGAGAACGTCATCAAGAACCTCACCGAGCTGCGTGAAGGCGCGCCGGTGGTGCACATCGACCACGGCGTCGGCCGCTACATGGGCCTGATCACCCTGGAGATCGACGGTCAGAACGCCGAATTCCTCGCCCTGCAATACGCCGACGAAGCCAAGCTTTACGTGCCGGTGGCCAACCTGCACCTGATCGCCCGCTACACCGGCAGCGACGATGCCCTGGCGCCGTTGCACAAGCTGGGTTCGGAAACCTGGCAGAAGGCCAAGCGCAAGGCTGCCGAACAGGTCCGCGACGTCGCCGCCGAACTGCTCGACATCTATGCCCGCCGCGCCGCGCGCAAGGGCTATGCCTTCAAGGACCCGCAGGTCGACTACGCCACCTTCTCCGCCGGCTTCCCCTTCGAGGAAACCCCGGACCAGCAGACCGCCATCGAAGCCGTGGTCGCCGACATGCTCTCGGAAAAGCCGATGGACCGCCTGGTCTGCGGCGACGTGGGCTTCGGCAAGACCGAAGTGGCCATGCGCGCGGCCTTCGTCGCGGTGCACAGCGGCAAGCAGGTCGCCGTGCTGGTGCCCACCACCCTCCTCGCCCAACAGCACTACAACAGCTTCCGCGACCGTTTCGCCGACTGGCCGGTAACGGTCGAGATGATGAGCCGCTTCAAGTCCGCCAAGGAAGTCGAAGGCGCCGTAGGCCAGCTCGCCGAGGGCAAGGTCGACATCGTCATCGGCACCCACAAACTGTTGCAGGACGATGTGAAGTTCAAGAACCTCGGCCTGGTCATCATCGACGAAGAGCACCGCTTCGGCGTGCGCCAGAAGGAGCAGCTCAAAGCGCTGCGCAGCGAGGTGGATATCCTCACCCTCACCGCCACGCCGATCCCGCGCACCCTGAACATGGCGGTCGCCGGCATGCGTGACCTGTCGATCATCGCCACGCCGCCGGCGCGCCGGTTGTCCGTGCGCACCTTCGTCATGGAAGAGCAGAAGTCGGTGATCAAGGAAGCCCTGCTGCGCGAACTGCTGCGCGGCGGCCAGGTGTACTTCCTGCACAACGAAGTGAAGACCATCGAGAAGTGCGCCCGCGACCTGGCGGAGCTGGTTCCCGAAGCGCGCATCGGCATCGGCCACGGGCAGATGAACGAGCGCGACCTGGAACGGGTGATGAGCGACTTCTACCACAAGCGCTTCAACGTGCTGGTGGCCTCGACCATCATCGAGACCGGCATCGACGTGCCCAGCGCCAACACCATCCTCATCGAGCGCGCCGACAAATTCGGCCTGGCCCAGTTGCACCAACTGCGCGGCCGGGTCGGCCGCAGCCACCACCAGGCCTACGCCTACCTGCTCACCCCGCCACGCAAGCAGATGACCCCGGACGCCGAGAAGCGCCTGGAAGCCATCGCCAACGCCCAGGACCTCGGCGCCGGCTTCGTGCTGGCCACCCATGACCTGGAGATCCGCGGCGCCGGCGAACTGCTCGGCGATGGCCAGAGCGGGCAGATCCAGGCGGTGGGCTTCACCCTCTATATGGAAATGCTCGAACGCGCGGTGAAGGCAATCCGCAAGGGCGAGCAGCCGAACCTGGAACAGCCGCTGGGCGGCGGCCCGGACATCAACCTGCGCGTACCGGCGCTGATCCCGGAAGACTACCTGCCGGACGTCCACGCCCGCCTGATCCTCTACAAGCGCATCGCCAACGCCGCCGACGAAGACGGCCTGCGCGAACTGCAGGTGGAAATGATCGACCGATTCGGCCTGCTGCCAGAGCCGGCGAAGAACCTGATCCGTCTGACTTTGCTGAAACTGCAGGCGGAAAAGCTCGGGATAGTGAAGGTAGATGCCGGGCCCCAGGGAGGCCGGGTAGAATTCGCCGCCGATACCTGCGTCGACCCGCTGGTGCTGATCAAGATGATCCAGAGCCAGCCCAATCGGTACAAATTCGAAGGGGCCACCCTCTTCAAGTTCCAGGTGCCCATGGAGCGCCCGGAAGAACGGTTCAACACGCTGGAAGCGCTGCTCGAGCGCCTCACGCCACAGACTCACTAAGGATTCCGTGCAATGCGCCTGTTCCAACCCCTGCTGCTGTCGCTGGCACTGCTGTCGCCGGCGGCCTTTGCCGAGCCTTACCAGGTAGAGCTGATCCTCTTCCAGCAGTCCGGCGACGTCGTGCTCGCCAGTCGCCCCGCCCCGGATGACTGGGCCAAGGGTGCGCAACCGCCCGGCCCGGACAGCTCGCGCCCTACTGCCATGGACGCCCAGGTCGCCAAGCTCAAGCAGAACGAAGGCTTCCAGGTGCTGATGCACAAGGCCTGGCGCCAGGAGATCGATGCCAACCCGGTGAAGGTTTCCCTGACCGAGGGCGCCCAGCGTGACAGCCACTTCCCGGTGGAAGGTACCGTCACTCTCAGCCAGCAACGCTTCGTGAACACCCAGACCGACTTCTGGATCAACCAGTTCGGCCAGGACGGCCTGCTCGCCGCCAGCCAGCACATGGTCCAGGAAGCCAGCCTGAAGAACAGCGTGCTGACCTACCTCGACCACCCGAGCCTGGGCATGTTGATTAAAGTGACCCCGCTCAACGCCAAGCCGGCCGCCGCCCCGCCGCCGGGCATGGAAGACGAGGCTCCGACCGGCCCGGATGCGCCGCAGCAGCCTGCGCCGGCCGCTCCGGCAGACGGTGGCTTCGACGCCCCGCCGCCGGCCCAGCCCGCGCAATAAAGAAAAAGCCCGGCAATCGCCGGGCTTTTTTTCACCTGCAGGAGCGAAGCGTCAACTCACCAGCACGCGCCCCAGCACCTCGCGCACCTTGCCGATGCCGTCGTGCAGCGCCTGCTCGATCTCGGCCATGGTGATGATGCCGCTGGACTTGCCCGCCGCCGGATTCACCACCAGCGACAGGCAGGCATACGGCAAATCCAGCTCACGTGCCAGCGCGGCTTCGGGCATACCGGTCATGCCGACGATGTCGCAGCCGTCGCGCTCCAGCTTGGCGATCTCCGCCACGGTTTCCAGGCGCGGCCCCTGGGTAGCCGCGTAGACACCATGACTGCTGTACGCATATCCCAACGCCTGCAGTGCGGCGATCAGCTTCTGCCGCAGCGGCTCATCGTAGGGGTGGCTGAAGTCGATATGGGTGACATGGTCAATGTCACCGGCGAAATACGTGTGCTCACGGCCCCAGGTGTAATCGACGATCTGGTGCGGCACACACAGGTGACCACTCCCCATCGCAGCATGGATGCCGCCCACGGCGTTCACCGCGAGCACGGCCTGGGCGCCAGCCTGCTGCAGCGCCCAGAGGTTGGCGCGGTAGTTCACCTGATGCGGGGGGAAACGGTGCGGATGGCCGTGGCGAGCGAGGAACAGCACCTCGCGGCCGGCGAACTCGCCACGCTGAACGGCCGCCGAGGGGGCACCGTAGGGCGTCTCCAGCTCGATGGCATCCTTCAGGGTCAACCCTTCCAACTGGGTCAGGCCGGTACCGCCGATGATGGCGTAGACAGTCATGGCAAATCCTTAGTCGATCAGTTGTGCGGCACGCAATTCGCCGACGGCTTGTTGCCAACGCGGCAGTTGCTTGTATTCGGTGCCCGGCCAGGCTCTGGCACGCATGCTTTCAAGGCGCTGCGGCGCGCGGACCTTCAGGCGCTGCAGGGCACTCAGGGCCAGCTCGGCGGAGGCGCGGTCATTGCACACCAGCCCCATGTCGCAGCCGGCACTCAGAGCGGCCTCGATGCGGTTGGCGGCATCGCCGACCACATGGGCGCCGGCCATGGACAGGTCATCGCTGAAGATCACACCGTCGAAGCCCAGTTCGCCGCGCAGGATGTCCTGCAGCCAGCGACGGGAGAAGCCGGCTGGATTCGGGTCGACCTGCGGGTAGATCACGTGGGCCGGCATCAGCGCATCCAGCTCGCCGGAAAGACGCTGGAACGGCACCAGGTCCACGGCGCGGATCTGCTGCAGCGTGCGCTCGTCCTCGGGAATCCCCACATGGGAATCGACTTCCGCCCAACCGTGGCCGGGGAAGTGCTTGCCGGTAGAGGCCATGCCGGCGGCGCGCATACCACGGATGAACGCACCAGCCAGCGCAACGGCACGCTCCGGATTGCCTTCGAAGGCGCGGCTGCCGACAACGGCGTTGCGCTGGTGGTCCAGATCCAGCACCGGAGCGAAGCTCAGGTCGAGCCCTACCGCCAGCACCTCGGTCGCCATCAGCCAGCCGCACTGCTCGGCCAGGCGCTCAGCGTTGGCGTTATCGGCGATGGCACGCATTGCCGGCAGACGCAGGAAGCCCTGGCGCAGGCGCTGCACGCGGCCACCTTCCTGGTCCACCGCGAGCAGCAAATCGGGGCGCACCGCGCGGATGGCGGCCATCAGCTCGCGCACCTGGCGCGGCGACTCGATGTTGCGGGCGAAGATGATCAGGCCACCCACTTCCGGGTGGCGCAGAATCTGGCGGTCCTCGGCGGTGAGCCAGGTGCCGCCGATGTCGAGCATCAGGGAGCCTTGCATATGCATTCCTTTCAATTCAATTGCGCTGCGTGCCACTCGGGGCATGCAGCCTCTTCGATTCGGACCCGGCAATGGAGGGGGACCTGCGGAAAGAGTTCCAGCAGGTCGTCATTGCGTAGGCGGATACAGCCGTGCGACAGCGGGACGGCCATGGGCTCGCAGTCGGGAGTGCCGTGCAAATAGATGTAGCGGCGAAAGGTGTCGACCTCGCCCATCCGGTTGCGGCCCTGTTCGCAGCCGCTGAGCCAGAGAATGCGCGAGAGGATCCAGTCGCGGCCGGGAAACTCTTCGTGCAGCGCAGGCGTCCAGGTTTCCCCGGTCCAGCGCCGCCCCTTCAGCACCGCTCCTTTGGGGAGCCCATCACCGATGCGTGCGCGTATCTGGTGCAGGCCACGGGGCGTGCAGCCGGACCCGTTGCGCTCCCCCGCGCCGTTGACAGCAGTGGATACCTGAACACGGACGACGAGACACCCCGCGGCAAAGCCGTAGAGCATCTGGTCAGCAAGGGAGATATGGAGAAGATCAAGATCGGCCATGGCCGGCTACTGTAGCCGATCGGACCGGCGCAGCCCAGCGCGAAGCCGGGCGCAAATCAGACTTTGGCGGGAGCCTGTGCGGCGCTCGACTTGGTGCGCGGCTTGAGCTGGGCGCCGGCCAGCGACGGATCGCTTACACCGCTATCGGCTCGCATGCCGGCAGCCAGGAACGGCACCATCAGGCGCATCACCTGCTCGATGGAGGTGTTCACGCCGAAATCGTTCTCGGCCATGGCGCGCAACGCCTTGATGCCGGACATGCTGAATACCGCGGTACCCAGCATGAAGTGCACACGCCAGAAGAGCTCCAGCGGCGGCAGACGCGGTGCGGACTCGTTCACCAGCAGCATGTAGCGGCGGAACACCTTGCCATAGACCTCTTCGAGGTACTTGCGCAGGTGCCCCTGGCTCTGGCTGAACGCCAGGCCCAGCAGGCGCATGAAGATGGACAGGTCATTGCCGCTGCGCGGCTTGACGGCCATGGCCTGGACCACGAGCAGTTCGAGCAGCTCTTCCAGCGTGGCACGCGGCGCATCGGGCTTGGCCTGGCGGCGATCCAGTTCCTTCTCGAGACTGGCGCAGAACGGACCGAGGAAGCGCGAGAAGACCGCCTGGATCAGCGCCTTCTTCGAGCCGAAGTGGTAGTTCACCGCCGCGAGGTTCACCCCCGCCTTGCTGGTGATCAGACGCAAGGAGGTTTCAGCGAAGCCTTTCTCCGCGAACAGCTGTTCCGCAGCATCCAGGATGCGTTCGACGGTTTCCGACTGGGCCATGGCTACTCCGCCTGACAAACACTTGTTTGAAACATACGTTTCAGCGTCTTCTATTGTCAAGCAAAGTGCGATGGATTGTTACCAATATCATGGCAATGCGACGAGAGACTGTATCTACAGCAAGACGCCTGCCAGCGTCCAAAGGTTACATGCACGAACGTTCCACCAACAGCCTCGCCCAATAAAAGCATTGCCAGCCCGCTATCACTGTATATAATTCCAGGCACTGTATAAAAAGCCAGAGTATGGACATGCTGAAGCTCACGCCGCGCCAAGCCGAGATCCTCGCCTTCATCAAACGCTGCCTGGAAGCCAACGGCTATCCGCCCACCCGCGCGGAGATCGCCCAGGAACTCGGCTTCAAGTCGCCCAACGCCGCGGAGGAGCACCTGAAAGCCCTCGCCCGCAAAGGCGCCATCGAGATGACCCCGGGCGCCTCCCGCGGCATCCGCATCCCCGGCTTCGAGCCCAAGGCCGCCGCCAATGACGACGAACTGCCGATCATCGGCCGCGTCGCTGCCGGCGCGCCGATCCTCGCCGAGCAGAACGTCGACGACACCTGCCGAATCAACCCCACCTTCTTCAACCCGCCGGCGGACTACCTGCTGCGCGTTCGCGGCCAGAGCATGAAGGATGTCGGCATCATGGACGGCGACCTGCTCGCCGTGCATGTCACCCGCGAGGCGCGCAACGGCCAGATCGTGGTCGCCCGCCTGGGTGAAGAGGTGACGGTCAAGCGCTTCAAGCGCGAAGGCAGCAAGGTCTGGCTGCTGGCCGAGAACCCGGAGTTCGCCCCCATCGAGGTCGATCTCAAGGAACAGGAACTGGTCATCGAAGGCTTGAGCGTCGGCGTTATCCGTCGCTGAACAGGAGACAACCATGCAGTACCCGCAGCCACAGAACCTGCCGCAACTCCCGCTGTTCCAGGAAGCACTCTGGGCGAGCGGTACTGCCCCCCTGCTCCCTGAACTGCTGGAAGACGAGCCGGTTGCCGACGAGAGTGCCTTCAGCGAGATTGCCCTGCGCGGGCTACCCGGCCAGTGCCTGACGCTGCTGGCGCCAATGCTCCGTGGGCTCAGCGAGGAAAGCGACTCCCGCTGGCTGACACTGATCGCCCCGCCCCCCAGCCTGACGCCGGACTGGTTGCGCAAGGCCGGCCTGAATCGCGAACGTATCCTCCTGCTGCCTGCCCGCGATCACGCCGCAGCACAGGCCCTGGCCTGCGAAGCATTGCGCCTGGGCAACAGCCATACGGTGGTGAGCTGGCTGAATCTCAGCGAAAGCGCGCGCAGGCAGCTTTCCCGCGCTGCCGTTGCCGGCCAGGCGCAGAGCCTGAATATTCGTCTGGGATGAACTGAACAAGAAGCCTCACCGCGAGCGCAGTGAGGCGGCAGAACTCAGTGCAGGACGCGCGGACCTTCGTCGTCCATGCCCATGTCGCCACCTTCGGCGAGACGGCCGGCCATCTGCACACCGACATTGAACATCGCCTTGGCGATCTCGATGTGCTGGCCCTGCAGGAAGCCCTTGGCATCGGCGGAGAACTCCAGGGTCACCAGCGCCTCCTCCTCGTCCGCGCGACGCAGCACAATGCGCCCGTCAGGCAGCTCGACAATTTCCAGAAATGAGGTTGGCATAGCGAAGTTCTCCACAACAGAACGCGTAGTGTAACAGCCACACCCACTACGCCCTAGCCAAAGCGCGCATCGGCCGACCAGAAGGCCGGCACAGTGTGAAGCGGGAATTAGAGCTCGGTGAGCGCAGCGCGGAAACGCAGCACCAGGTCTTTCAGGGCTTTGCGCCAGGCCTCCAGCTCTTCATTGCCCAGTTCGTCCGGCACCTCGTCGTCGACATTCACCGCCTGGATCAGCGGCTGGGTCGGATCGACCTTGGCTTTCTTCGGCTCGCTCGGGGGCTGGAACAGCGCGGCATAGGCGGCCAGCAGGCGACCCAGCCAGGCTTCGGGCGATTGCGCCAGCTCGACCATTTCGGCCAGCTCCGGGCTTGGAGCGGCGGCCAGCACCTCGGCATTCAGCAGCATATCGACGCGCGGCGCACCAGCCTGGGGCAGGCGGTAGTAACCGGCGATCTCATGGGCCACACCCAGCACGGCACCATAGAGATGGAACAACGCCGCTTCGCGCTCGGCCTGGATGCGCGCCTGGGCATTCATCGCACGCGCCGTTTCGGCGCTGCGCCAGGCTTCCAGAGCAAGGCCGGCGAAGAACAGCTTCTGGTTGGTGCGGGTATAGAGTTCGTTCGCCATGACCGGGCCCTCTGCAGTCGACTTCGGCAGTATAAGCACGCCCCACCTCAGCGGGGCGCGCCTTCCATCAGCGCTTGTCTTCGACCTTCCACTTGCCGCCGTCGAAGAAGGCACGCCAGCCGGTGGGCTTGCCGTCGACTTCGGACTGCACGTACTGCTCCTTGGTCTTGCGGCTGAAGCGGATCACCGCCGGGCGGCCATCCGGATCTTTTGCCGGCGCGGCGAGCAGGAAGTGGTACTTCGGATCCAGCTCTTCCTTGTGCGGAATCAGCTCGGCCACCAGCGGAGCACGGGTCTCGCGATTCTTCGGGAACTGGCTGGCGGCCAGGAACAGGCCGGAAGCGCCGTCACGCAGTACGTAGATGTCGTCCACCTTCTCGCACTTGAGTTCCGGCATGCGGATGGCATCCATCTTCGGCGGTGCAGGCTCGCCATTCTTCAGCAGCTTGCGGGTGTTCTTACAAGTCGGGTTGGTGCAGCCGAAGAACTTGCCGAAGCGGCCGGTCTTGAGCTGCATCTCGCTGCCGCACTTGTCGCATTCCAGGCTCGGGCCTTCGTAACCCTTGATGCGGTACTGCCCCTCTTCGATCTCGTAGCCGGCGCAATCCGGGTTGTTACCACAGATGTGCAGCTTGCGCTTCTCGTCGACCAGATAGGCATCCATCGCGGTGCTGCAGATCGGGCAGCGATGCTTGCCACGCAGCACGCGGGACTCGGACTCGCCCTCGTCATCCGCGGCAATCTCGTCGCCTGGGATCAGGTTCACGGTCGCCTTGCAGCGCTCCTTGGGTGGCAGGCTGTAGCCGGAGCAGCCGAGGAACACACCGGTGGAGGCGGTACGGATCATCATCGGTCGGCCGCACTCGCGGCAGGGGATGTCGGTCAGGGTCGGCTGATTGGCGCGCATGCCGTCGTTGGCGGCCTCGGCCAGGTCGAGCTTCTTGCGGAAGTCGCCGTAGAACTCGTCCAGCACATTCTTCCAGTCGCGCTCGCCCTGGGCCACGTCATCGAGGTTCTCTTCCATGCCGGCGGTGAAGCCGTAGTCCATCAGATTGGAGAAGCTCTCGTTGAGGCGGTCGGTGACGATGTCGCCCATCTTTTCCGCGTAGAAGCGGCGGTTATGGGTGGTGACGTAGCCGCGCTCCTGGATGGTGGAGATGATCGCCGCGTAGGTGGACGGGCGACCGATGCCGCGCTTTTCCAGTTCCTTGACCAGGCTGGCTTCGGAGAAGCGCGCCGGCGGCTTGGTGAAGTGCTGGCTCGGGTCGAGCTTGAGCAGCTTCATCGCATCGCCCTGGTTCATGACCGGCAGGACGTCGTCCTCGCCCGGCTTGCTCTGCTGCGGCAGCACCTTGGTGTAGCCATCGAACTTGAGGATGCGGCCCTTGGCACGCAGCTCGAAGTCACCGGCAGCGGCGCTGACGGTGGTGGACAGGTACTCGGCCGGCGGCATCTGGCAGGCCACGAACTGGCGCCAGATCAGGTCGTACAGGCGCTCGGCGTCGCGCTCCATGCCCGACAGCTGGGTCGGACGCAGGTTGACGTCGGAAGGACGAATCGCTTCGTGCGCTTCCTGGGCGCCTTCCTTGCTGGAGTAGAAGTTCGGCTTGGCCGGCAGGTACTTCTTGCCGAACTCGCTGTCGATGAAGCCGCGCACCATGTCGATGGCGTCGGCCGACAGGTTGGTCGAGTCGGTACGCATATAGGTGATGTAGCCGGCTTCGTAGAGACGCTGGGCCATCATCATGGTCTTCTTCACACCGAAGCCCAGGCGATTGCTCGCAGCCTGCTGCAGAGTGGAAGTGATGAACGGAGCCGAGGGCTTGCTGGAGGTCGGCTTGTCCTCGCGCTTGGCGATGCTGTAGCTGGAAGCCTTGAGCTTCTCCAGGGCGGCCATGGCCTGCGCTTCATTGAGCGGTTTGAAGGCTTCGCCCTTCTCGCGCACCACCTCGAAGCGGACCTTGTCGTTCTTCGGCGTGCCGAGGTCGGCATGCACTTCCCAGTACTCTTCCGGGACAAAGGCGCGGATCTCGCGCTCGCGCTCCACCACCAGCTTCACCGCCACCGACTGCACACGGCCGGCGGACAGGCCGCGGGCGATCTTCGCCCACAGCAGCGGAGAGACCATGTAGCCCACCACGCGGTCGAGGAAGCGGCGCGCCTGCTGGGCATTCACGCGGTTGATATCCAGCTCGCCGGGCTGGGAGAAGGCCTCCTGGATGGCCTTCTTGGTGATTTCGTTGAAGACCACGCGCTTGTAGCGCGAGTCGTCGCCACCGATAGCCTCGCGCAGGTGCCAGGCAATGGCCTCCCCTTCGCGGTCCAAGTCGGTTGCGAGATAGATGGTGTCGGCGTCCTTGGCCAGGCGGCGCAGCTCCTCGATCACCTTTTCCTTGCCGGGCAGGATCTCGTACTTGGCCTTCCAGCCGTGCTCCGGGTCGACGCCCATGCGGGTGACGAGCTGGCGCTTGGCCTTCTCCTTCGGCGACAGGGCCGGCGCTTCGGCAGCCGTCTTGCGCGCTTTCGCCGCAGGCTCCTTCGACGCGGACGAGCCGCTGGTGGGCAGGTCGCGGATGTGGCCGATGCTCGACTTCACCACGTACTGGTTGCCCAGGTACTTGTTGATGGTCTTGGCCTTGGCCGGTGATTCCACGATGACCAGCGATTTACCCATGGATCGGAAGATTCCTGCGTCGAAAAGATGAATTTACAAGGAGGGAGGCGCTTGGAGCGGCACCGCTATATATAGTGGCGGTCGCGCCAAGGTCAAGCTTGGGTTTCGCCGGACGGGCCGGTCTGGAGACCCAACGGATCATCTTCGGCGCTGATCAGAGCGAATCGAGGAACCTTCTCGCCATCCACTTCCACCGCCTCGGTGAACATGCTCAGCGGGCGTACCCAGAGGCCGAATTCGCCGTACAGCGCCTGGTAGATCACCAGGTCTTCCTCGGTCTCCGAATGCCGGGCGACGCCGAGCACGCGGTACTGCTGTCCCTTGTAGTGTCGATACAATCCGGGCTGCAAGTGCATGTCGGTTCTCCCTCCGCCGGCCAAAAGGCGGCGATTGTGCTGATTGCGCGGCCGCCGGGCAATCCCCACCCGACAAAAACGAAAGCCGGGGCACAAGGCCCCGGCTCTCCCATCCACGAAAGCTTAGACGCGTTCGAAGACGGTGGTGATGCCCTGACCGAGGCCCACGCACATGGTGGACACGCCCAGGGTGCCACTGTTCTGCTTCATCACGTTCAGCAGGGTGCCGGAGATACGCGCACCGGAGCAGCCGAACGGGTGACCCAGGGCGATGGCGCCGCCGTGCAGGTTGACCTTCTCTTCCATCTTGTCGAGGATCTTGAGGTCCTTCAGCACCGGCAGGGCCTGTGCGGCGAAGGCTTCGTTGAGCTCGAAGAAGTCGATGTCGTTGATGGTCAGGCCGGCGCGCTTGAGCGCCTTGTTGGTCGACGGAACCGGGCCGTAGCCCATGATCGCCGGATCAACGCCCGCCACGGCCATGGCGCGAACCACGGCCATCGGCTGCACACCCAGGTCCTGGGCGCGCTGGGCGCTCATGACGATCATGCAGGAAGCGCCGTCGGTGATCTGCGAGGAAGTACCCGCGGTCACGGTGCCGCCCTTGGGGTTGAACGCCGGTTTCAGGGCGGCCAGGCTTTCCAGGGTGGTTTCCGGACGGATGGTTTCGTCGAAGTCGAAGATCTTCAGGAAGCCGTTCTCGTCGTAGCCTTCCATCGGAATGATTTCGTCTTTGAACTTGCCTTCCTGGGTCGCTTTCCAGGCCAGCTGGTGCGAACGCACGCCGAACTTGTCCTGCGCCTCGCGGGTGATGCCGTGCATCTTGCCCAGCATCTCGGCGGTCAGGCCCATCATGCCCGACGCCTTGGCGGCGTACAGGGACATGTGCGGGTTCGGATCGACGCCGTGCATCATGCCGACGTGGCCCATGTGCTCCACGCCGCCGATGACGAAGACGTCACCGTTGCCGGTCTGGATCGCCTGCACGGCGGTGTGCAGGGCGCTCATGGAGGAACCGCACAGACGGCTGACGGTCTGGCCGGCGCTGGTGTGCGGGATCTGGGTCATCAGCGACGCCATGCGCGCGATGTTCCAGCCCTGCTCCAGGGTCTGGTTCACGCAGCCCCAGATCACGTCCTCGACTTCCGCCGGGTCGATCTTCGGGTTGCGCGCAAGCACGCTGCTGATCAGGTGCGCGGACATGTTCTCCGCACGGGTGTTGCGGTGCATGCCACCCTTCGAACGGCCCATCGGGGTGCGGCCGAAGTCGACAATGACGGCGTCTCTCGGATTCAGGCTCATAAATTCACTCTCGCTCTATTCGTTGCGCACTCAACCGAAGAACTTCTGGCCGTTCTTGGCCATTTCACGCAGCTTCGCGGTCGGGTGGTACAGCGCACCCAGGTCGGCGTACTTGTCGGCCAGTGCGACGAATTCGGCCACGCCTATGGAGTCGATGTAACGCAGGGCACCGCCACGGAAGGGAGGGAAGCCGATGCCGTAGATCAGGCCCATGTCGGCCTCGGCAGCGGTCTCGACGATGCCGTCTTCCAGGCAGCGCACGGTTTCCAGGCACAGCGGGATCATCATGTAGTTGATGATGTCCTCGTCGCTCAGCTCGCGCTGTTCGGTGACGATGGACTTCAGCAGCTCATAAGCCTGCGGGTCGGTGACTTTCTTCGGCTTGCCGCGCTTGTCGGTCTCGTAGGCGTAGAAGCCCTTGCCGTTCTTCTGGCCCAGACGGTTGGCGTCGTACATCACGTCGACGGCGGTCTTGCCTTCCACGGCCATGCGGTCCGGGAAGCCTTCAGCCATCACGTCACGGCCATGGTGGCCGGTGTCGATGCCGACCACGTCGGACAGATAGGCCGGGCCCATGGGCCAGCCGAACTTCTCCATGATCTTGTCGATGCGCACGAAGTCCACACCGAAGCCCAGCAGCTTGGAGAAGCCGCCGAAGTACGGGAACAGCACGCGGTTGACCAGGAAGCCGGGGCAGTCATTCACCACGATGGGGTTCTTGCCCATCTTCTTGGCGTAGGCCACGGTGGTGGCGACGGCGACGTCGCTGGACTTCTCGCCACGGATGACTTCTACCAGCGGCATCATGTGCACCGGGTTGAAGAAGTGCATGCCGACGAAGTTTTCCGGACGCTTGAGCGCCTTGGCCAGCAGGTTGATGGAGATGGTGGAGGTGTTCGACGCGAGGATCGCGTCTTCCTTCACTACGCCTTCAACTTCAGCCAGAACGATCTGCTTGACCTTCGGATTCTCGACCACGGCTTCGACGACGATGTCGACGTTGCCGAAGTCGCCGTAGGACATGGTCGGGCGAATGGCGTTCAGTGCCTCGGCCATTTTCGCCGGGGTCATGCGGCCTTTCTCGACGCGCTTGCCCAGCAGCTTCGAGGCCTCGTTCAGCCCCATCTGGATACCCTCTTCGCGGATATCCTTCATCAGGATCGGAGTGCCCTTGGAAGCAGACTGGTAGGCGATGCCGCCGCCCATGATGCCGGCGCCCAGTACGGCGGCCAGTTTCACGTCCTTGGCGATCTCGTCGTACTGCTTGGCCTTCTTCTTCAGATCCTGGTCGTTCAGGAACAGGCCGATCAGGCTCTGCGCAACCGAAGTCTTGGCCAGCTTCACGAAGCCCTGGGCTTCGATTTCGAGCGCCTTGTCACGACCGAAGTTGGCGGCTTTCTGGATCGACTTGATCGCTTCGACCGGAGCCGGGTAGTTCGGGCCGGCCTGGCCAGCAACGAAGCCCTTGGCGGTCTCGAAGGCCATCATCTGCTCGATGGCGTTCAGCTTGAGCTTTTCCAGCTTCGGCTGACGGCGGGCCTTGTGGTCCAGCTCGCCGGCGATGGCGCGCTTGACCAGGTCCAGAGCGGCGGCTTGCAGCTGCTCGGGAGCCACGACGGCATCGACGGCGCCGACTTTCAGCGCGTCTTCAGCCTTGTTTTCCTTGCCCGAGGCAATCCACTCGACCGCGTTGTCGCAGCCGATGATGCGCGGCAGGCGAACGGTGCCGCCGAAGCCCGGGTAGATACCCAGTTTCACTTCCGGCAGGCCGACCTTGGCGGTGGCGCTCATGACACGGAAGTCGGCCGCCAGGCACATTTCCAGACCGCCGCCCAGGGCGATGCCGTTGATCGCGGCTACGGTCGGAACGTTGAGGTCTTCGAAGTCGCTGAAGATCTTGTTGGCTTCGAGGTTGCCGGCCAGCAGCTCTTCGTCAGGCAGCTTGAAGTTGTCGACGAACTCGGTGATGTCGGCGCCGACGATGAACACGCCTTTGCCGCTGGTCACGATCACGCCCTTGACGGACGCATCGGCCTTGATGGTATCGACTGCTTGGCGCAGTTCATTCAGGGTGAGTCGGTTGAACTTGTTGACGGACTCGCCCTTGAGGTCGAAATTCAGTTCGACGATGCCGCTCTCAAGAGCCTTAACCGTGATGGCTTTACCTTGGTAAATCATCAACTGATCTCCACGCTAGGGAAGCTTGAAATCACACGTCGGACACCGTGTATCGGGACGGCCCGGCAGTCGCCGAGGATAGTCCCAAAGCTTGCGGCACACCCGCCGACGCGATAGCCGGGGCGTTCTGATCGAGTCACTGCGCAGGGCAAACGCTCGATTCATACGCCCGTTTGATTTGGGTGCGCCCACCTTCTAGCAAAAGCCAATGCTTGTCAATCGGCGAGACGTAACAGTCGCAAAGCGGCCGGGGCGTCTGGGCCGGAGCATTCAGCGCAGTCCTGATACCCCATTCATCACGCCTATCATGACAATCGCTACCTGGCACCACCGTCCCGACAGCCACTGTTCAAACCCCATGGCCCGCGCTAGAGTCGGGCGCAATGGCGATCTGCCTCCTGCCAACACCGGCGGACGCCTGGAACCTGTGCAAAACAAAACAACAAGAAGCCCATGGCTCCAAGGAGTTGGAACGATGTCCAGCCGTCCGCTCGTGCGTCTGCTGTCCGCGCTCGCGCTCACCACCCTGCCCCTCATCGCTGCCGCCGATACCGCCAGCGACCTGCTCAATGTCCACCAGACGCGCCTGGCCGCCCAGCGCAGCCTCGGCGATTTCTTCATGTTCAACGCGATGGAAGGCGACCAGAAGTACGCCAAGATGGTCGACGCCTCGTCGCAGAGCGCGACTGACGCTCTGGGCAAGCTGGGGGAAATGCCCGGCAACGAATCGAAGAAGCTCAGAAGCGAGCTGCAGGATGAATGGAAAGCCTACGCGGCTCAGTTGCACACCCTCACCGGCGCACTGGACAAGAGCGGCTACACCGACCTGCAACCGGTGGCCGACCTCGCCGCACAGAACCGCAAGCTGCTGGACACCGCCGAGCAGCTCTACGCGAAGATCCAGGAAGAAAGCGGCAGCAAGGTCCCGCCGCTGACCCAGCAGACCCGTGAGCAGAGCCTGCTGATGCAGGACATCGCGGTGGACTACGCCTCACGCAATGCCTCGGTGGGCGCCAGCTTCTTCGGCGGCGGCGAGGAACGCCCGCTGGACGACCTCGCCAACCGCTTCGCGATCAACCTGGTGAAGCTGCAGCAGGCGCCGCAGACCACGCCGGAGATCGGCCAGGAGCTGCGCGGCGTGGCGATCAAGTGGCGCTACATCGAAAAATCGCTGCAGAACTACAACCAGAACAGCGTGCCGTTCCTGATCAACAAGTACTCCGACCGCATCATTGAAGACCTGGAGAAGGTCTCCGGCCTTTATGCCGCGCAGCAGAGCTGATCGAATCAGGCATGCTGCCTGAGGAAGGTCGCGACACGCTCAAGATCGCTGCTGTCGCCCCGCTCGCCCCAGTACAACGCCAGGAACTGGGGCGTGGCCTCGACCATGTAGACATCCTTCGGCAGGCTGGCCAGCGCCTGGGCCAGCTCGACCGGGGCGCTCGCCTCGCGCCAGCGGTCCAGCCAGACACCCGGCTCGCTCTGCCAGTAGCACCAGACATCGCGGTTCCTGCCGCGCGCGCGGTGGTACTGGGCGCACTGGCGCGGCGGCTGGCGGTCCACCCCGTGGCGCGACTTCTTCGGTACCATCTGCATGGCCAGGCCCAGGCGCCGCGCCTGCAGGCGCAAGTCCATCTGCCCGCGCTGGCCGCGCGAAGGAATCAGCCAGGTCAGGGGGCTGAGCACCAATGCGATAAGAAGAATTACCATCCACGTGGTCATATCGGGTATACCGGTCAAACAGGTCAAGCACGGCCGTTAGGGCCATACTGATAATTATCGAGTCCCCCGGAGGAGACGCTCATGCCCTACCAACACATTCTGGTCGCCGTCGACCTTACCGAAGAATGCGACCCGGTGATGAAGCGGGCGGTCGCGCTGGCCAAGGCCAATGATGCCCGGCTCTCGGCGGTGCATGTGGTCGAGCCCATGGCCATGGCCTTCGGTGGCGACGTGCCGATGGACCTGTCGATGCTGCAACAGCAGCAGTTCGACCAGGCCAAGGAGCGCCTGCACCAGTTCACCCTGACCTACGCCGAGATCACCAGTTCCCAGTGCCACCTGGTCTACGGCCAGCCACGCCAGGAAATCCACCGCCTCGCCGATGAACAGGACTGCGACCTGATCGTCGTCGGCAGCCACGGCCGCCACGGTCTAGCCCTGCTGCTGGGCTCTACCGCCAACGACGTGCTGCACGGTGCGCCCTGCGACGTTCTCGCCGTGCGCCTGCAGAAAACCAGCTGAACCAGCTCAAGGTGAGACAGCGGGCCCTGTGGGGCCCGCTTCGTTTCAAGCCCCGAGCATGTCCCCGCTCATCAGCAGTGGTCGCACCTTCTGCAACTGTGCCTCGAGCGAATAGCTCATGCTCGACGCCATGGAGAAGAAGCTGAGGAATGCCTTCAGGTTCGAGTCGCCTTCGCAGGTCTCGTGGATGCGCTGCCAGAACGCCTGGTTGACCAGCTGCAACTGCTGGAACTGCTTCACCAGCCCCTTCAGCTCCCAATCCGCATGCCGCCCTTCGCGGAAGTTGAAGTACTGCCGCATCAGGTAGAGCGACACTGCGCGCAGGATGAACTCCTGGTTGCTGGCGAACGGAAGGTGCTGCTGCGCCATGGGCTTGAGTCGGCCCAGCAGCGGACAGGCGCTGGTGGCCATGATCACCCCCAGCAGTGCACGCAGTCCCTCTTCCAGCCCCGCATGCTTGATGTATTCCCGCTCGGGCGTACGGACCTGCACCGAGACCTTCTTGAAAGCCGGCAAACCACGAAAGTCCTCGATCACCCGGTGCAGATCCACCGCCGCCGGGCAGTGGCTGTATTGCGCCGTGCTCAGCGGGCAATTGCTACAGCGGTTGTTCTCCAGGCGCGTCCAGCGCGGCGCCTGGGCGGCTATCTGCGGATCGTACTGGCGCTCCAGCTCGATGCGGTAACTGAACTCGTGCTCATCATCCAGGGTGATGCGGTACTCGATTGCCATTCGGCCATTCCTAGCAGTCTTTGATCAGCGATATGCACGGGCACATCGCCGGACCGACCGGATTATTCTTCCAGTTCGGCCCAGCGCTCGATCAGCCGGTCCAGCTCTTCCTGCAGGGAGCTCAGGCGCGCCAGGGCGGCCTGGGTTTCGCCCTGCGGGCGCTGGTAGAAATCCGGCGACGCGGTTTCTTCCTGCAACGCTGCCATCTCGCTTTCCAGGGCCTCGATCTGCCCGGGGATGGCTTCCAGCTCGCGCTGCAATTTGTAACTGAGTTTCTTCTTCGGCGCGGCTTCCGCCGGCGCACTGACAGCCACCGGCTGCTCGGCAACGGCAGCAGCAGCGGGCTTGTCACCCTTCTCTTCACCTACACCGAGCAACTTGGGCGAACCGCCCTGGCGCAGCCAGTCCTGGTAGCCGCCGACGAATTCGCGCACGCGACCTTCACCTTCGAACACCAGGGTGCTGGTGACCACATTGTCGAGGAAGGCTCGGTCGTGGCTGACCATCAGTACGGTGCCGTCGAAGGTCAGCAGCACTTCTTCGAGCAGCTCCAGGGTTTCCACGTCCAGGTCGTTGGTCGGTTCGTCCAGCACCAGCAGGTTGGCCGGCTTGCTGAACAGCTTCGCCAGCAACAGGCGTGCCCGCTCGCCTCCGGAGAGCGCCTTCACCGGAGTGCGGGCGCGCTGGGGGGAGAACAGGAAGTCGCCCAGGTAGCTGAGAACGTGGCGATTCTGCCCGTTGATCGTGATGAATTCGCGACCTTCGGCAATGTTGTCGATAACGGTCTTTTCCGGCTCCAGCTGGTGACGCAACTGGTCGAAATAAGCCACTTCCAGTCGGGTGCCTTCCTTGACGCTGCCGGAAGTCGGCTGCAGGTCGCCCAGCAGCAGCTTGAGCAGGGTGGTCTTGCCGGTGCCGTTGGCGCCCAGCAGGCCGATGCGGTCACCGCGCTGCAGCACCAGGGAGAAATCACGAATCAGCGCCGGGCCGCCCGGGTGGGCGAAGCCGGCGTTCTCGACGACGATGACCTGCTTGCCGGACTTCTCCGCAGTCTCCAGCTGGAAACTGGCCTTGCCCTGGCGCTCACGGCGATCGGCACGCTCGTTGCGCATCGCCTTCAGCGCTCGCACACGGCCCTCGTTACGGGTACGACGGGCCTTGATGCCCTGGCGAATCCACACTTCCTCCTGGGCCAGGCGCTTGTCGAACAGCGCGTTGGCTGCCTCTTCCGCAGCCAATTCCTGCTCTTTATGCACGAGGAAGCTGGCGTAGTCGCCGTTCCAGTCGATCAGGTGGCCGCGATCCAGTTCGAGGATACGGGTGGCCACGGCCTGCAGGAAGGCACGGTCGTGGGTGATGAACAGCACGGCGCCGGGGAAGTCGGCCAGGGCATTTTCCAGCCAGGCGATGGCACCGATGTCCAGGTGGTTGGTCGGCTCGTCCAGCAGCAGCAGGTCGGGCTCGGCCACCAGCGCCTGGGCCAGCAGCACGCGGCGGCGCCAGCCACCGGAGAGCTCGGCGAGGGTCTTGTCGGCCGGCAGTTGCAGGCGCGTCAGTGTGGTGTCCACCAGTTGCCCCAGGCGCCAGCCGTCGCGGGCCTCCAGCTCCTGCTGGACGCGCGCCAGCTTGTTCAGGTCCTCTTCGCTTTCGATGTGCATGCTCAGGTGGTGATAGCGCGCCAGCAGCTCGCCCACCTCGGCCAGACCTTCAGCGACCACGTCGTAGACGGTGCGGTCGTCGGCGCGCGGCAACTCCTGCGGCAGTTCGCCGATCTTCAGCGCCGGGGCGCGCCAGATGTCGCCGTCGTCGGGCTTCTGCTCGCCCTTGACCAGCTTGAGCATGCTCGACTTGCCGGTACCGTTGCGGCCAATGACGCACACCCGCTCACCCCGGGCGATCTGCCAGGACACCTTATCCAGCAGCGGAGTGGTGCCAAAGGCGAGGGACACGTCGGTGAACTTGAGCAGGGTCATTGGGTATCTCCACAAACAGGGCGCGCAGTTTAAGGGAAAGCGCGGAAAAGTCAGAGGGTCGCGCGCAAACTCGCGCGGCGAGACAGGCGTCCGCCTTTGCGCGGTGCATCTGTGGTGGCGCTTTCGCCGCCCTCGCGCAACAGGCTAAGCTACAGGGCAGCGGGCGCGCGCCATCCAGCGCCCACCGATCATCTTCCCGGAAGAGCCATGCGCGGTCGCCTTTTCTCACTGTTCTCCTGCCTGATCCTCAGCCTGTCCGCTTCGACAGCCAATGCAGCGTCCCTGCCCCAGCAGCGCCAGATGTACGACGAGGCGCAGAAGGCACTGGCGCGCAATGACAGCGGCCCGTATTTCCGCTACCAGTCGGCATTGGCCGATTATCCGCTGCAGCCGTACCTGGCCTATGACGAGCTGACCAACCGCCTGAAAAGCGCCAGCAACGCCGAGATCGAGCGCTTCATCGAGCAGCACGGCGACCTGCCGCAGATCAACTGGTTGAAGCTGCGCTGGATGCGCCAGCTGGCCGATCAGGGCGACTGGAACACCTTCGTCCGTTATTACGACCCGAAGATGAACTTCACCGAACTGGACTGTCTCTACGGCCAGTATCAGCTCGGCCATGGCAACAAGGCCGAAGGCTATGCCACCGCCGAGAAGCTCTGGCTGGTCGGCAAGCCGCAGCCCGACGCCTGCGACACTACCTTCGCCATGTGGCAGGCCGATGGCCAGCTCACCGAAGAGAAGGTGTGGAAGCGCCTGAAGCTGGCCGCCGAGAAAGGCAACTACAGCCTCGCCACCGTGCTCTCCAAGCGCCTGCCGACCCTCGGCAGCCAGGGCGCACTGATGGTCAACGTGGCGCAGAACCCCGCGCAGCTGAGCCAGACCACCCGCTTTGGCGCCCGCGACCATGCCACCGCCGACGTCGTCGGCCTGGGTCTGCGCCGCCTGGCCAAGCAGGACCCGGAAAAGGCCATCACCCTGCTGGACTACTACAGTTCGGTGCTGCCCTTCTCCAGCGACGAGAAGGTCTCCATCGCCCGCGAGATCGGCCTGAGCCTGGCGCGCCGCTACGATCCGCGCGCCCTGCCGATGATGGTCAAGTACGACCCGCAACTGCGCGACGACACCGTCACCGAATGGCGCCTGCGCCTGCTGCTGCGCCTGGGCCGCTGGGAAGAAGCCTACGAGCTGACCCGCGCGCTGCCGCCGTCGCTGGCCGAGACCAACCGCTGGAAGTACTGGCAGGCGCGCTCGCTGCAACTGGCGCAGCCGCAGAACAAGCAAGCCGTCAGCCTGTACAAGCCGGTGGCCGACGAGCGTGACTTCTATGGTTTCCTCGCCGCCGACCGGATCAATGCACCGTACCAGCTGAACAACCGCCCGGTTTCGCCGGATGCCGGCACCATGCAACGCGTTCGCAATGCGCCGAGTACCCGCCGCGCGCTGGAGTTCTACGCCCGTGGCGAGATCATCAACGCCCGCCGCGAGTGGTACCACGCCGCCCGCCACCTGAGCCACGATGAGCTGCTGGCCCAGGCCAAGATCGCCTACGACATGCAGTGGTACTTCCCGGCCATTCGCGCCATCAGCCAGGCCAAGTACTGGGACGACCTGGATATCCGTTTCCCGATGGCCTACCGCAACACCCTGGTGCGCGAGGCGCGCAACCGCGGCCTGCATTCCAGCTGGGTGTTCGCCATCACCCGCCAGGAAAGCGCCTTCATGTCCGATGCGCGCTCTGGCGTCGGCGCCACCGGCCTGATGCAGCTGATGCCGGCCACCGCCAAGGAAACCTCGCGCAAGTTCGGCATCCCGCTGGCCTCGCCGCAGCAACTGATAGTGCCGGATGTGAACATCCAGCTCGGCGCCGCCTACCTGAGCCAGGTTCACGGCCAGTTCAACGGCAACCGCGTGCTCGCCACCGCCGCCTACAACGCCGGCCCCGGCCGCGTAAGGCAATGGCTGAAGGATGCGCGCCACCTGGCCTTCGACGTCTGGGTGGAGACCATTCCGTTCGACGAGACCCGTTCCTACGTGCAGAACGTGCTGTCCTACGCGGTGATCTACGGACAGAAGCTCAATGCGCCACAACCCATCGTCGACTGGCACGAACGCTTCTTCGACGAGCTCTGACACCCTCCACCCCCCCCGCTCCCCCCCCCCCCCCCGGCACCCGCCGGGCGGTTTTCATTCCCTCAAGGAAAAAAGGAAATTTCCATGCGCAAGACCGTTCTCTCGCTTTCCATGCTTGCCGCAGGCCTGCTCAGCGCCGAACTCGCCCTCGCCGCCTGCGAGAAGCCGCGCAACGCCTTCGACAGCGTGTACTGCCTGAGCACCGAGTACGCCCAGGTCGACCGCGAGCTGAACAATGAATTCGGCACCCTGCGCAAGATGCTCAACGACGGCCAGAAGGCCGCGCTGAAGAAGAGCCAGATCGCCTGGATCAAGGACCGCGACGCCCAGTGCAGCTACGAGCGCGACGGCGGTTACTTCGTCAACCTGCAGTGCGCCGTGGACAAGACCAACGAGCGCCTGGCCGTGCTGCGCGAGCGTGAGCGCGAGTGTCAGAGCACCGGTTGCGTCGACAGCAAGCTGTAAGGCGCCGACGGCGAACAACCGTGAAAGTTGTTCGCCCTGCGGTTACCTGCAGGCGCTAGCTTGCTCGCGAAAAGTTTCCGTCGGCACAGGCGGCAGGCGGGTTCGCGAGCAAGCTCGCTCCTGCACGTTGGGGCCAGGCGCGCAACCCTACGCGTGATGTGACTATGCGCCCTACTCCAGAACTTCTACTTCCATACCCACGCGCAGTGTCCCGCTGTTCAGGGCGATCAGGTTCTCGCCGAACAGCGCCTCGCCATTGACGTTGCGATAACCCAGTAGCGTGGCCAGCGGTTCACGGGCGGCGTCGCGCTCGCCAGTATGCGGGTCGATGGTGGTGAGGATGCAGCGCGCGCAGGGCTTGGCCACCTTGAAGGCGACGTCGCCGATGCGGATGCGCTTCCAGCCGTCTTCCGCAAACGGTTCGGCGCCAGTGACCACCAGGTTCGGGCGGAAGCGCAGCATCTCCAGCGGGCGGCCAACCTTCGTCGACAGGTCGTCCAGCGAGCCCTGGCCGATCAGCAGCAGCGGGAAGCCATCGGCGAAGTGCACGTGCTCGCCGGGCTCGGCGTAGGCGGTGTCCACCTGCCGCGCACGCTGCTCGGGCATCTGCACCAGGCGCACATCACGCTCGAGGAATGCGCTCAGCCACTGCGCGGCGGCATCGCCGGCATCCGGCACCTGCAGCATGTCACGCCAAATCAGCACGCCACGCAGGTTGTCATCGCGTCCCGGCACTTGCAGCAGCAGGTCGTCCATGCCCGGTGCACGCAGGCGCAACGCCTGGAATTCGTCCTGCCAGCGCGCCTCGATACGGCCCATCTGCGGCAGCAGGCGCTGGGTGAGGAAGCGCCCGTTGGCGGAGTCGACCACCATCCAGCGTCGATCCCCTTCCAGGCCCAGGGCGTCCAGGCGAACGGACTCCAGGGGCTCGTAGGCAGTGGATTTGACCGGGTAGCGGTAGAGCTCGCTGAGGGTGTACATCGGAGGCTTCCTTTCGGGCAGGCGAAAGCGACCTTATACGGTGTGGAACGGGCGTCTAGCAATGGGCACTCTCCTGCAGGAGCGGGCTTGCTAGCGAACAGCTGGATGCCGGTATATCCGACGACGAGCGTTCGCGAGCAAGAACTAGGCGTCCCCCTCGCTCCTACAGGGAGATCGGAGCTAGGCGGGAACTTTCTGCAGGCGGCGGCGTACCACCTCCACCAGCTGGTCCGGCTGGAACTTGGAGAGGAAGTCGTCGCAGCCGACCTTCTTCACCATGGCGTCGTTGAAGCTACCCGACAGCGAGGTGTGCAGCACCACGTAGAGGTCACGCAGGCGCGGGTCGTTGCGGATCTCGGTGGTCAGCCGGTAGCCGTCCATTTCCGGCATCTCGGCGTCGGTGAAGATCATCAGCAGCTTCTCTTCCATGTCCAGGCCTTCATCGGCCCAGCGCTTGAGCTGCTGCAGCGCGCGCAGGCCGTCGGTCGCCACGTGCAGGCGCAGACCGAGCTGGCCAAGGGTATCGCGCAGCTGAGAGATAGCGACACTGGAGTCGTCCACCACCAGCACTTCGCGGCCTCGGGTCTGGCTGAGCAGCGTGTCGTCCAGGCGGTCGCTGGAGACACGGGTGTTCATCGGTACGATCTCCGCGAGCACCTTCTCCACGTCAATAATCTCCACCAGGCGGTCTTCCACCTTGGTGATCGCGGTCAGGTAATGCTGGCGGCCGGCGCCACCGGGCGGCGGCTGGATCGATTCCCAGTTGAGGTTGAGGATGCGCTCCACCCCACCCACCAGGAACGCCTGCACCGAGCGGTTGTACTCGGTAACGATGATGGTGCTGTTGGCATCCGGGGTCAGCGCGCGCATGCCGATGGCGCGCGACAGGTCGATCACCGGCAGCGTCTGGCCGCGCAGGTTGATCACCCCGCAGATCATCGGGTGGCGCTGCGGGATCAGCGTCAGGCGCGGCAGTTGCAGCACCTCCTGCACCTTGAACACGTTGATCGCGAACTGTTGCCGCCCGGCGAGGCGGAAGACCAGGATTTCCAGGCGATTCTCGCCTACCAGTTGGGTGCGTTGATCGACAGTGTCGAGAATACCGGCCATGCCTGCTCCAGATTCGGAATGAGTCGTGCGGGAGAGCTATCGGCCGTATCGGCACCAACAAGATACTGGCCGTACGCCATCATGCACGACTTGTCCGGTCCGGACCAGCGCGATCAGCCTTGTTCGGCAACGAGCCGCCCAGTGGACGAGAGCAGCGGCGAGTCTGCCGGCAGGTGCATGGCGAGCGCTGCCGGGCGTACCTCGAAGCGCAGCTTGCGGCCCTCCAGCGGCTCACCGTCGAGATTGACGTCCAGGCCCTCGCGGGCTTCAACCTCAACCCAGGGCAGGCGCGCCCGGATGAAGACGTCCTGGATGCCGAACCCGCTACTGCCCAGCAATGCGCCCAGCGTACCGACCATGTCCTGCGGGGTGGGCAGGATGCTCACGTCCAGCAGCCCGTCATCCGCCGTGGCCTGCGGGCAGAGCACATGTCCGCCGCCAGCCTGTCGGCCATTGCCGATGCCCAGGGCGAGGAATTCGCCTTCCCACTCGAAATCCGGTCCGGTAAAGCGCCCCTGGGCCGCATGGACTTCAGAAAAGCGCGTCAGGCCGGTCAGCAGGTAGGCTGCGCCGCCGAGCAGCTTCTTCAAGTCTTCCGGGGTGTTGGCGGTGACCTTCGAACCGAAGCCACCCGTGGCCATGTTCAGGAAGAACTGTCCGTCGACCTCCCCCAGGTCGATAGGGCGCGGCGGCACGTCCAGCAAGGCCAGCGCGGCCGCGGGTTCAAGCGGAACGCCGGCGGCGCGGGCGAAGTCGTTGGCAGTGCCCAGCGGCAGGATGGCCAGGCTGGCCTTGCCCCCGGCCTGGACCAGCGCCTCGGCGACGTCGCGCACGGTGCCGTCGCCACCGCCGGCGATCAGCGTGGTGTATCCCGCCGCCAGGCCCTCCTCCACCAGCCGCCGAGCATCACCGCCCTCCCAGGTCACCCTGACATCCAACTGGCGCCCCGCTTCGCGCGTGGCCAGCACGGCGGCACGCACTTCGTCGTTGGCGGCTTGCTTGCCGTGCAGGATCAGCAGGGCCCTGGGCTGGGTCATGGTCGGCTTCCTCGCGAGTAGTCCATTGAGCGTCAACTAATGGACCCAGAGTAGCGCGGGAAAATTTCCTCGCTTTTCATCACTGAATCGGGAATGGGCGGTTCAGGCCGGGTAGCCGGTGATCTCCCGAATGCTCTGGTACAGCGGCTTGAGCTGCTTGTACATGCGCTGGTAGACCTCGTTGTACAGCCGCTCGTAGGTCCGCTGCGCCTCGGGGCGCGGGTGGAAGACGTCGCCGACGCGGGTCATGGCGGCGATGGCGCTGGCGAAGTCCGGATAAAGCTTCAGCCCCACCGCGCAATCGATGGCAGCGCCCAGGCCGGAGGCTTCGTAGACGTGCGGGCGCTCCGCCGGCAGGCCGAAGATGTCGGCAGTGAGCTGCATCGCCGCGTCGCTCTGCGAGCCGCCACCGGCCACGCGCAGGCGCTGGATGCGGGTGCCGGAGCGTTTCTCGATGCGCTCCTTGCCCTGGCGCAGCGCGTAGGCCAGGCCTTCGAGGATGGCGCGGTAGATGTGCGCGCGGGTGTGCACGTCGCCGAAACCGATGATCGAGCCCTTGGCCTCCAGGCCCGGCTCGCGGATGCCCGGCGTCCAGTAGGGTTGCAGCATCAGGCCCATGGAGCCGGCTGGCACGCTGTTGACCAGTTCGTCGAAGAGTTTCTCCGGCTCGACGCCCAGCTCCTCGGCACGCTGCATCTCGCGCAGGCCGAACTCGCGCTTGAACCAACTGACCATCCAGAAGCCGCGGTAGATCATCACCTCGGTGTTGTAGTGATCGGGAATCGCCGCCGGGTACGGCGGGATCAGCGGGATGGTTTCCAGGTAGCGCGAACGGGTGGTGTTGATGGTCGCGGTGGTGCCGTACGACAGGCATGCCACGCTCGGGTCGATCGCGCCCGCGCCGAGTACTTCGCAGGCCTTGTCGGCACCCGCGGCGATCAGCGGCAGGCCTTCGGGAATACCGGTCAGGCGGCTGGCCTCGGCGGTGATCTCGCCCAGTTTCTCACCGGGCTTGTACAGCTCCGGTAATTGCTCGGGGCGCACGTCGATCGCCTGCCACTTCCAGTCCCGCGGCGCAGCCCAGGCGAGCTTCTTGTAGTCGAACGGCAGGTAGGCAACGCTGCAGGCCACCGAGTCCACGTAACGCCCGCACAGGCGCTGGGTGAGGAAGCCCGAGAGCAGCAGCAGCTTGTGGGTGCGCTGGTGGATGTCCGGCTGCTGCTGGGCCACCCAGTTCACTTCGGCCTGGGTGCGGAAGTAGTCCACCGCGCCCTGCGCGCCCACCAGCTTGAACAGCCAGCCCCAGGGCCCCTTGATCGGATCGCCCAGCTCCGCGCGGCGCTGGTCCAGCCAGATGATCGCCGGGCGCAGGGCCTGGCCGGCTTCGTCGAGGTGAATCACCGTGCCGCGTTGGGTAGTCAGCGACACGCCACGAATGCGGCTGCGGTCGATGTCGACACTGGCCCACAGGCGCTTGCACGCCTCGCCCAGCTGCTCCCAGTAATAGTCCGGGTGCTGCTCCGCCCAACCGGGCTGCGAGGAGAAATACGCCTCCAGCTCGACCTTGCCCTTGCCCACCAGGTTGCCCTGGAGATCGAAGAGCAGCGCGCGCACGCTCTGAGTGCCGTTGTCGATGGCCAGCAGGTAGTTGTTGTTATTCATGGGGCTCTTGGTCATGGAGGGTCGGTCAGTGCGGAAGGCTGTAGCTGCGGCGCCACAGCTCCAGGTAGTCCTGTTCTTCCTGTTTCCAGCGCGCGTCGTCCCAGCCCAGGCGGCGCTGACACAAGGCGCGAATCCTCGGCAACTCGGCAGCGCCACCATCGGCCAGCAGCAGGCCAATGCGGGTGCGACGCAGCAGCAGGTCGTCCAGGTGCAGCACCAGTTCGCCTTCCGCCGCCCAGGCCAGCTCGGCCCAGAGCGAATCGGTATGGCCGATACACTCGCTGCCCACCTCGTTCAGAAGGCGCGCCAGTTCCGGCAAGGAGCGCCCATGGCGCCCGCGCAGGCGGCGCTGCTGAGGTGGAATGAGGCCCGGCAGGACGACGTCCTCGACGGCCGCGAAGACGTGGTCAGGCGCAGTTTCCAGCTGGCGCTCCAGCATTGGCGCACAAGCGGCAAGCACCTCCAGCGCCAGCAGGCGGAAGGTCGTGAGCTTGCCGCCAGCAAGAGTCACGCACCCGGGCTCGACCCACAGCGCATGCTCGCGTTTTTCATCCGACGGCTTGAGCGAGGGCGTGCCATCGCTGACCACCGGGCGTACACCGGCCCAGGTAGAGCGCACATCGCCGGCGGTGATCTGCGCAGCCGGAAACTGCTGCGCGCAGGCGGCCAGCAAGTACTCCAGCTCTTCGCGGCTGATGGCCGCGTCATCGTCCAGGGTTTCCCGGTGATCCAGGTCGGTGGTGCCGACCACGGTCGCCCCTTCCCAGGGGAAGACAAAGACCGGACGCTTGTCCTGCCCGTGCATGAAGCTGAACGCATGGGTGACTGGCAGGCGCCAGGCCGGCAGCAACAGGTGGCTGCCACGCAGCGGGCGGATGTGCTCGCTGCCGTGCTTCTGCCGCAGCGCATCGGCCCAGGCGCCAGTGGCCAAGGCGACGGCGCGGCTACGGAAGGTGAAGCGCTCGCCGCTCTCGCGATCCTCGGCAACCAGCCCCTGAACGCGACCGTCGCGGCGATCCAGTTCGATCACCTTCAAACCATTCAGTGCTTCGCCGCCCTCGGCTCGCGCTTCGCCCAGCACACGCATGACCAGGCGCGCGTCATCGGTCACCGCATCCTGGAAGCGGGTGCCGCCCAGCAGGCGATCTTCCTTCAGGCCCGGCGCCAGGTAGCGCAGTTCCTCCAGGCGATGGAACAGGTGATTGCGCCGCCCCGCCAGCGCGTCGTACAGCGACAGCAGGGTGCCGAACACCCGCGGGCCGGGGAAGCCGCCCTGGTAGTGCGGCATGATGAAGCTCAGCGGATCGACCAGCCCCGGCGCCTCGCCCAGCAGGCGCTGGCGCTCGCGCACCGAGTCACGGGTCAGGCCGAACTGGCCCTTGGCGATGTAGCGCAGGCCGCCGTGAACCATCTTCGATGAGCGGCTGGAGGTGCCCCAGGCGAAATCGCGCTGCTCGACCAGCAGGCAGCGCCATCCGCGCCGTGCCGCTTCGCGCAGGATGCCGGCGCCGGTGATGCCGCCGCCGACCACGATCAGGTCCCAGTCGCGTGCCGCCAGCTCCGGCAGCGCCTGCGCGCGCCAGGCTGCGTTCCAGGCAGGCATGGGTTCAGTCCTGCAGCAAGGTGCCGGGGTTCAGCCGGCCGGAGGGATCGAAATGCCCGGCCAGCGCCTTGATCGCCGCCATGCCCAGCGGGCCCTTTTCCACCGGCAGGTAAGGCGCGTGGTCCTTGCCCACGCCGTGCTGGTGGCTGATGGTGCCGCGGTTCTGGGCGATGGTCTGGCTGGCGGCATGCTTGAGCTTGCGCCAGCGCTCGTGTGTCTGCGCATAGCTGGCGGCCGGGCGGAACACGTAGGTGGTGTAGATGCTAGAACCCTCGCCGTAGACGTGCGACAGGTGGGTGAACACGTGCACGCGCTCGCCCTCGGCGGCCAGGCCTTCGCGCAGGCAGGCCTCGATACGGTTGAGCAGGTTGTCCACGTTGGACCAGTCGGTGGCGGTTTCCAGGGTATCGACCACGTAGCCGTTCTCCCACAGCGCTTCGCGCAGGTAGGGGAAGCGGAAGCGGTTCTGCGCCCATTTCCTGCCCAGCAGGGTGCCGGTGAACACGCCGCCGAAGCCCTTGAGCAGGCGGCGCGCGGCGCGCAGCGACGTCGCGTTCTGCGCGCGGTCACCGGTGACGCCGAAGGTCAGCATGCACTTGCCCTCGGCCGCGCCGCGCATCTTCAGGTAGCGCTCCAGCCAGGCGATCTGCCCCGGATGGCCGGCCAGGGCCAGTTGAGTGGTGGTCTCGATGGCATTCGACAAGCGCAACATCGACAGCGGCACGCGCGCCTGCACCAGGGTGCGGATGCCTTCCAGCGCCTGCTCCCAGGACGGCAGGAACACCGCGTAGAAACGTTCATCGTCGGCGATGCGCGTGACCCGTACCTTCACCGACGAGAGGATGCCGAAGCGGCCTTCGGAACCCATCACCATCTCGCGCAGGTCCGGGCCTGCGGAGGACGCAGGGAAGGTCGGGATCTCCAGGCTGCCGGCGAAGGTTTCCAGTGTGCCGCCGGCGAACAGTTGCTCGATGCGCCCGTAGCGCAGCGACTGCTGGCCACTGGAGCGGCTGGCAACCCAGCCGCCGAGGGTGGAAAGCTCCCAGGACTGCGGGAAGTGGCCGAGGGTGTAACCACGGGCGCGCAGCTGGCTTTCCACCTGCGGGCCGTTGGCGCCGGGGCCAAAAGTGGCGATCAGGCTCTGCTCGTCCAGCTCCAGCAGGCGGTTCATGTGTTCCAGGGAAACGGTGAGCACCGCCTTGTCGGACTCCGGCGGGTTGATATGACCGGCCACCGAAGTACCGCCGCCGTAGGGGATCACCAGGCAGTCCCAGAGCTCGGCGAACTTCAGCAGCTCGCGGATCTGCTCGGCAGTCTGCGGGTAGGCCACGCCATCGGGGAACACACCGAACTCGCCTTCGCGCATCGCCAGCCAGTCCGGCAGGCTCTGGCCTCGGGCGTGCAGCAGGCGGTCGCGGGCTTCGCGCACCACCAGCGGATGCTCGGGCAGGCGCGAGGCCGGTACCTTGGCCAGTACCTGCTCCAGCGTCGCGTCCGGCAGCGTCAGGCCCGGGCCGACCAGTTCGGCGAGAAAACCGCGTCCGTTGTCGGGCAGTTCCACCACCGTCGTTTCTTCACCCCAGCCGTTCCAGCGTCGCATGCCCGCTCCTTTTATTCAGGGTCTCTGTCTGCAATTTCGATTGCTATTTCGGTGCCGCTTGATGGCTGCCTATACTAGCCAGCCGCCCTGCCCTGTCACTGTCGGATCAAGACAGGCGCAGTTGCCGATCGAGACACCAGAACAAGAACGAACGCCATGCATTCCCTCGGCTATACCTCCGTCCCCGCATTGCTGAAATACCTGCGCCACGCCGAGTCCCTCGGCATGGACCTGGACGTCGCCCTCAAGGCCGCGGGCCTTGCGCGCTCGCAACTGAGCGACAACAGCCAGCGCCTGCCCAGCGAGGCTCACGAACGCCTGCTGCAGCATTTGTGCGCGCATTCCGGCGACCCGCTGTTCGGCCTGCACTCTGCACGCTTCGTGCAGCCGGGCTCGTGGAGCGTGCTGGGCTACATCACCATGAACTGCGCCAACCTGGGCGAAGCCATGGGCCGCATCATTCCCTACGAGAAGCTGGTCGGCGACATGGGCGTCAGCCGCCTGGAGCCTGGCGGAGACCACATCAAGCTGATCTGGAATTGCCGCCACGAGGCCGCGCAGATCCGCCGGCACATGGTGGAGAACGTGCTGGCCTCCTGGCTGCTGTATGCGCGCTGGATCGCCGACACCAGCGGCTCCCCGCAGGAAGTCTGGTTCGAACACCCACAGCCCGAGGGCACCGATATCGCCGAGTACGAGCAGCTATTCGGCTGCCCGGTGCGTTTCGAGCAACCCTTCAGCGCCCTGCTGGTGCCCCTGCAACTGCTGAGCTATCCCCTGCGCCAGGCCGACGCCAACCTGCTGCGCACCCTGGAAGAACACGCCCTGGCGCTGATGGCCGAGCTGGACGACGACGAGCCGCTGCCGCTGCGGGTGAAGAACGCCCTGCGCCTGCTGCTCAAGGATGGCCTGCCGCGCAAGGAGCGTGTCGCCGAACGTTTCGAGATGACGGTGCGCACCCTGCAGCGCCACCTGCAGCAGGCCGGCACCAGCTACCAGCAGATCCTCGACGAGCTGCGCCAGGAGCTGGCCGAGCATTACCTGGTACACAGCGACCTGCCGATCCAGGACATCGCCCAGTACCTGGGCTTCACCGAGTCGCGCTCGTTCCACCGCAGCTTCAAGGGCTGGACCGACCAGACACCGGGCGAGTATCGCCAGCAGCATAAGAAAACGCCGGTCTGAGACCGGCGTTGTTCATGGTGCTCCCAGCACTCAGTCCAGCAACTCACTGAAGGGAATGAAGTTCAGCCAATCGCCTTCGGCCAACGTCGTGCCCTCGCGCACTTCCGCCAGCCCTTCGGCCCAGGCTGCGCTAAGCAGCACGCCGGAGCTCTGATTGGCGTAGGGCACTGCACGGCCATTTTCCAAACGCGCGCGCAAGTACTCACGACGGTTGCCCGGCTTGGTGCGGTTGAAGCCGGCCGGGACCTGCAGGCGCAGCGGCTCGACCTTCTGCATGCCGAGGCGGCGCATCAGGTAGGGCCGCGCCAGCAGGGCGAAAGTCACCAGGGTGGATGCGGGGTTACCCGGCAGCCCGATCACCGGCACGCCCTGGTAGTGGCCGACGGTCAGCGGCTTGCCCGGCTTGATCGCCAGCTTCCACAGCGCCAGATCACCAGCTTCGCGCAGGGCCGCTCCGAGGAAGTCCGCCTCGCCGACGGACACGCCACCGGTGGAGAGGATCAGGTCGACGTTCGACAGCCCCGCCAGTGCGGCGCGGGTGCGCTCCAGATCGTCCGGAAGGATGCCAGCGTCCACTACCTCGCAACCCAAGCGCAGCAGCCAGGTGCGCAGCAGGTGACGGTTGCTGTTGTAGATCTGCCCGAGCGCCAGCGGCGTGCCCGGCTCGACCAGTTCGTCGCCGGTGGACAGCAGCGCCACGCGCGGGCGGCAACGTACTTTCAATTCAGCGTGGCCGAGGGACGCGGCCAGGCCGATCTCGATGGGGCCGATGCGCGTGCCGTTGGGCAGCACGCAGTCTCCCTTGCGGGTTTCCTGGCCCTGCGGGCGAATGTGCTGGCCGGCTTCCATCGCTTCGAGGAAGCGCACACGGCCATCCTCCAGCACCTCGGCGTTTTCCTGCATTTCCACGCAGTCGGCGCCTTGCGGCACAGGCGCGCCGGTGAAGATGCGCACACAGGTGCCCGGTTGCAGCGGTTCACCGGCCTGGCCGGCGAAGATCTTCTGGCTTACCGGCAGCGCTTCGCCCCACCAGTCGGCCAGGCGCAGCGCGTAGCCGTCCATGGCGCTGTTCGGCCAGGGCGGCAGGTCCAGGCCGGCCAGCAACGGCTCGGCCAGCACGCGGCCATCGGTGTCGGCCAACGGCAAGGTTTCGCACTCGGAGACCGGAGACTGTTCGGCCAGCGCCAACAAGCGCGCCAGGGCCTCCTCGACCGGCAGCAGGCCGGGCTTGTCGCAGCAGCTCATCCGCGGCTCTCGCAGGGCGCCGCCTTCTTCAGGTGCGGCACGAAGTTGCAGGGACGATGACTGGCGTCCAGCTGTTCGCCGAGGATGCCGTCCCAGGCAGTGCGGCAGGCGTTGGTGGAACCCGGCAGGCAGCAGACCAGGGTGCCGTTGGACAGCCCCGCCAGCGCGCGGGACTGCACGGTGGAGGTGCCGATGTCGGCCACGGAAATCTGCCGGAACAGCTCGCCGAAGCCGTCCACTACCTTGTCCAGCAGGCAAGTCACGGCTTCCGGGGTGCTGTCGCGGCCGGTGAAACCGGTGCCGCCGGGGCTCAGCAAGCAAGGGC
>OGQD01000408.1_pt1 | contig 33046 bp, 29 predicted proteins | sample 1553091 | NCBI WGS metagenome assembly OGQD01 (sample SAMEA2580290, study PRJEB22360) | human gut metagenome | biome: human gut; feature: human-associated habitat; material: faeces | place: Denmark | collected 2008/2010
TTGCCCAACGCCCGTAGAGCTGGGTTCGGCGCCCGGGGGGAGCCGCACCATCGCCAGGCGTTGGGCGGCGCTGACTTGCGGCGCTTCCCGGTGCGGCGGGTTGCCGGCGGGAATCCAGCGGACTTCCTGCAGATCGAGGGCGTCGCAGGTTTCTTCCGCCAGACGCAGATGCGCCAGGTGCACCGGGTTGAAGGTGCCGCCATAGACGCCGATGGCGCGGGGAAGTGCGGCGCGGGGCGATTCAGACAACTTCGGAAATTCCGAAAATGTCGCGGTAGGCCACGTAGAAACTGGCGAACAGCGTCGGGGCCAGCACGCCGGCGGCGGCAAAGAGGGCCAGGGTGCCCAGGAGCGGTGCCAGGGCGGTGGGCAGCAGGACGCCCAGAAGACCCAGGGCCATGCCCGGCAGAATGCCGCCGATCAGCACCAGCGCGAGGCTATAGACGAGGAAGGGCCGCCAGTTGATGACGCAGGCCATGAAGCTGAAAAAGAGCGCCTTGCCGACGGCCTGCCGATGCCAGGCAACCAGCACGGGGGCAAACCACCAGGCCATGAGCACGGGCAGCATGCCGGCAGCGATGAAGGCGAGCGGCACCAGCATGCTGTCTTGTTCGAAGGCTGCGCGTTCGGCCTTGTCGCCGGCCAGCAGAAAACGCAGAAAATCGCCGCCGTCGGCCAGCACCGAGAGGCTCAATGCGGCAAGCGATGCGATGAGATACAAGCCGCCCAGCCACAGCAGCGGCTTGTAGTCGTCACGAAACGCCTCGAACAGGGTGCGCACGGAGATAGGTTTGCCCTGCTCCAGGTGGCGTGCCGACAGCATCAGGCCGACCAGCAGGGCTGGATTGATGAGGCTGGCAACCAGGGTGCCGAGCAGCGGCACGATATTGACGAACAGCATGACGAACCAGTAACTCATGACCTGGAGGGCAAACAACAGGGGGTTGCGCCGGTAGATGGCGAACCCATGGGTCAGCCATTGCCAGCCGGCGGCGGCAGGCAGATTTTGCGCACGCAAGATTCAGGCTCCGGGAAAAATGTCGCGGTAGGAGGCGTAAACCGCCGCCGAGGCGATGGGCAGCAACAACAGCATGCCGATGCCGACCGGCAGCAGGGCAAAAAAAGCGGCAATCACGAGCAGGATGCCGAAGATGATCATCACCAGCCAGTTTTTCGCGCCGGCGGCAAAGCTCGCTTTCATCGCTTCCAGCGCCGGCATGTCGTGAAAATACACCAGCGCCGGGGCGAACCAGGTGGCCATGATGACCGGCGTGGAGAGGATGACCACCAAGAGGCCGGTGAGCAGCATGCTGCCCAGGGCAATGCTCAGGCCGGCGATGCTGCCGACCATGCCGCCGCCGATCAGGCCGCTGCCGGCAAGCAGCATGGCGAACAGGGCGATGCCGAAAACGCCGCAGGCAAAAAACACGCCCACCATCACGAGCTGGCCGGCCTGATGGCGGAAACCGGCGAACAAATCGGCGATCTGCGGCTCCTTGCCTTCGGCGATGCTGCGCGAAATTTGCAGCATCCCCGCGCCGAATACGGGCAACAGCAGATGCAGCGCAATCTGGCCGAACACGGGCGGCAGGGCGATCGCCATGATGCAGACCAGCAACAGCACGCTGCTGCCCAGCCAGATGCCGGGATGCGCGATGAACATGGTCCAGCCCTGGGTCAGCCAATCGAAACAGGCACCGGCATCGACTGTCTGGCTGGCTCCTTTGAAGGGCGCAGGCGGCACGGGAAAGCCCGGCGTCTGTGCCGGGCCGGCGCTTTTGCCTGTTTCGTCCAGACGCTCGAATTCGCCGTCGATGGGGTTTCGTTCGCTCATGCGCGGCGGTTTACCAGCTGTGGATGATCCACATCGGCGGGCGCACCGGGTGCGGATTGGTGTCGCTTTCCAGCATCACGCCGTCGCCCTGGCGATCCACCAGGTAATAGGGTTTGCCCACGGCGGGCGTGACTTTCACCATGTAGAGCTTGCCGTTTACCCGGTATTCCTCGCGCGTTTCCTTTTCGTTCCTGACGATGGTGACCTGCGGCTCCAGCGCTGCGTCGAACGGCTCCATTTCCGGGGGCGGCGGCGGGACGGCGGGCAGGGGCTGGGCATCGCCCGGCTGCTGGGCCAGGGTCGCGAAAGGCAGGGCAAGCAGGCAGGCAAGGGAGAGAAGGCGGCGCATGGTTTTTCCTTGATAGACGCGCGATTCTATTACAGGTTGAGCAGTGGGTCGCGCTCGCCCGGGTAGCTGAGGAAGGAGGAACGTTCGTAGTGTTTGAAAATCGCTTCGACGATGGCTTTGGGTTCGTCGATGAGCTGGATCAGTTCCATGTCCTCCGGGGCGATCATCTTTTCGCGCACCAGCGTATCGCGGAACCAGTCGATCAGGCCGCGCCAGAAGTCGGAACACACCAGGATGATCGGAATGCGGCTGGTCTTGCCGGTCTGGATGAGGGTGAGCGCTTCCATCAGTTCGTCCAGCGTGCCGAAGCCGCCGGGCATCACCACGTAGGCGCTGGCGAAGCGCACGAACATGTACTTGCGCGCGAAGAAGTGGCGGAAAGTCTGCGAAATGTCCTGATAGGGATTGCTTTGCTGCTCGTGCGGCAACTGGATGTTGAGGCCGATCGACGGCGACTTGCCGTGAAACGCGCCCTTGTTCGCCGCTTCCATGATGCCGGGGCCGCCGCCGGAAATCACCGCGAAGCCGGAATCCGACAGCAGGCGGGCGATGTTTTCCGTCAATTCGTAGTAAGGCGCGCCGGGGGCGATGCGCGCCGAACCGAAGATGCTCACCGCCGGTTTGATCGCCGCCAGCCGGTCGGTCGCCTCGACGAACTCTGACATAATGCCGAGAATCCGCCAGGATTCGCGCGCCCTTGCGCTCTTGCGCAGCGCCTCGACCTCGGCGCCCATTACCAGCTTTTCACATTCGGTCATGCCCATGCCTTTCTTGTTATTGGTGGACGGTTCGTCCTATCTCTACCGCGCCTATCATGCGCTTCCCGATCTGCGCAGCCCGAGCGGCGAGCCGACCGGGGCCATCTACGGCGTTCTCGGGATGCTACGTCGTCTGCAGACGGACTACAAGGCGGACTACAAGGCCGTCGTGTTCGATGCCAAGGGCAAAACCTTCCGCGACGACTGGTTTCCGGCCTACAAGGCGCACCGCCCGCCGATGCCGGACGACCTGCGCGCCCAGATCGAACCCATCCACGCCGCCATTGCCGCCGCTGGCTGGCCGGTGCTGACCGTCGACGGCGTCGAGGCCGATGACGTCATCGGCACGCTCGCCCGCCAGGCGGAAGCCGCCGGTATGGACACCCTGATTTCCACCGGCGACAAGGATCTGATGCAACTGGTCGGGCCGCAGGTGCGCTGGTACAACACCATGAGCGAGGAACTGCTCGATGCGGCGGGGGTGGAAGCCAAATTCGGCGTGCCGCCGGAAAAGATCGTCGATTATCTGGCCCTGGTCGGCGACAGCGTCGACGGCGTGCCGGGCGTCAACAAATGCGGCCCGAAAACCGCCGTCAAATGGCTCGCCGAATACGGCACGCTGGAAAACCTGATGGCGCACGCCGCCGACATCAAGGGCGTGGTCGGGCAGAACCTGCGCGAGCATCTGGATTTCCTGCCGCTCGGCAAGAAGCTGGTGACGGTGGTGTGCGATCTGCCCGATCTGCCCGCGCCGCACCAACTCACGCCGAGCGCGCCGGATGCCGAAACGCTGCGCGAACTGTACAGCCGCTACAACCTGCGCTCCTGGCTGCGCGAGCTGGACGGCACGGCCACGGCGGAGGCCGCGCCGCCGGAGGCTCCCGCTCCCGCGCCGGCCAGCGTCAACTACGAAACCGTGCTCGACTGGCCCGCTTTCGAGCGCTGGCTGGCAAAGATCGAGCGCGCCGAACTGACCGCGCTGGATACCGAAACGACCGATCTCGACCCGTTCGCGGCGCGTCTGGTGGGCCTGTCGCTGGCTGTGACGGCGGGCGAAGCGGCCTACGTCCCGCTGGCGCACGACGCGCCCGGCGCGCCGGAGCAACTGCCGCTGGCCGAGGTGCTGGCAAGGCTGCGGCCCTGGCTGGAGGGCGCGCAATACAAGAAGGTGCTGCAAAACGCCAAGTATGACCAGCACGTTCTCGCCAACCACGGCATCGCGCTGGCCGGCATCGCCGGCGACACCATGTTGCAGAGCTACGTGCTGGAAGCCGGCCAGTGGAACGGTGCGGCGCATGGCTTCGACGCTTTGAGCCAGCGCCATCTGGGGCTGACGCCGATCAGCTACGAAAGCCTGTGCGGCAAGGGCGCCAAGGCCATCGGTTTTGCCCAGGTGGCGCTCGAACAGGCCACGCCCTACGCGGCGGAAGACGCCGATTTTACCCTGCGCCTGCACCAGGTCTTACAGCCCAGACTGGCGGTGGAACCCGCCTTGCAGGCGGTGTACGCCGACATCGAACTGCCGGTGCGACAGGTGATCTGGCAGATGGAGCGCAACGGCATTCTGGTCGATGCCGACAAGCTGGCCCGGCAAAGCCATGAACTGGGACAGAAAATCCTCGAACTCGAACAGCGCGCCTTTGAACTCGCCGGCCAGCCCTTCAATCTCGCTTCGCCCAAGCAGCTCGGGGAAATCCTGTTCGGCAAGCTGGGCCTGCCGGTCAAGAAGAAAACCGCCGGCGGCGCGCCCTCCACCGATGAAGAAGTGCTGTCCGAACTGGCGCTCGACTACCCGCTGCCGAAAGTGCTGCTCGAACACCGCAGTCTGGCCAAGCTGAAAAACACCTATACCGACAAGCTGCCGCGCATGGTGAACCCGCAAACCGGGCGCGTGCATACGAATTTCTCGCAGGCTTCGGTGGTGACGGGCCGGCTGGCGTCCAGCGATCCCAATTTGCAGAACATCCCGGTACGCACCGAGGAAGGGCGCCGGATACGCACTGCCTTCGTCGCACCGGCCGGCAGCCACATCGTTTCCGCCGACTACTCGCAGGTGGAACTGCGCATCATGGCGCATCTGTCGGGCGACGCCCGCCTGCTGGAAGCCTTTGCCCACGGCGAGGACGTGCACCGCGCCACGGCGGCGGAAATCTTCGGCATCACGCCGCTGGAAGTCGGCCCGGAGCAGCGCCGCGTTGCCAAGAGCATCAACTTCGGCCTGATCTACGGCATGAGCGCCTTCGGTCTGGCCCGCCAGCTCGGGCTGGAAAGAAGCGCCGCGCAGACCTACATCGACCGCTATTTCGCCCGCTACCCCGGCGTCGCCCGCTACATGGAAGAAGCCCGCGCCAGCGTGCGCGAAAAAGGCTACGTCGAAACCGTCTGCGGCCGCCGCCTGTGGCTGCCGGAAATTCGCTCCAGCCAGGCCATGCGCCGCCAGGGCGCGGAACGCGCCGCCATCAACGCGCCGATGCAGGGCACCGCCGCCGATCTCATCAAACGCGCCATGATCGCCGTGCAGCGCTGGCTGGACGCAGAAAATCTGAATACCCGTCTGGTGCTGCAAGTGCACGATGAACTGGTGCTGGAAGTGCCGGACGCCGAACTCCCCGACATCCGCGCCCACCTGCCGCGCCTGATGACGCAGGTGGCAGCGCTCAAAGCGCCGCTGGTGGTGGAACTCGGCGTGGGCGGGGATTGGGAAGCGGCGCATTGAGTCTGCGCAGGGCGTGATTAGTCGCCCGTTTTAGGGCAGCCCTGAAAAATCAAGTGCTCCGACAGGCACAGCCCGAACGGGGTTGATTTATTCAGAACTTCCCTCAGCGCGGGAAATAGTGATCCGCAGCAGACTGCCATAAACCACCGCCGGTCGGCGCAAGCCTGCGGCGAGCGGCAGTTGCTCGGCGCGGCTTTGCAGCACGCGGATGACCCCGGCGTGGGTGACGAGAATGTGCTCGCCGGGCGGCAGTTCGGCGACGAAGGCGTCCACGCGGGCGGCGAGGCGGGCGGGAGATTCGCCGTCAGGCGGCGCGTAGTTGAGCAGATCGGCGGCCCAGGCGTCGAGTTCGGGGCGGGGAACGTCGTCCCAGGCTCGCCCTTCCCAGCCGCCGAAGTCGATTTCCTGCAAGCGGGAATCCTGCCGGGGCTGAGGGTGCAGCTGTTCTGCCAGGTGGCGGCAGCGTTGCAGCGGGCTGGTCCAGACGGGCGCACTGCCGGGTAATTTTTCACGCAGGGCGGCGGCAATGGGCGTGGGGTCTTCGGCGGCGACGTCGAGCCGGCCATAGCACACGCCGGGCGCGATCAGCGGGCGTGGGTGGCGGATGAGATAGAGCGTCAGCGGCGGGGTCACAGCGGCCATTGCGCCAGCAGGCCCAGATAAAAGGCGATTTCGGCGACTTGCTGCGTCGCGCCCAGGCAGTCGCCAGTGTAGCCGCCCAGCCAGCGCCGGAATTTGCGGGCGAGCCAGAAGGTTGCCAGTATCGCCAGCGCCAGTCCGCTCAAGGCTTGCTGCCAGGGCAGCAACGCGAGCGGCAAGAGGCCGCAGCCAAGCGCGAACAGGAGCGCGCCGGGCGAGAGGCGGGTGGCCAGCGGCTTGGCTTTGGTCAGCGCGTCTTCGCGCACGTAATCCAGTGCGGCCAGCAGGCTGACCGAGCAGGCGCGCGAGAACCCGTGTCCGGCAATGAGAATGGCCGGCAGCAAGGCCGGGGTCTGAGCGGTGAGCAGCGCGAACTTGCCGCTCAGGGCCAGCCACAGGGCAATCGCGCCGTAGTTGCCGATGCGCGAATCCTTCATGATCTCCAGGATGCGCTGTTTCTCCCAGCCGCCGCCCAGGCCATCCACGGTGTCGGACAGGCCGTCTTCGTGGAAAGCGCCGGTGAGGTAGATGCTGGCGGCCATCGAGAGCAGCAGGGCAATCGCCGGCGGCCAGAGTTGCGCGGCCAGCACATAGGCCAGCGCCGCCAGCGCGCCGATCAGCGCGCCGACAGCGGGAAACCAGCGGGCGGCGGCATTCAGCCCGGCGCTCGAATGCCCGACCCAGGCCGGCACCGGCAAACGGGTGAAGAAGCGCAGCGCAGCAAAAAAATGCTCAAGCTCACGGCGGATCACGGCAGGGAGACTCCAGCAGTTTCTTCGCCGATTTTCTCACCGCAGACGCCCGCCGCATCGAAGCTGGCCATTTCGTTCAGGAAATTTACCGCCGCCTTGATGAGCGGATAAGCCAGCGCCGCGCCGGTGCCTTCGCCCAGGCGCAGCCCCAGATCGAGCAGGGCTTCTGCTTTCAGCGCGGCAAGCTGCGCCCGATGCCCGGCTTCGGCGGAGTGGTGGCAGAACACGCAGTAATCGAGCACGGCCGGGGCGAGGCGGGCGGCAACGAGGAGCGCCGAGGTGACGATGAAACCGTCGATGAGCAGCAGCATGCGCGCTTCCGCCGCCGCCAGCATGGCCCCCGCCATCATGGCGATCTCGAAGCCGCCGAATTCGGCGAGCACCGAGAGCGGTGCGCCGTGTGGCGTGTTAGCGCCGCCAGCGGCCCGGTAACGCGCCAGGGCCAGGCCAAGGAGCGCCTGCTTGCGGCTGAGGCCGGCGTCGTCCAGTCCGGTACCCCGGCCCACGCAATCGGGCAGCGGCGCGCCGGTCAGGCAGTGGGTGATGAGCGAGGCGGAGGCCGTATTGCCGATGCCCATTTCGCCCAGCGCCAGCACGTTGCAGCCAGTGGCGGCGCGCGCGCGAACCAGTTCGGCGCCGCGCCGCAGGGCCTCCGCGCACTGGGCGGGGGACATGGCGGCGGTTTCCAGATAATTGGCCGTTCCCCTGGCGATCTTGGCGTCGATCAGGCCGGCGCGCGGCGCGAAATCGTGCGCCACGCCGGCATCCACCACCGCCAGCGCCAGCCCGTTCTGGCGGCAGAACACGTTGATCGCCGCGCCGCCCGCGAGAAAGTTTTCCACCATCTGCCAGGTCACTTCCTGCGGATAGGCCGATACGCCCGCTGTCGCCGCGCCATGATCGCCGGCAAACACCAGGAGTTGCGGGGCGTTCAACTGCGGGCTGAGGCTTTGCTGGATGAGGCCGATCTGCAAGGCGAGCTTTTCCAGCAGGCCGAGCGCGCCGACGGGCTTGGTCTTGCGGTCAATCTTGTGCTGCAGTGCGGCGCGCAAGGCGGGGTCGAGCGGGGAAATGGCAGGAATCGCGAAGGCGGGGGGCGAGGAAGGCATCCGTTTCTCCAAAAGCAAAAAAGGCTTTGCCGCAACGCGGCAGGCGTAGCGGCAAAGCCCTTGTCCATAGGCTTCGTTGTTTTTCCGTCAGGTCTTCTGGCTTCCGGATCGTCCCGTGGCTGCGTCTTCCCGGAGAGTCTGTTTCCCCTCGTAGTGACGTCGTGCAGCCAAAGTCCCCGGTTACAGCGGCGGGCCCGCCCCGGAATTGCAATCGCTTGCGCACCGGGTTCCGTGATGGCGGAAAGCGCGCATTATCCTCCATCTTCGAGCGCAATGCAGCAGACCGGGATGGAGCGGCGGCCGGGTGCGTGCGACAATCCGCCTGCCACAGCGCAGCAAAAGCGCCGGGCTGTCAGATAAAAACACACGAAGAGAGGATGTCATGAAAAAACGGGGGCTAATTTCGCTCGCTACGGCACTGACCGCCGCGCTGGCAACGCTGGCGAGCGCGCCGCTGCACGCCAAGGAAGGCGGCGATCAATATCCGAACGGGGCGGAAAACTGGTTCGCCGGGGCCATGCCGCCGCCGGGCAATTATTTCATCAACTATTTCGGCAACTGGTCGGGCAGCCTGCGCGATGGCGATGGCCGCAACGTGCGCCCGGCGGGCAAGAAAATCCGCCTGAACGCCACTTTTGACGCGCTGCGTTTCGTGCAGATCACCAATCAGCAATTCTGGGGTGCCAGCTATGGCTGGAGCGCGATTTTGCCGGTGGTCAGCCTGTCGATGGATACGCCCGCCGGCAAGGAGCGGCGTACCGGAGTGGGTGACGTGACGCTGACGCCGTTGATTCTCGCCTGGCACCGTCCGCAGTGGCACTACGTGCTCGGGCTGGACGTCAATCTGCCGACCGGCGCTTTCGACCGCAACGCCCATCCGGCGCGCAATCTGGGCGCCAATTACACCAGCTTCGAGCCGATCTTCGCGCTCACCTATCTCAATGAACAGGGCTGGGAGGCTTCCGCCAAGTTCATGTACAACGTCAAGACGCGCAACCGTGAAACCCACTACCGGTCGGGCGACGAGTTCCACATGGATTACCTGCTGGGCAAGCACTTCGGGCCGTGGTCGGTGGGCGTCAGCGGCTATTACCTGAAGCAGGTGAGCGACGACCGCCAGCATGGGCGCAAGGTGGGCGACGGCAATCGCGGTCAGGTGTTCGCTTTCGGGCCGTCGGTGAAATACGAGACGGCGGGCAAGACGCAGCTGATTTTCCAGTGGCAGCGCGAAACGCAGGTGGAAAACCGCTTCGGCGGCGACAAACTGTGGTTCAAGCTGATTACGCCGCTGTGAGGCGGGCCGGGCCATGTGCCAACTGAGGTGCCAACCGATGCGCCAGCTGATTCTGGGCGGCGCCCGCTCCGGCAAGAGCCGGCTGGCCGAAACGCAGGCCGCGGCGAGCGGCGGACGGGTGATCTACATCGCTACCGCGCAGGTCGGGGACGGCGAGATGGCGCGGCGCATCGCCCACCACCGCGAGCGCCGCCCGGCCGAATGGGGCTGCGTCGAGGAGCCGCTGCATCTGGCGGCGGCGCTCGAGCGCCACGCCGCGCCGGACGTGTGTCTGCTGGTCGACTGCCTGACCCTGTGGCTCTCCAACCTGCTGTTCGCCGGCGTCGCGGCAGCGCAGGCCGAAGCCGGGCAGGCGCCCGACTGCCCGCTGTTCGCTGCAGAAACCGGGGCGCTGCTCGCCGCCCTGCCCGCACTGCCGGGGCGCATCATCCTGGTATCCAACGAGGTCGGCTGCGGCATCGTCCCCATGCATCCGGTGTCGCGCCTGTTCGCCGACGAACAGGGACGTCTCAATCAACGCGTGGCGGCCTTGTGCGAGCAGGTGACGCTGGTGGCGGCGGGGCTGCCGCTGACGCTCAAGGGGTGAGCGGTACCCCCTGGAAATCCGATTCGTAGTCACGATTGTGCATGTCGAGGATGTGAGCCTGGGGCCATGACCCAGGCGGAGCTTCGTTCTGACGTGTCCCGTTTTGTCCGGGTCATGGCCCCGGACCTACGCACTGCACAAGGCGAACCGGATCAGGCCGCCGGATTGGCTTGCAGGAAGCGGATCAGCGCCTGAAAACGGGATTGCGCCTGGCCGGTCGGGTCGACGATGCCGTGGCTGAAATACTTCCCTACGTTGGCGGTGGTGATTTCCGTACCGAGCGGATCGTAGGTCGTGCCGTTTGCGCCCCCCGCCATGTGTCCGCCCGTCCGTATCAGCGCAATCTGGGAGATGCCAGCGGCGGCTTCGGTGTCGCCGCTGGCGACTGCCTTGTCATAGAGCGCCTTTTCCGCAGGGCTGAGTCTGGCGAAGGAATTGACCAGCCCCGCCGCTTTTTGCATGTAATCCACTTCATCGGCGGTGCGTTTTTCCGGGGGTTTTCCGGCGATTTCGGCAAACCGCGCCGTACCTGCCAGTCCGGTCTGTTCGGCGGAGGAGGACGAGGCGGCGAGCGCCTCGCGCGCTGCCTGGGAGATGCGGACGGTTTCGGCAATATTTGCCGGCGGCGCGTTCGGGCTTTGCCGGGGGGATGGCGGGTTTGCCGCGCTGGCGGGGAAAAGGAAGGCAGAAACGGATTGGACGAGCATGGCCTGTCTCCAAGCTTGGGATGCCACGGCTCAAAGCAATAAAGGTGCCACTGATTCGATGTTCAGGGCATCCGCCGATGCTCGCTCCAGATTGCGCAGGGGGCGGGTTTGTCGCCGGGCTTACTTGATGAGCGGCAGCAAGGTGCGGAATTCGTCGCTGGCGGCGCGGTGCAGCCACTCGAACAAGACCATTTCCGTGGTGACGACCTGCACGCCGCAGGCGCGCAGGCGTTCCACCGAGGCGCGGCGGTTTTCCGGCGTGCGCGAGGATGCGGCGTCCTCGACCAGAAACACCTGAAACCCGGTGGCCAGCAGGCCGAGCGCGCTTTGCAGGACGCAGACGTGGGTTTCCGTGCCGCCGACGATGATCTGCCGCCGGCCGGTGGCGCGCAGCAGTTCGAGCACGCCCGGTTCGGCGGCGCAGGAGAAATGCACTTTCTCGAAGAACTTCGCGGCGCTGCCCGCGCTGCGGATCGCCGGCAGGCTCGGCCCCAGGCCCTTGACGTACTGTTCGGAAACGAACGCCGGCACCTCGAGCAGCCGCGCGCCTTCGAGCAGCCGCGCGGCATTGCGGGCCACGGTTTCGTTGTCGTGAATCGCCGGGGCCAGTTTTTCCTGGATGTCGACGATGAGAACCTGGGAATCGGTGCGGGAAATCAGCATGGCAGACTCGCGGCGGGTGAATGGGCTGCCGATGCTAACCCGGATGGCGCGCTCATGACACGATTGCGGCCATTCTGCTTGGCGTGGTAGAGCGCCTGATCGGCGGCGGCGAGCAGTTCGTCCGCGCCGTCGTCGCGTTGCGGGATGCAGGCGTGCACGCCGATGCTGACGGTGACGACGGGAGCGGTCGGCGAATCGGCGTGCGCCAGTTGCAGGGCGGCGACCGCCTGGCGCAGTTCTTCCGCCTGCGCTTTTGCCCCGGCCAGATCGCAGTCGGGCAGCAGGCAGACGAATTCCTCGCCGCCGTAGCGCGCCAGCAGGTCGTGCGGCCGGACGGGGTCGCGGTCCAGCGCCTGCGCCACGGCACGCAGGCAATCGTCGCCGGCCTGATGGCCGTAGCGGTCGTTGTAGGGTTTGAAATGATCGACGTCGATCATCAGGATGGCGAGCGGCGCTGCCTTGCGGCGGCAGTAGCGCCACTCGACGGCGAGCGCCTCGTCGAAGCGGCGGCGGTTGGCGACGCCGGTCAGGCCGTCGCGGAAGGCCATGGCTTCCAGCGCGGCGCTTTGCTCCTGCAACTGGCAGTTCAGTTTTTCCAGGACATGATTCTTGTCGCGCAGGATGCGCTCGTTGGCGATGGCGAGCTGCCGGCTTTGCCGCCGCCGCCGTTGCGACAGATACAGGCCGAACGCGCTGCTGCCGGCCAGCAGCGCGTAAAGCAGGATTTGCCGCCAGACACTGCGCCACCAGGGGGCGTAGAGCTGCTTTGTGTCGCGGCTGGCGGCGATCTGCATGGCGTAGTCCGTGTGCATGTCCGTTTCCCGCAGGGTGCGCGCGAACACGGCGCGTTCGTCGCCGGTGGTCAGCGTCCGGCCGGTCAGGTAGCTGCCGTCTTTCCCGCTTTCCTCGTGGCGTTGGAACAGGCTGCCCGGCACCGCCAGATTGCGGCCCAGTTGCTTGGGCTGTTCGGGAAAAATGAGGAACAACTGTCCGTTGCCGTGGCTGACCCTGACCCACATGTCCGGCGCGTAGAGCACGGATTGCAGATGCTGCGCCAGGTCTTCGGTGTTGAGGGTGCTGACGATCACGCCGGCGAATTCGCCCCGCGGCCCGTTGACCCGGCTGGAGAGGCTGATCGACCAGATGTCCAGCGCGGTGATGTAAGGCGGGCTGAGATACAGGATGTCGGTTTCGGGGCTTTTTCGGGGGCGCTGGAAATAGCTGCGCTCGCGGAAATTCTTGCCGACGAGTTCGGGACGGCTGCTGGCGATGATGGTGCCGCCGGCATCGAGCAGGGACATGCTGCGGATGCCGGGGATGACCTCGACGAAGCCCTGCACGCGGCGCTCGACGAAGGGCATCGGGTTTTCGCCGCGAACCTGGGCGATACGCAGTTCGCGGCGCAGATTCTGGTGGGCGTGGTGGATGCTGGTGAATTGGCTGCTCAGCAGATCGTGAATGATTTTGGTCTGGGTGCCGAGGCGGATTTCCTCGCTGTGCTCGACGGTGCGCCGCTCGTGGTACAGCGAAAATGCCAGAACCCCCGCCAGTGCGGCCAGATTGGCGGCAAGCAGCAACCACTCGCCGCGGGCGCTGCGAAAAAAGCGGTAGATGAAACCCCGCATCGGCTTTCACTCCCTCATCGTTTGCATCTGCGAGAGCGGGCGCGCCGGCATGGCCCGCATTTCGGATGGCGATAACCTGTTTCGCAAGGTGCCACAGTGCGCGGACGCGGGCAAGAGGGTATTTGCGTGGGGGTTTATTTGCGGCCGAATTTTTCGGTCAGGGCGAGCAGTTTTTCCTGTTTGCGGCTTTCGGCGCGGGCGGCCTGTTCGGCGGCCTTGCGCTGCTCGATCTGCTTCTTGAAACGTTCCTTGAGCAGTTCGCTGGCGTGCTGGCGGTTTTCGTCCGTCACCTCGCCCGCCGGGCTGCCGTCCAGGTTCAGGCGCTGCGTGCCTTTCTCCATTTCCTTCAGGTAGCGGGTGGCCATGGTGTGGCTGCGCATGGCCAGCCGCAGGGCTTTGCGGCTCAGATCGGGCAGGGCGGCGAACAACTGCTTGTCGATGCCGATGGCGAGCGGGCTGAAATCGCGGAACACGGCATAACGGGTTTGCAGGTCTTTCAGCAGGCTGCGGGTATCGATGGATTTTTCCTGCGCGGTGGGGGTGTTCTCGGTCATGGAAAAGACGCAAATACTGGGGCGCGAATGAAGGGAATGAAGCTGTGCAGTTTAACATGCGGCAGAAAATAGCCAGTAAAAAACAGCCGCTTGGGCGAGCCGGCAGCGCCAAGCAAGTCTGGCGAAGCCGGGAGCTTGCGGGGATAATCGCCCGCATGCATGGCGTAGGGTGCGGCATGCTTCAAATCAACGGGTTCTTTCCGGAAAGCGAGGTCAGAAAGCGATGGAACTGGTGCTGGTCAGCGGGTTGTCGGGTTCGGGCAAGTCGGTGGCGCTCAATCTTCTGGAAGATGCGGGTTTTTACTGCGTCGATAATCTGCCGGTGGTGATGCTCACCGTCCTGATCGACATGCTGCGTCAGGAAAAAATCGGCAAGGTGGCGGTGGGCATCGACGCGCGCTCCGGCGACGGCATCGAGTTGCTGCCCGAGCGCCTGCGGCAACTGGCGAAAAACGGCGTGCGCTACAGCTTCCTGTTCTTGCAGGCGGGTGAGGAAACGCTCATCAAACGCTATTCGGAAAGCCGCCGCCGGCATCCGCTGGCAAGCGAAAACCGCACGCTGGAAGAAGCCATCCGCTGGGAAAGCGAGTTGCTGGCACCGCTCGCCGAACTGGGGCATCGCATCGACACCAGCGACTTGAAGGCCAATGCGCTGCGCGACTGGGTGCGCCAGTTCATCAAGGGTACCGGCGAGGGCGGGCTGACGCTCTTGTTCCAGTCCTTCGGCTTCAAGCATGGCCTGCCGCTCGATGCCGACCTGATGTTCGACGTGCGCTGCCTGCCCAATCCTTATTACGATCTGGCGCTGCGCCCCCTGACCGGGCGGGACGCGCCGGTGATCGCCTTTCTCGAAGCCGCGCCGGAGGTGCTGCGCATGCGCGGCGACATCGCGCGTTTCGTCGGCGACTGGCTGCCCAGCTATGTGCGCGACAACCGCAGCTATCTGACGGTGGCCATCGGCTGCACCGGCGGCCAGCATCGCTCGGTTTATCTCGCCGAAACCTTGTGCCGCGAATTTGCCGGACGGGCACCGCGCGTGCTGGTGCGCCACCGGGGGCTGGCATGAGCGCCGCCGCGCCGGTTTGCCTGGCGCTGACCGGCGCTTCCGGCATGGCCTACGGCCTGCGTCTGCTGGAATGCCTGCTGCGCGCCGGGCGGCGGGTGCAACTGGTGTATTCGCAGGCGGCGCAGATCGTCGCCCGTCAGGAGCTCGATCTGGAACTGCCGAGCCGTCCGGGCGAGGCGCGCGCCGCCCTGCTGGCCCGCCTGCCCGGCGTGGAGGGCGATCTGCTGCAGGTCTTCGGCCGCGAGGAATGGTTCGCGCCGATCGCTTCCGGCAGCAACCCGCCGCAGGCGATGGTGATCTGCCCGTGCACGATGGGCACGCTCGCCGCCATCGCCCAGGGCTTGTCGGACAACCTGATCGAGCGCGCCGCCGACGTGGTGCTGAAGGAAGGGCGAAAGCTCATCCTGGTGCCGCGGGAAACGCCGTTTTCCGTGCTGCATCTGGAAAACATGCTGCGTCTGGCGCGCGCCGGGGCGGTGATCCTGCCGCCCAATCCGGGTTTTTACCAGCGCCCGCAGAGCGTGGCGGAGATCGTCGATTTCGTGGCGGCGCGGGTGCTGGATCAGTTGCAGGTGCCGCATCGCCTGCTCGCGCCCTGGGGCGAGGCGCGCTGAACGCGCCAGCGAACGGTCCGTCACAAAAAACGGCCACAAAAACGACACGCCATCGCCGGTCATGGCGCGGCGCGGGTGTAATATCTTTCGCCCCTCGCCGGGCGTGACCGCGCGGGGGCGTGACTGCAACCTTTACTCTGGATAAAACATATGAGCACGCAAATCCGCATTGGGATTGCCGGTTACGGCAATCTGGGCCGCGGCGTCGAAGCCGCCCTGGCCAAAAATCCCGACATGAAGCTGGTCGGCATCTTCACCCGCCGCGCGCCGCAATCCCTGCGCCCGGCAACGGCCGGCACGCCGGTGCACGCCATGGACGACATCGGCCAGTTTCAGGACAAGATCGACGTCCTGATCCTGTGCGGCGGTTCCAAGGATGACCTGCCGCAGCAAGGCCCGGTGCTGGCCGCGCAGTTCAACACGGTCGATAGCTTCGACACCCACGCCGCCATTCCCGAATACTTCGCGGCGGTGGATGCCAAGGCGCAGGCGGCGCGCAAGACGGCGCTGATCTCGATCGGCTGGGACCCTGGCATGTTCTCGATCAACCGCCTCTACGGCGAAGCCGCGCTGCCGGACGGCGTGACTTACACCTTCTGGGGCAAGGGCGTCAGCCAGGGCCATTCGGACGCCATCCGCCGCGTGCCGGGCGTCAAGGCCGGCGTGCAATACACCCTGCCCGCGCCGCAAGCCATCGAAGCGGTGCGCAGCGGCAGTTGCCCGGAATTGAGCACGCGGCAGAAGCACACCCGCGAATGCTTCGTCGTGCTGGCCGAAGGCGCGGACGCCAAGGCCGTCGAAGCCGCCATCGTCAACATGCCGAACTACTTCGCCGATTACGACACGACGGTGAATTTCATCAGCGAGGAAACGCTGAAGAAGGAACACGACAAGATGCCGCACGGCGGTTTCGTGATCCGCAGCGGCAGCACCAGCGCCGAGCACAAGCAGGTGGTGGAGTATTCCCTGAAGCTCGACAGCAACCCGGAATTCACGGCCAGCGTGCTGGTGGCCTACGCCCGTGCCGCTTACCGCCTGAACCAGCAAGGACAGATCGGGGCCAAAACCGCCTTCGACGTCGCGCCCAGCCTGCTGTCGATCAAATCGGCCGCCGAACTGCGTCAGGAACTGCTGTAATGCCTCGCCCTGCGGGAATTTTCACGCCATACCACAGCCAGGTTGATACCTGGCTTTTTTCATTCAGCGTCCGGCGCTGCTGAATTTCGGCACTTCCCGCACCAGACGGAAACCGATGATGTCGTAGCGCACGCTCGGGCGGCAGTGCATGTGGCGCTTGCTGCACCGGGCGAACGGGCCGTCGTGCGACCAAGCGCCGCCGCGCACCAGACGGCTCGGGCCGGGTTCGTCGAAGCGCGGGTTGTCGCGCGCGTGCTTGCCGTAGGCATCGGCGGCGTAGATGTCGGACACCCATTCCCAGACGTTGCCGGACATGTCGTGCAGGCCCAGGGCATTGGGCGCAAAACTGCCGACCGGCGCGGTTTCCGGCCAGGGATCGTCGGCCCCGCCGGTGATGTTGGCGTTCCGGTGATCGATTTCGTTGCCGCCGGTGCCGTATTTCACCGCCTGACCGCCGCCGCGGCAGGCGAATTCCCATTCGGCCTCGGTGGGCAGGCGGAAGGTTTCGCCGCTGTTACGGCCCAGGCGGCGGATGAAGGCGTCGACCTCGGTCAGCATCACGCTTTCCACCGGGTAATCGTCCCCATTGGCGTATTCGGCCGGGTTGTCGCCCATGATCCTGCGCCACTGCCCCTGGGTGACTTCGTATTTGCCCAGGTAGTAATCGTCCAGGCAGACCTCGTGCACCGGCACTTCGTTATGCTCGCCGTCGCCGAAAGTGTCGCCCATCGGGTAGCACGCGCCCTTGACCAGAACGAACTCCATGCCGCTTTCCGGCTCCGTCCAGGTGGCGGGCAGCGGATCGGCCGTCGCCTTGCCGGCGATGAAAAAGGCGGCAAGAACGAGGCTGGCGGGCAGGAAAAGACGAGACAGCATGGCAACTCCGGGAAAGACGACAGCCCCGAGTATCGCCCAGCTTGCATCTGAAAGCGCCTTGTTTTCAGTGCCTTGCCCGAAAAATCAGAAAATTCTTATTGATGAGAGATTACCGCAGAGGCACAGAAGGCGCGGAAAACGCAGAGGAAAACTCACGAGCGTTTCCGATCTGCTCCGCCTTCCTCTGCGCCGCTGCGCTAAGGAAGCTCTGAATCAATCGAAACCGTTCGGGCTGAGCCTGTCGAAGCCCTTGATTGTGCAGGTGATGCCCTTCGACAAGCCTGTCCTGAGCGAAGTCGAAGGACTCAGGGCGAACGGATTTGTTCAGCACTTCCCTAAAAATTTCCCGGCGAAATAGCCGCCATGCGCCTCCCCGCAGGCGCAGGCCCGCCGCGCCCAAGGTAGAATTTGCCGTTCTTCAACCGTTTCGAGCTGCTCGACCGACTGCCATGCTGACCCAGGAAACCCAGATCATCAACAAACTCGGCCTGCACGCCAGGGCCTGCGCCAAGCTGACGCAACTGGCCGGCAAGTTTTCCTGCGAAGTGTGGATGATGAAGGGTGAGCGGCGGGTGAACGCCAAGAGCATCATGGGCGTGATGATGCTGGCCGCCGGCAAGGGGTCGATGGTGACGCTGGAAACCAGCGGCGCGGATGAAGAAGAAGCGCTGGCGGCGCTGCTGGCCCTGATCGCCGATTACTTCGGCGAAGGAGAGTGAGGCGATGAGCTTTACCCTGCACGGGCTGGGCGTTTCGGCCGGGATTGCGATCGGTCGGGCGCTGCTGATTTCGCAGGCGACGCTGGAAGTCGCCCACCTGACGCTGGCGCCGCGCCAGATCGACAAGGAAATCGCCCGTTTCGATGCGGCGGTGGCGGCGGTCAGGAAGGAACTCGCAGCGCTCAAGGAAAACACCGAACACGCGCCGCCCGAATTGAGCGCCTTCATCGACGTGCACCTGATGTTCCTCGCCGACGCCGAGTTGTCCGCCAAGCCGCGCGACATCATCCGCGAACGCCGCTGCAACGCCGAATGGGCGCTGGTGCAGCAGATGGAATATCTGGTGGCGCAGTTCGAGCAGTTCGAGGACGCTTACCTGCGCGAGCGCAAGTTCGACGTGGTGCAGGTGGTGGAGCGGGTGGTCAAGGAATTGCTCGGCCACCCGGCGCGCGCTTCGCTCAAGGCAGGCAAGGCGGCCAAGGAGGAGGCGCTCATCATCGTCGCCCACGATCTGTCGCCGGCCGACACCATCGCCTTCAAGGACCAGCGCTTTGCCGCCTTCATCACCGACGTCGGCGGGGCGACCTCGCACACCTCGATTCTGGCGCGCAGCATGGCGATTCCGGCGGTGCTCGGCCTGGAGAACGGGCGCGCGCTGATCCGCGACGGCGAACAGTTGATCGTCGATGGCATGCGCGGCATCGTCATCGTCAATCCCGACGTGCGCGTGCTGGAGGAATACCGGCTGCGCATGGAGCAGATCGGGCTGGAAAAAAGCAAGCTGCGCCAGCTCAAGAATTCGCCGACGCAAACCCTGGACGGCGAGGCCATCGCCCTGCACGCCAACATCGAGCTGCCCGGCGACGTGGCCGACGCGCTCGACGGCGGGGCCGAAGGCGTGGGCCTGTTCCGCACCGAATTCCTTTTTCTCGACCGTGGCGACATGCCGGACGAGGAGGAACAGTTTGAGGCTTACAAGAAAGTGGTCAAGGGCATGGGCGGGCGGCCCGTCACCATCCGCACCTTCGACCTGGGCGCGGACAAGGATCTGCACCCGGAAGCCAGCAATCGCGTCAAGACCAATCCGGCGCTGGGGCGGCGGGCGATCCGCCTGTCGCTGGCCGAGCCGAAGATGTTCCAGACCCAGTTGCGCGCCATTTTGCGGGCTTCCCGCTTCGGCCCGGTCAAGCTGCTCATCCCCATGCTGGCCCACGCCCACGAAATCGACCAGACCCTGGCCGCCGTGGCGCAGGCCAAATCCAGCCTGCGTGGCGAGAAAATCGCTTTCGACGAAAACATCCCGGTCGGCGGCATGATCGAAATTCCGGCGGCGGCGCTGGCCGTCGGCCTGTTCCTGCGCCGCCTGGATTTTCTGTCGATCGGCACCAACGACCTGATTCAATACACGCTCGCCATCGACCGCGCCGACGAGCAGGTGGCGGCGCTCTACGACCCGCTGCACCCGGCGGTGCTGATGCTGCTGGCGCACACCCTGAGCAGCGCCGAGAAGGCCGGGATTCCGGTGTCGGTCTGCGGCGAAATGGCGGGCGACCCGAAACTGACCCGGCTGTTCCTCGGCATGGGCCTGCGGATTTTTTCCATGCATCCCTCGCAGGTGCTGAAGGTGAAAAGTCGGATTCTGAAATCGGACCTTTCCGAGCTGATGCCCGCCGTGCGCCGCATCCTGCGCCTCGAAGAACCGGCCAAACTGCGCGAGGCGCTGGAAAAGCTGAACGCCTGATCCGGGCCGCAAGCCCTTGCCAGATCAGGGCTGCGACAATATGCCACATTCCGCAAAACGGACGCTTTGCCGAGAATCCGCCCCTGAAATCAACAAAGACAGGGGTTTTTCGCATGCGACAGCGTTTCACACCGCTCGCCACGGCCATCGGCCTGGTTTTTTCCAGCACCTCCGGCGCGCTCTGGGCAGAGCCTGAGCAGACCATGCAATCGGTCGTCGTCGAGTCGACGCGCGCAGTCAACGAAGGCAGCACCAGCAAACTCGGGGCGGACAGCCTGAAACCGCAAGGCGCGCGCACCAGCGACGTGGCGCAGATGCTGCGCGAGGTGCCCGGCGTCAGTTTCTACGGCGCGGGGCAGGTGTCCAGCCTGCCGGTGATCCACGGTCTGGCGGATGATCGTCTGCGGGTCAAGGTCGACGGCATGGATCTGCTGGCAAGCTGCCCCAATCACATGAACCCGGCCCTCTCCTACCTCGATCCCAGCCAGGTCGATTCGCTCACCGTCTACGCCGGCATCAACCCGGTCAGCGCCGGTGGCGATTCCATCGGCGGCAGCATCATCGCCGAAACCAAACCGCCCGAATTCGCTGCAGCCGGCGCGGGCCATCTGCTGAAAGGCGAAGTCGGCAGCTTCTACCGCAGCAACAACGACGCGCGCGGGGCCAATGCCAGCGCCACTTTTGCCACGGAAAGCCTCAACCTGAGCTATACCGGCGCCTACAGCAAGGCCAACAATTACACGGCGGGCAAGAATTTCAAGAACTACACCGCCACCGGTCGTGCCGGCCATACGCTGGCGCGGGATGAAGTCGGCTCCACCGGCTACGAAACCGCCAACCACACCCTGGGCATGGCCGTGCGCAATGCCAACCACCTGTTCGAAGTGAAATTCGGCTACCAGAACATGCCGGAACAGCTTTACCCCAATCAGCGCATGGATTTGCTCGACAACGAGCAAAAGCGCGTCAATTTCCGCTGGCTGGGCAAGTACGACTGGGGCCAGCTGGAAGCCCGCGCTTACCATGAGGAAGTCGATCATTTCATGGATTTCGGGCGGGACAAGCGCTTCTGGTATGGCATGGCTTCCGGTGTGGGCGTACCTTGCGGCCCGATGGGTGCCAACTGCGCCCACGGCATGCCGATGATTACCGAAACGCGCACCACCGGGGCCAGCCTGAAAGCCGACGTCAAACTGAGCCAGAACGATCTGCTGCGGCTGGGCAGCGAGTTGCAGCGTTACCGCCTGAACGATTACTGGCCGGCGTCCGGCGGCGGCATGTGGCCGGGCGAGTTCGTCAACATCAAGGACGGCGAGCGCGACCGCAAGGCGCTCTTCGCCGAGTGGGAAGCCGTGCATGGCGAGCGCTGGACGACGCTGCTCGGTCTGCGCTACGAGCGGGTGAGCATGGATGCCGGATCGGCGCGGGGTTACGACCCGACCACCAATGGCATGGGCGCGATGATGAGTTATCAGAAGCGCGATGCCGACGCTTTCAACGCCCGCAGCCATTCCCGCCACGACAACAACTGGGATTTCACGGCGCTCGCCCGTTATCTGGTGGATGCTGGTTTCGACGTGGAATTCGGCTTTGCCCGCAAAACCCGTTCGCCCAGCCTGTACGAAACCTACCCCTGGTCGACCTGGGCGATGGCAGCGACCATGAACAACTTCGTCGGTGACGGCAATGGCTACGTCGGCAATCCCGATCTCGATCCGGAAAAGGCTTACACTCTGTCCGCCACCTTCGACTGGCACGATGCCGGCCGCAGCCGCGAATTCAAGCTGACGCCGCACTACACCCACGTCGAGGACTACATCGACGCCGTGCAATGGGATGCGGCGGCGAATGCGCCGAGCGCCGCGCCGGTGCGCGACCTGTTCTCCGTGCTGCGCTACGCCAACCACCGCGCCCGTCTGTACGGCCTGGACGTTTCCGGTAAGCTGGCCCTGGCGAAAACCGGCTTTGGCGAATTCGGCATGCAGGGCTTGCTGAGCTACACGCGCGGCAAGAACCGCAAGACCGGCGACGATCTCTACAACATCATGCCGCTCAACGCCACGCTCAAGCTGACGCAGAAATTCGGCGGCTGGGACAACACGCTGGAAGTGATCGGCGTCGCCGCCAAGCGCCAGGTGTCGGAAGCGCGCAATGAAATGAAGACGCCGGGCTATGGGCTGGTCAATTTACGTTTCAGCCATAACTGGAAACAGGTGCGCCTCGATTTTGGCGTCGAAAACCTGTTCGACCGCTACTACCAGATGCCGCTCGGCGGTGCCTACTTCGGCCAGGGCCGGACGATGGCGCTGAATCCGCCGGCCGCCGACGGCATGATCGCCTGGGGGACGCCCGTTCCCGGCATGGGGCGCTCGATCTACGCCGGGGTCAACGTCAAGTTCTGATCGCGAACCCACAAAAGCGCCCCGGCCTGCCTGCGCAGCCGGGGCGTTTTGACTTGTCCCGGCGGCGTGTAAACGTGACGACGGGGACCGAAGTCCCCGCCGGCTGTCTTGGGTAATAAGGCTTCAGCGGCCCCAGCTGTGCCGGTTAGGCGGCGACAGCGAAACGCTCATCGTTGGCGTTTATGGATTTGTGCGGATTACGTCCGTCACCTTTCGGGTTGCCTGCGCACCTTTGCCCGCCCTGTCGAAGCCAGTACACCCCCAACCAAACACACTCGCCGAATACCCTTTGAATGCCCTTGGGTGGAGGTGAGGGGAATCGAACCCCTGTCCAGAACGCCTCCAGATTGCCGGAATTACAACCATGCTCAACATTATGGGGACGGCGGCGGGGAATTTCAAGGCATGCCGCGCCGGGCGCGGGCTGAAAAGCACTGGCCCACCGCATAGGGTGGGCCAGTGGTCGATGCGAAGCAGCGGTTATTGCACTTTATTCATCGCGGCGCAGCTTGCTGAGCCAGTGTTCCATCAGCTTGCCAGCGGCTTCGCGGCCACCCAGGCCGAAGGACAGCGCCACGGCCACCGCGATTGCGCCCAGGGTCAGGCCGAAGGCGAGATTGACGATGTCGTCGGCGATGCCCATCGCGCGCAGGCCCATGGCCGTGACCAGGGCCAGGATGGCGAAGCGGGCGATGCGCGCCAGACCCTTGCTGTGTTCGCCGCTGGCCTTGTCGATGGCTTCGTGGGCGACGTTCGCCAGCCAGTAGCCGACCACGAAGATCACGCCGCCGAGCAGGATGTCGCCAGCAAAGCGGATGAAGGTTTCGACGATGTCGCCGACCTGATGGAAACCGAGCTGGGAAGCGGCTTCGATGCTGGCGAACAGCATGGCGAAGAAGAGCACCAGACGGCCGACGAAGGCCGATGCCGAGGTCTTTTCAAAGGCATGTGCCAGATTGATGCGCGTCGGCAACTGATCGAAACCCATCGCGGCCAGCAGCCCGGCCAGCAGCTTGCTGGCAAAGCGCGCCACCAGCCAGGTGACGGTGAGGATCAGGACGGCGGCGATGATACCGGGCACGGCTTGCAGCATGGTTGCCAGCATGTCGGTCGCCGGGCGCGAGATGGCTTCGACCTTGAGGGCGTCGAGCGCCGAAATCAGCGAGGGGACGAAAACCACCAGGAACACCAGCGCGCCAAGAATGCGCGAGAGGCTGGTGGCCTCGTTCAGACCGGCGACGCTGCCGAGCTTGTCGATGCCAGCGGTGCGGCTCAGGTTGCCGACGACGTTTTTCAGCACCGTGGCGACGATCCAGCCGATACCGCCGATGATGAGCGCGGCAAAGGCGTTCGGCAGCATGTCGAGGACGCGTGTCACCATGGCGCGCAGCGGATCGAGCAACCCTTCCATTTGCAGCGCGCCGAGAATCGCTGGCAGGAACAGCAGGATCACCAGCCAGAACAGGGCTTGCGCCAGGCTGTCGGCGATCGGCGGCATCTGGGCGTGTTCGGCCAGGGTTTCGTCGATGGTGGTTTTCTGCAAGCCCCGGATGACCAGTTTGCGTACCACGCTGGCCAGCAGCCAGGCGACCAGCCCCAGCAGCAGCGCGCCCAGGAGGCGCGGCGCGTATTCAAAGATGACCGTGGTCAGCGCCGCGAAGGGACCGGAAATCACCGTCAGATTGAGCGAATTGAAGATGGCGACCAGCACCAGCAGAATCACCAGCCAGAATACGGCGACGGCGAGAATGCCTTCGAGATTGATCGTCACCCCGGTGAGTTGGGTGAAATGCCGGTTCAGTCCGAGGCGGCTCAGACCGCTGCGCACGCCGGCGCGCAGCGCAACGGCCAGCAGCCAGCCGATGACGAAAATCGCCAGGGCGCCGAGCAGATGGGGAATCTGACCGCCGAGGGCGTCCTGCAAAGAACTCCAGAGCGCTTGAATATCCATGTGAATCTCCTTGTCATTTTTTCGGGCGACTTTTTATAATAACCCGATTTTGCGGGAGGGGTTCCTCAATGGGGAAATTCAGGCAGCGCGCGGCCGGCGGATCGCTGCGGCTGTGACGGCCAGGCCGCCGCTCGTTCGCCGTCGCGCCGGATCAACGGCCACACCAGCGTGGCTGATAACGGAAGTCCAGTGCCGCGCGCAATTTTTCCGGCGCGGCGTAGGTCGAGCGCACCAGCCGCGTGGTGCCGTCGAACAGCACGTTGAAGCGGGCGGGTTCATTCCAGTCGTCGCAATAGCGCCATTCCCACACCAATTCGTCGCGGGCCGCGAAATACACCGTCCAGGCCGGCTGCGGCGGACCAATCAGGCGCAGTACCTGTTCTTCGTTCATGCCGGCCTCGATTCTGGCGAAATGCGCGGCGTCGAGGACGTTCTTGCGTTCGATCAGCCGTCCTTCTGCGTCGGTGCGCAGAAACCAGGTGTGATAGCCCGCCGGGCCGGTCGGGTAGACCAGGGTTTCGCCGCCAGCGGCCTCCTGCCAGCGCAGCGCGGGCTGCCCCAGGCGCTGCTCGATGCTGGCGGTGTTGCCTTGTCCCGGTTGCAGGGCCGGATCGCCGTAGATGGCGCAGCCGGCCAGGGCGAGGAGAGAGAACAGGATGCTGGCGTGAAGTTTCATGCGGGTAAATCTACACCATACAAGTCGACGGGCAAACCGTCGCTGCGGCAGCATTCGCAAACCCGGTTGCGTCCGGCGGCCTTGGCGGCGTAGAGCGCCTGATCGGCGCGCAGCATGGCCTGCGGGAGACTGTCTTCGCCGTGCGCGGGGAACAGGGTGATACCCAGGCTGGCGGTGATGCCGAGGGGGCCGTGCGCTGCCTGGGTCGGCGTGCTTTCGATGCCCTGGCGCAAGCGCTCGGCGAGTTGCCGGGCACCGTCGAGGGAGGTATTGGGCAGTAGGATCATGAATTCCTCGCCACCCACGCGCCCGGCGGTGTCGGTGGTGCGCAGCAACTGGCGGGTGATGGCGGCGACCTGCACCAGCACCTGATCGCCGACGGCATGCCCCCAGGTGTCGTTGACCCGCTTGAAGTGATCGAGATCGAACATCACCAGCGCGCCACGCTCGCCGCCGTGCCGGTGCCAGCGTTTGAGCTCGTCCTCGCAGTGCTGGATGAAGCTGCGCCGGTTGGGCAGTTCGGTCAGGGTGTCGGTGGTGGCCAGGCGTTCGAGCAATTGCTCGCGCTGTTTGTACTCGGTGATGTCCTGCCAGATCAGCAGATGCCCGCGCGGCGCGTCGCCGTGGCTGATCGGAATCGCCTCGTAGGTCAGGATGCGGCCGTCGCGCAGACTCAGGGTCTGGCTGCTTTCGTCGGAGCGCAGGCGCGTCTCGAACTGCGGCGCGGCCACGGCCAGCGCCTCGCCGAGTGTGCGCTCGAGCAGCTTCTGCGGCGTGAATTGCGCGCCGAAAAGCTCGGCCAGCGCCTGATTGCTGTGGGTGATCCGGCCTGTTGGGTCGGCTACCAGCACGCCTGCCGGAAAACGGTCGATGACGACTTCCAGCCGCTGCTTGGTCATTTCCAGCGCCTCCTGGGCGTAGTGGCGGGCGGTGTTGTCGAGCAGGCTCCAGACGATCTGCGTGGCCTTGTGGGGCTGGCTCAGGAGCGTGGCGTGGATGGTGCACCAGCGGATGCTGCCATCCTTGTGGCGGAAGGGGTATTCGGTTTCGAGCTGCGTATCCTGCAGCAGCTTGGCGTAGTAAGGCTCGAAAGCGTGGAAATGCGCATCGTCGAGGTGGATTTTGCGGAAGCTATGCCCGACCAGTTCATCGCTATCGTAGCCGAGCAACTGGCTGATCTGCCGGTTGATGTAGGCAACCTGCCGGCCTGGTCCGGCGATGGCAATGGCGATGGCGCTGTTGTCGAGCAGGGCGCGCCGGAACTGTGCCGAAGCCATCTGCTGGGTGATGTCGGTGAGGACGACGATCGCGCCATGCCGGTAGCCGCTCTCCTGCGGCGTGGCATTGACCGAGAGCCAGCGCAACTGGCGGTCGTCGTCGCCGTTCGGATGCAGGCCCAGGGTCAGGCCGGTGATGGCTTCCTGGTCTGCCCAGGCGGGCTTGGCCAGCGCCTCGGTCGGGAGTACGGGCGTGCCGTCCTTGCGGGTCAGGCGGGAGGTCAGTTGCGGCGTGTCGAGGTTGGGCCGGCAGTCCTGGCCGTCGCTCAACAGCTCCCGCGCCTGGGTATTGCAGCCGGTGACGTTGCCGCGTGGATCGACGATCATGACGCCGACCGGCAGTGTCTCGAACACCGTATGCAAATTCTGCTCCTGTCGGCCCAGTCGCCAGAACAGGAAAACGATCCAGAACCAGGCCAGCACCAGCAGGCCGCTGCCGACGGCGCTGCGCAGGTTGTTTTCGCGGATGCTGGCCTCGACGGGTGCGAGGATGGGAGCCGAGGCCAGGCCGATGACGAGGTTGAGGCCGAATTCGGGCAGTTTGCGCCAGCCGTAGAAACGGTGTGTGCCGTCGATTTGGCCGCTCAAGGTGTAATTGCCTTGTGGGGCGGCACCCGCCTGGAGAAACGGGCGGTTCAGGGGCAGCATCGTGCCCAGCGCCTTTTCCAGATCGTTCGAGCGGGCCAGGTAATGGCCGTCGTCGCGCATGAGAAAGGCGGTGTCTTCCGGATGGGCCGCCAGTTGGCCGAGCAGGGCGGCGATGTGCGCGGGGGCCAGGGACAGGACGATGACGCCGTCGCAGCGCCCGGCCTTGATGAGCGGGTAGGAAAGCTGAATTGACCACTGCCCGGAAACCCGCCCCTTGACCGGCTTGCCGATGTAAAGCCGGGGCGTTGCCGCATCCAGATGCACCCGGAAATGTTCGCGGTCGGCAATCGACGCTGGTGCCTGCCCGGCGGTCAGACCCAGATTGGAATAACGGATGTCGCCCGCCGCATCGGCCACGGCGATCTGGATGATCGCGCCGGGCGGGTAGTCGGAAATCACGCCCTGCGCCAGCCGGTCGAACCCTGTCGTGGTCTGCCAGTGGTATTCGCGGGCCAGGGTGCGCAGGATGTAATCGATGTTGCGCAGCAGCAGCACCATTTGCTGTGCCACGGCATCTGCCGACTGGGTGGTGCGGGTTTCTGCCTGGCGGATGGTTTCGGCCCGCATCTGCTGGTGATCGGCGCGCAGTGACCACCAGTAAATGACGAGGGCGGAGAGGATCAGCAGCAGGGAGAGCGCGACGACGGCGCTGCGCTGTTTTCTGGCTTGGGCAGGAATCATGGATGGCAGGAAGGGCAGGCTGATACTTGTCACGGCGCGCATTCTATGGGTGAGGTCAGCGGGTTGCCGAAATATTTGATACTACCAATATGGTAGTAATTGACAAGGCATAACTCGGGATCATCGCGGTCTTCGGGCTATCGAAGATCGTTATGACCACGCTGTCGAGAAGGCTGAAGGAAGCGCGCAGGCGCAAGGGTATTTCGCAGGAGCAGTTGGGTATCCGGGTCGGCCTCGACCCGGCCTCGGCCAGCGCGCGCATGAACCGCTACGAACTGGGCAAGCGCGTCCCGGATTTTGAGCTGGTCGAGCGTCTGGCGGACGAACTGGGCGTGCCAGCGAGCTATTTCTACGCTTCCGACGAGCAGGAAGCCGACTTGCTCGCCGGTTTTCACCGCCTGACGCCAGTCCGGAAAGCGCAGTTGCTCGACTGCGTCGAGCGCCTGCTGGCGGGCAGCGAAGACTGAAAGCCAAGGAAGGGCAGCGTTTCAGGCTGCGTTCGCGTGCGTCAGCAGCCGCTCGCAATAGCGCGCGATCAGGTCGACTTCGAGGTTGACCCGACTGCCCGGCTGCAGGCGGCCCAGGGTGGTGTTTTCCAGGGTGTGCGGGATGAGGTTGATGGTGAAGGTGGCGCCGTCCACGGTGTTGGTGGTGAGGCTGGTGCCATCCACCACGATCGAACCTTTGCGCGCGATGTAGCGGGCGATGTCTGCCGGGGCGCGGATTTCCAGCAGGCGGTTGTCGCCGATGGGGTCGAAACGCAGCACCTCACCGATGCCGTCGACGTGGCCGGACACCAGGTGGCCGCCGATGACGTCGTTCAGGCGCAGCGCCTTTTCCAGATTGACCGGGCCGGGGGCGTCGAGGCTGACGGTGCAGGAGAGTGTTTCCGGCGACACATCGACCATGAAGCGGTTGCCTTCCTTGCCGACGACGGTGAGGCAGACGCCGTTGTGGGCGATGGAGTCGCCCAGCGTCACATCTGCCAGGGGGAGTTTGCCGGCGTCGACGGTGAGGCGGCAGCCGACTTCGCGTGGGGTAACTTCGGTGATGCGGCCAATTGCCGCGACGATGCCGGAGAACATGGCGCATTCCTCGCTAAAAGGAAAAACTCTAGCATGCGGGGCGGGTGGACGAGCAGGCGGGTGTCTGGCCGGGCGTTCCGGCAGAAAGTCAGGCGCTGATGTCGATGCCGTATTTGCGCGCTACCGAGTGCGCGAGCTGGCGGGTAGCGAGGACTTTCGGGTGCTTCCGGTCTTTCCTTTGCGCCCGTTCGAGGTAGTCGTGCGCGCTGGCGGCGAGGTTGGCATCCCAGCCCCGGCGGTCCATCAGCAGGTAGAGGCTGTTGGCGGCTTCGATCAGGTTGCGGATGTTCGGTGCCTGTTCCGCGGCCTGGGTGTGCAGGTCGGCAGCGCCGGCAAGATCGCCGGCGCGCAGGGCGGCTTGCCCCCGGTCGCTCAATTCGTTGATCTGGCGGTTGATCTGTTCCAGCAGCGCCGAGCCTTCCGGCTGATTGGTCTTTGCAAAGACGCGGCTGGCCTGGTGGATGAGCTGATTGTCTTCGTGGTTTTCCGCCACGGTCTGGCGGATGATCTTTTCGCCTTCGTCCTTCAGGCCGCTGGCGTAGCAGGCATGCGCGAGATCGACGCTCAGGCGCTGGGAGAGCGGTTTGCCCCGGCTGGAAAAGTCTTCTTCGACCGTTTTTTGCAGGGCAATCGCCTGTTCGGCGCAGGTGCGGGCCTTGTCCGGCGCGCCTTCGGCCGCGAGGCAAAGGCTTTCGTGCGTCAGCGCGGCCAGCTCGGCTTCCTTGTCGCCGCGCAGTTCGCGCTTCAACTCGCCGATGAGCTTGCGCGAGGCGTCGATATTGCCGCGTTCGGCCATGGTGCGGGCGAGGTTGGCAAAATCATCGACACTGCGCAGCGACGAGCCCTTGCTGCGTTCGAGCACCTTGCCATAGGCTTTTTCGGCTGCCAGCAGGTCTTCGTTGCGCGCCGCGATGTCGCCCACCATGCGCTGGCGCAGGGTGTTGTGCGGCGAGGCTTCGGCGGCGCGCTGCAGAACTTCCTGGGCGGTTTCCAGCAAACCCCGGCGCTCTTGGACGGCGGCGAGAAAATCGTAGGCAGCGAGAAAATCGGGAGCGTCGACCAGCACCTGCTCGGCCAGCGTGGCGGCCTCTTCCAGCGCGCCACGGTCGCGCAGGGCGGTGGCCAGCCCCATCTGCACCCAAGGGGCCATGCGTCCTTCCAGCACCTTGCGGAAAAGGGCTTCGGCTTCTTCGGTGCGCCCGAGTTGCAGCAGGATTTCACCCTTGAAACGGTAGGCGTCGTACATGTAGGCCGGGTGCTGGGCGATGACGCGGTCGCAGGCGCTGATGGCTTCATCGAAATCGCCGGCCTCCATCTTTTCGTAGATGCGCCGCAGCAGATGTTTTTTGTAGATTGCCCGCACGAGCCGCGCCTGGAGTTGGTCGGCGGTGAAGGGTTTGATCAGGTAATCGTCGGGCGCGAGTTCGGCCAGGGCGACGACGTTGGTGTAGGCGCGTTCGCCGGTGACGATGATGTAGACCGTGCCCGGCGCGATCAACTGGGCGTGGCGCAACTCTTCCAGCAATTGCTGGCCGTCGCGGCCGTCGTCGAGCACGAAGTCGGAAAGAATGATGTCGAAGCGGTTGGCCTTGACCTGGCGGATGACTTCCGCCGAGTTGCCTGCGCCATGCACCTGGGTGACGCCCAGGGTGCCGAGCATCAGCCGTACCGATTCGCGCGCCGGTGCGTGGCGGTCGACGATGAGCACGCGTTTCTTGGTGAGCGCTTGCTGCAGGACGAGGAGCATTTCCTCGTTTTCGAGGGCTTCACTGGATTTCGGGCTATAGGTCTGCATGGCCGGGAAATTACTGTATGCATGCCGGTCGAGCAAGGGGAATTCTGGGCGAAAACGCCAGCCGGGCGGATTTCTGTGTTTTTTCAGCCTCCTGACGTAGAATCGCCGGTTCTTTCGTGGCGCTTTGGTGCGCTGCAGCAGCCCGCTTCGTTCCTGGTTTCGTTCTCATTTTCCATGCTCTATCCCACCCGTTTCGATGTGATCGTCGTCGGCGGCGGCCACGCCGGCACCGAAGCCGCGCTGGCCGCGGCGCGGGCGGGGGCGCGCACCCTGCTGCTGACGCACAGTCTCGACACCCTCGGGGCGATGAGCTGCAACCCGTCGATCGGCGGCATCGGCAAGGGGCATCTGGTGCGCGAGGTCGATGCGCTGGGCGGGGCGATGGCGGCGGCCACCGACGAGGCCGGCATCCAGTTCCGCATGCTGAACGCCTCGAAAGGCCCGGCGGTACGCGCGACGCGCGCCCAGGCCGACCGCGTGCTGTACAAGCAGGCGATCCGTTCGCGCCTGGAGAACCAGCCGAATCTGAGCATCTTCGCGCAAGCCTGCGACGATCTGATCGTCGAAGGCGACGCCGTGCGCGGCGCGGTGACGCAACTGGGCATCCGCTTTCTGGCCGATGCGGTGGTGTTGACCGCAGGCACCTTTCTCAACGGCAAGATCCACGTCGGGCTGGAAAATTACACCGGCGGGCGCATGGGCGATCCGCCCTCGCTGTCGCTGGCGGCGCGCTTGCAGGAATTGAAACTGCCGCAAGGCCGCCTGAAAACCGGCACGCCGCCGCGCCTGGACGGCAAGAGCATCGATTTTTCGGTGATGCAGGTGCAGCACTCGGACGACCCGCTGCCGGTGTTTTCCTTCCTCGGCAGCGCCAGCCAGCATCCGCGCCAGTTGCCGTGCTGGATTACCGAAACCAGCGAAAAAACACATGCCATCATCCGTGGCGGTCTGGATCGTTCGCCGATGTATACCGGCGTGATCGAAGGCGTCGGCCCGCGTTACTGCCCGTCGATCGAAGACAAGATTCACCGTTTTGCCGACAAGGACAAACACAACGTTTTCCTTGAACCGGAAGGTTTGCATACGCACGAAATCTACCCGAACGGCGTATCCACCAGCCTGCCCTTCGACGTGCAACTGGCGCTGATCCGTTCCATCCGTGGCCTGGAAAACTGCCACATCCTGCGCCCCGGTTACGCCATCGAATACGATTTCTACGACCCGCGCGCCTTGAAGGACAGTCTGGAAACCAAGCAGATCAACGGCCTGTTTTTTGCCGGCCAGATCAACGGCACCACCGGCTATGAAGAAGCCGCCGCCCAGGGTCTGCTGGCGGGCATCAATGCAGCGCGCCACGGGCGCGGCGAAACCAGCTGGTGCCCCCGGCGCGACGAGGCTTACCTCGGGGTGCTGGTGGATGATCTGATTACGCGCGGGGTGAGTGACCCTTATCGCATGTTCACCAGCCGCGCCGAATACCGTTTGAGCCTGCGCGAGGACAATGCCGACCTGCGCCTGACGGAGCAGGGGCGCTCGCTGGGGCTGGTCGATGACGCGCGCTGGGATGCCTTCTGCCGCAAGCGCGATGCCATTGTGGCAGAACAGGAGCGCCTGAAAGCGACCTGGGTCAATCCGAAAATCACCCCGGCAGAGGACTGCGCGCGCGTGCTGGGCAAGGCCATCGAGCATGAGTACAGCCTGTTCGAGCTGCTGCGCCGACCGGACGTGAGCTATGCCGACCTGTTGACCCTGCCCGGCGCGGGCGAGGCGCAGACTGACCCGCTGGTGGTGGAGCAACTGGAGATTTCCGCCAAGTACCAGGGCTACATCGACCGCCAGCACGAGGAAGTGGCGAAAGCCGCCAGCTACGAACAGAGCGCGCTGCCACCCGATCTCGATTACGCCGCCGTGCCGGGGTTGTCCAACGAAGTGAAGCAGAAACTGCAACTGCACCGGCCACAGACCATCGGTCAGGCGTCGCGCATCCAGGGTGTGACTCCGGCGGCGATTTCGCTGCTGCTGATCCACCTCAAGCGCCAGCAACTGGCGATGTCGGCATGAGCGCCGCCGATCTGAGCGCCGGGCTGGCGCAACTGGGGCTGGATTTGCCGCCAGCGGCGCAGGCGCAGTTGCTGGCCTTCCGTGACCTGCTCCTGAAATGGAACAAGACCTACAACCTGACCGCCCTGCGCGACCCGGAGCAGGCGCTGTCACACCACCTGCTCGACTCGCTGGCGATCCTGCCGCACGTCGGCGACGGGGTCTTGCTCGACGTCGGCGCGGGCGGCGGCCTGCCCGGCATTCCGCTCGCCATCGCCCGGCCGCAGCTGGCGGTGAGTTTGGTCGATACGGTGCAGAAGAAAACCACCTTCCTGCAGCAGGCGGCCATCGAGCTTGGCTTGCCGAATCTGCGCGTGCATCATGCGCGGGTGGAGCAAATGGCGGGCCAGTACGCGCAGATCAGTTCGCGCGCCTTTGCCGAATTGAAAACCTTCGTCGAACTGACCCGTCACCTGCTGGCTCCCGGCGGCCGCTGGCTGGCGATGAAGGGAACCTACCCGGCGCAGGAAATCGCCGCGCTGGGGCCGGACGTGGCGCTGGAATCCAGCCACGCGCTGCGAGTTCCCGGTCTGGACGCGGAAAGACATCTCATCATTCTGAAAGCGGGCGCATGAAGATACTCGCCATTACCAATCAAAAAGGCGGCGTCGGCAAGACCACCACCGCCGTCAATCTCGCCGCCGCGCTTGGCGCGGCGGGGGGCGGCCGGGCGGCCCCCCCCCCGCCGCCAA
>OGQD01000411.1_pt1 | contig 33005 bp, 26 predicted proteins | sample 1553091 | NCBI WGS metagenome assembly OGQD01 (sample SAMEA2580290, study PRJEB22360) | human gut metagenome | biome: human gut; feature: human-associated habitat; material: faeces | place: Denmark | collected 2008/2010
TGCGGGTAGCGAGGGACTTGCCAGCGGCTTCCTTCACCTTGGTCACGCCCTGGGCGAGCTTCAGGCTCTCCTGCACATCACGCTTGAGATTGGCGATGTAGGCACGGGTTTCGGTCTGACGGGTCTTCAGGACATCCAGGGCGCCATCGATATCGGCGATGGTCGACTTGGCTTTTGCCTGCGCCTTCGCCTTGCCGGCCTTGGTCGCGTCCTGCAGTTTGGCGCGAGCCTTGTGCAGCTTCTCCTGTGCCTTGCCGCGTTGTTTCTCGAGCTTGGCGAGCAGCTTTTCGGAATCGACCAGCGCCTGCTTGCAGGCACCTTCGAGGTGTTCGATCAGACTGTTGGACAACTGGTGCAGCAGATGCAACGGAGTGGTGACGGGTTTCTTGTTGGCCGACATGACGTGCCTCCTGGCGGACGTGGTTGCGCCCATACTAGCCCCGCTGATGGCCTCTCGCCAATGTCCCGATTGTGCTGCAGGCCGCAGCGGGCATCGGCTTCAGAGGTTTTCAGCAGTGCGCGAAGGCGCGTTTTCTCACTCACCCAGTGACGCTGCAACTTACACTTGGTTCCCTGGAGTGCGTGCTTCGCTGCGCGCAAAGCCGCATGGCGCTTGAGCTTGAGTGCAGAAAAAATATTTTCTGCACACGCTGCAAAAGCCCATTGCAGAGCCTCCCACGCTACCACGCAGAAGACAGCCAGGCTCGCTCGAAAAGTCGCATCACCTGCCACGATGCAGCGCCAGATGATCGCGCGTGAAGCAGCGAATCGGTGTTCGCTCCCTCCTTGTACGCCGGCGGAAACCAGCCAGCGCGAGCGTCGACTTCACCCCAAAAAAACCATGCATCACCCTCTTCGGGAGCCGCCGGACGGCAGGAGTTTTCGTTGCGGTGCGCGCACTCCGAATCACAGCCTGAAGCTCGAGAACATCGCTGGCAGAAACCGCCCTTGCAGGAGAGACAAGCACCGCATGGAAGCAGCTCCGTTCGCGATTGCCCGGAGCCGCGCGAGCCCAACACCCAAACGAAAACGGCGCCAGTGCCTGAAGCACTCGCGCCGTTGTCGGACTTCCCTTCGCTCAGGCCAGGACGGCTTTCTGCTCGTGGGCGTTGTGCAGTACTTCGATCAGGCAGTCTTCCAGTTCGAAGCGTTCGTGCAGTTGCTGGCGCAGACTCTTCAGTTCGCTGGTCAGGCAGGTGCCTTCGCGGCAGTCGCCATTGTCGCAACGATCATTGAAGTTCAGCGCGTTGGCGGTGATGGTTTCCAGGCGCGGGTAGATCTGCTTGGCCAGTTCCAGGCCCCGCGTATCGCCGAAGGCCTGCGCCTCGTTCATCAGCTGTTCGTAGACTTCGAAGTGGCCCGCCGACACGTAGTCGAGCAGGAGCTGACAGAAGTTCTGGAGATTCTCGGCGTTGGTCTTCGGCGCCTGGACACCGTCCAGGGAATCGAATGCCCGGACCAACTCATGTCGATCCCGCAACCAGCGGTCGATCAGCTGGTGTACGCCTCCCCAACGTTCCTGGGCATTACGGCAGCTCTCGAGCATGTTGTCCTCACTTCCCTTTTCGCCGTCCCGGCAAAGTCCGCCCCGGGACAATATTCTGTCGAATCTCGACATCCGCGATGTGTGAAGCTTGTTCGGCGGCGGCTTTCCGACGGAGTGGAAATCCAGAGTATGCCCCCCCGTTATCGCCTTCAAGACACCGGTAACGGGAAAATTCATACGAGCGTTTAATCGACAGGCCCCGACGCCTCTGGCCTGCGCCGATGCGGCGCAGGCCATGGCGATTTGAGATGCGACGCTCAGCCGCGGCGGCGGAAGAACTGCACGATGGCGAACAGGGCGAAGCCGATGAAGGCCAGCAGGCTCCACTCCGGGATGCTCATGCCGAGCAGGGTCCAGGAGACTTCGGCGCAGTCGGCCGAACCGTGGAACATGGTCCAGATGATGTCGGCGTAGGGCATGCTCTCCATCATGTATTCCAGCGGCGGCAGGCAGGACGGCAACTGGTCCGGCGGCAGAGTCTGCAGCCAGACCTGACGGCCTGCGGTGCCGGCGCCACCCAGGGCGCAGAGCAGGATCAGCACCGAGTAAAGCCGCGGAGCACGGCCATGCAACGCGGCGATCAGCGAGAACAACCCGCAGCCGGCAAAGAAAATGCGCTGCAGAATGCACAGCGGGCAGGGCTCCAGCCCGATCATGTATTGCAGGTAGAAGCCCGTGCCGAGCATGGCGACGCAAGCGAGGAAAGCGAGGAAGAACAGGGACCGAGGGCTGGCCAGATTCATGGCGGCTCCGCTGAAAAGCGCTGTTGCAGGAAAGGCCGCTACGGTAGAGGAAACACCGCGATCAGTTCAAGGCAAGTGTCTAGACTGGCCGTGGCACTCATCCGGGAATCCATGCCATGCGTCGTCATTTCCTGCTTTGCTCGCTGCTTTCCCTGACAACAGTTCCAGCCATCGCCGCCACAGACCTCAGCCACATCCGCTTGCCTGAGGGCTTCCATATCAGCCTGCTGACCGACCAGGTTCCCGGCGCGCGCGCCATGGCCTGGGGTGACAAGGGCACGCTGTTCGTGGGTAGTCGCTCCTCCGACAGGATCTACGCGGTGAAGCCCGACGGCCAGGTGAAGGTGCTCGCCGATGGCCTGCAGATGCCCGTAGGCGTGACCTTCCATAAGGGCGACCTGTACGTGTCCTCGCTCAGCCGCATCGTCGTGCTGCGCGATATCGAGGCACATCTCGATGCTCCCCCAAAGGCTGAGGAGCTGCGCGCACAGTTTCCGAAAGAGACTGCGCACGGCTGGAAGTTCATCGCCTTCGGCCCGGACGACAAGCTCTATGTGCCGGTCGGTGCGCCGTGCAACATCTGCCGCCCGGATCGCGAGCAGTACGCCAACCTGCAACGCATGAACGCCGATAGCAGCGCGCGGGAGGTGGTCGCCTACGGCATTCGCAACACCGTCGGTTTCACCTGGCACCCGCAGACGAAGCAGCTGTGGTTCACCGACAATGGGCGCGACCTGCTGGGCGATGACAAGCCCGACGACGAGTTGAACAAGGTCAGCACGATGGGCGAGGATTTCGGCTATCCCGACTGTCACCAGGGCGACATCGCCGACCCGGAGGAAGGCAGGAAACCCTGCTCCGCCTTCACCCCGCCAGTGGCCAGACTCGGCCCGCACGTGGCCGCGCTGGGGCTGCGTTTCTACACCGGCGAACAGTTCCCGGCCGAGTACCGCAACAACCTGTTCATCGCCGAACACGGCTCGTGGAACCGCACGCAGAAGATCGGCTACCGCGTGGTGCGGGTCGAACTCAACGAAGACGGCACGCTGAAGCGCCAGGGCGTCTTCGCCGAAGGATGGCTCGACAAGGACGGCGAGGTGCACGGGCGGCCGGCGGACGTCTTGGTAGCGCCGGACGGCTCGCTGCTGGTCAGCGACGATCAGAATGGCGCGATATACCGCATTCGCTACGGCAACCCCTGAAAACGAAAACGGCGCCCTCGGGCGCCGCTTTCACCGCTGGCGGCGGGATCAGGCACGCACCGCCAGCGCCGACGAAGTCGGCGGGGCCAGCAAACCCAGGCCTTCCTGGAACAGCTGGTTGCTGCGCTCTACTTCACCAAGCTGCGCCAACAGGCGCGCCAGTTCGGCGCAGGTTTCCGCGCTGCGCTGGCGGTCCAGGCTGGCTTCCAGGTATTCGCGCGCCTTGCCCCACAGTTTGTTCTGCAGGCACAGGCGACCAAGGGTGAGCAGCAGCTCCGGATCGTCGCCGTGCTGCTTCAGCCAGCCTTCGGCGGTCTTCAGCTGGTGGGCACCATCACGGCCACGGGCACGGCCATAGAGGTGCACCAGACGGCTGTCGTAGCCCTCCTTGAGCGCCTTGCGCAGTACTTCCTCGGCCTCTTCCGGCGCCCCCAGGCGCAGCAACTGATCGGCGTATGCGGCCACCAGCGGCGGTTGCGCACGAAGGTTGGTCGGCACGTTCTGCCAGCGCTGGGTCAGCGGCTGCAGGCTGCCTTCGCCCTGCCCAACGCCCTGCTCGCCCGCCTCCCCCAGCGCGGCCATCCAGGTACGGCGCTCCAGATCGGCCAACTCGGCGTTCTGCAGCACGCGCTCCTTGCGCAGCTCGGGCAGCAGCACGCACAGCGCCTGCCACTCGTGGAGGCTGACGTACAACTGCTGGAGCAGGCGCAGCACAGTCGGGTGACGCGGGTGATCCTGGTGCAGCTTGTCCAGCACCACGCGGGCGCGGGCGAAATCGCCCCGGTTGATCAGCAGCTGCGCGCGGGTCAGGCCCACGGCGAGCTCGGTGCCGGGCTCGCGCTCCTGCGCGCGGTCCAGCAATTCGTCGCATTCTTCGGTCTTGCCCAGCTCGTTGGCCGCGCGGGCGGCGCCCAGGTAATGCGGCAGTGGGCGATCGCTCAGCTCCGCGGCACGACGCAGGTGACGCAGCGCCTGCGCCCAGTGGCCTTCAGCGAGATCACGCTGGCCATGCTCCTCGGCCAGCTGCGAGCGGCGGCGGCGATTGAAGCGCGACCAGGGATTCACCACCCGCCCGGACACGCCCAGCAAGCGCAGTACCAGGCGCACGGCGAGATAGATCACCCAGAGCACCACCAGCAGCGCGAGGAAGGTCCACAGGCTGGATTCGTAGCGGAAGCTCTTGTAGGCGATCAGCACGTAACCCGACTGCTCGGCGATAGCCAACCCGACCAAGGTGGCCGCCAGGACCACGGCGAGGATCAGGACATAGACGCGGCTCATGGCTGGGTCCCCGCGTCCGGCGCCACCGCCTCCTGCTGCTGCACCGCGCTTTCGCGGCGCGACAGGTAGGCCTGCAGCGAACTCAGGGCCGGGCCGAGGTCCGGCGTCTGCACGGTGACGGCCTGGCCGCTGAGCTCATCCAGGCGCGCAATCAGCGCACGGCTGTCGGCGAGGTCAGCGTTGAAGAAGTCGCCGACGATCTGCTTGGCCTGCTTCAGTGCCTGCTCGTAGACGTCCTGCTTGCCATTCAAAGCGGCCCACTGCGCCTGTTCCAGGGCGAGGCTCAGAGCCAGGCGCACACGGTCCAGTTGCTGGCCGGAGAGCAGCGGGCGGATGTCCTGGCCGGCGTTGAAATCGATGCGCACATAGCGAGAGATGCGTTCCCACCACTGGTCCCAGGTGCTGCTGCCATCACCCCAGGCGGTGCTCGGGCCGGTGCCGCCCTCGGAGGGCTTGAACGCCGGGTTCAGTGGTTGCAGCTGGGCAGCCTGGTCACGCAGCGCGCCCAGTTGCAGGAACAGCCCGGTGCGGTCCGGGCGCGGCAGGGCGCGCAGCGCTTCGAGGCTCTTGGCCAGTTGCGCACGAGCGGCGAAGGCGCCCGGATCATTGTTCACGCGAAGAATGTCGTCCGCGCCCTGGACCAGCTCGGTCGCGCTGTCGATGTCCTGCAGCGCGGAGAGGCGCAGCGCGGCCAGACGCAACAGGTGCTCCGATTCGGCCAGTCGCCACTGCTGGCGGCTCTGCCCCAGCACCTGCTTGACCTGCTTGGCCAACTGCTGCTGGTCGCCCTGCAGCTCCACCACCAGGCGGCGACGGGCTTCCAGCTCATCGGCGTTGGGCAGGGTGTCCAGGCGCTTGCTCAAGTCCGCGTTGGCACTCTGCACACCCTGCGCCTGGGCGCGGGCATCTTCCAGTTGCGCAGCGCGCTGCTGCTCGGCGCCTTTGAGCTGCTGGACCTGCCAGATGCCCCAGCCGCCTGCGGCGAGGCCAGCGGCGCCGACCAGCAGGGCCAGCAGCGCGATACCCGTGCCACCCTTGCGCGGGGCCGGCGCGGGGGCCGGACTGGGCGATGTTGGTGAAGTCTCTTGGGGAGTGACGGCTTCGCTCACAGATCCATCCTTCGCTCAGAAATTATTCTATTCGGCGCTTCTCAGCGCCTCCATCAGTGCCACAGCGCTGGCGCCCCGACAATCGATCACTCGCTGCGCACCCATCTCCCGCGCCTGCTCAGCCACACGCGGGCTGGGCACGAACAACGGCATCGCACTCACCTGCGGCCAATCCTGTGCGGCGAGCAGCTGCAGATGTTCCAGCCCCTGCCCACTACTGACCGCGATGGCATTCAAACGCTCCCGCTGAATTCGCCGCAGCAATTCGCCTTCGGGGTAGCACGGCATTTCGCGCCGGTAGAGTTCCAGATAGTCCACCGCCACGCCTTGGCCGCGCAGGCGCTCGGCAAGGAATTCTCGGCCACTCTCGCCACGCATGATCAATACCTTCGGATCATGCACCTGCAGGGCCTGCTCGAACGCTGGCAGGGCCAGCAGGGCTTCACTGTCGTCACCGCCCTGCGGGCAGACCACATCCAGGCCGTAGTCTTCGAGGATAGCCGCCGTGGCCGCGCCCACGGTAAACCAGCGCTGGGTCAGCGGCGGTTGCGGCCAGTAGCGGTCGAGCCGCTCCAGGCCCAGGCGCGCCGCGGGCTTGCTGACCACGATAACCGCGCAGTAGCGGTCCAGGTCAAGGATCAGGCTGCGTTCGGCGGGTGTCTCTTCGCGAGGCGTGATCGTCAGCAAGGGCAGGCAGTCGCCGTGGATACCGTACTCGGCGAGGGTGGCGGCAAGTGCCGCGCAGTCCTCTTCGGGACGGGTCAGCAGCAGCCGCCACCGGCTCACGGGTGACCGGCCTCGCCGTAGACCGCGGTGAGGATTTCCTCGGCGCCCTGACCCAGCAGGTCTTCCGCGACCTTCACGCCGAGGGTTTCGGCTTCGGCCAGCGGGGCGCGAGCTTCGGCGCGCAGCAACTGGCTGCCGTCGGGCTGGCCGACCAGACCGCGCAGCCACAGTTGCTCGCCTTCGAGGATGGCGTAGCAGGCGATAGGCACCTGGCAACCACCGTTCAGGCGCTTGTTCAGCGCGCGCTCGGCAGTGACGCGCAAGGCCGTCTCACGGTGATGCAGCGGCTGCAGCAGGGCGTGTATTTCCGCGTCGGCAGCGCGGCACTCGATGCCCACCGCACCCTGGCCGCCGGCCGGCAGGCTGGCTTCGACGCTGATGGAGGAGCGGATGCGGTCTTCGAAACCGAGGCGGATCAGGCCGGCGGCGGCAAGGATGATGGCGTCGTATTCGCCGGCATCGAGCTTGGCCAGTCGGGTATTGACGTTGCCGCGCAGGAAGCGGATCTGCAGGTCCGGGCGGCTGGCCAGCAGTTGGGCCTGGCGGCGCAGGCTGGAGGTGCCGACCACGCTGCCGGCGGGCAGGTCGTCGAGGCTGGCATAGGTGTTGGAGACGAAGGCGTCGCGCGGGTCTTCACGTTCGCAGATGCAGTACAGGCCCAGGCCTTCGGGGAAATCCATCGGCACGTCCTTCATGGAGTGCACGGCGATGTCCGCGTCGTTCTCCAGCAGGGCGGTTTCCAGCTCCTTGACGAACAGGCCCTTGCCACCGATTTTCGCCAGTGGCGCATCCAGCAGCTTGTCGCCGCGGCTGGTCATCGGCAGGAGGGTCACGGTCAGGCCGGGGTGGGCCTGCTCCAGGCGGGCCTTGACGTATTCGGCCTGCCAGAGTGCCAGGGCGCTCTGGCGCGTGGCGATACGGATTTCGCGAGACATGGGCATTTCCAGGCAAAGGAAGCGTGCAAGAAAGTGCCCGCATGATAACAGCTCACGCAAACGAAAAGCCCGGGGGCCGCCCCCCGGGCTTCAGGCGCTGCGGCACTGTGTCGCTACAGGTTGTGCATGAGCCGCCGGACACCGGCGACATGACGGCGGCTGACAGTCAGCGCATCGCCGTTGAGTCCTTTCAGGTACAGCTGGAAGTGCCCCAGCGGGGTGCGCTGCAGGCGCTCGATACGTTCGCGGGAAACCAGCGCGTTGCGGTGGATGCGTACGAAGCGATCACCGAACTCGTCTTCCAAGGCTTTCAGCGGCTCGTCCAGCAGCACTTCGCCGCCAGCGTGGCGCAGGGTCACGTACTTGTGGTCGGCAATGAAGAAGATCACGTCTTCCAGCGGAATCAGCTCGATGCCCTTGCGGGTCCGCGCGCTGATATGGCTGCGCGGGCCGGGGCCGCCGGCCGCCGGGGGCTTGGTCAGCGCCGCCAATTGCACGCGATTGGGCCGCGAGGCCTTCTTCAGGGCCTCGGCCAGGTCCTCGCTGCGGACCGGCTTGACCAGGTAGCCGACCGCACTGACCTGGAACGCCTCCAAGGCGAATTCATCATGGGCGGTGCAGAAGATCACCGCCGGCGGGGCTTCGCGCTCGCACAGCTTGGCGGCGACCTGAAGCCCGTCCAGGCCGGGCATGCGGATATCCAGCAGGACAATATCCGGCTTCAGGCTGTCGATCAGCGTCAGCGCTTCTTCACCGTTGCTGGCGGAGGGCTCGAGGACACGATAGCCGTCCAGTTGCCCCACCAGCCGGGCCAGGCGCTCTCGCGCCAGGGGTTCGTCATCGACGATCAGGACATTCATAAGATCAGGCTTCCTGCATGAGACGCGCACATGGATAGCGTAGACAGGTGAAGTGCCGTCCGTCACGGCGCTCGACGCTGAGACTAGCTTTTGGCCCGAAAAGTGCCGCAAGTCGCGCTGCAATATTTTGCAGGGCCTGCTTAGTCCCCTTCGTGGGCAGCGCCTCGGTCGATTCGTCGTACGGGTTGCTCACGCAGAGCTGGAACACACCGTCACGGTAGTCCGCCTCAACTTTCACCAGCCCGCCTTCGATGCGCGGCTGGATGCCATAAATCAATGAGTTCTCGAGCAATGGCTGCAGCGTCAGCTGGGGAATCGGCACGCCGTCGGGCACACCGCTCACCTGCCAGTCCATTTGCAGCCGGTCGCCAAGACGGAACTGCTCAATGGAAAGATAGCGTCTGGCCAGCTCAAGTTCCTCTCCCCATGAAATTAATGTTCCAGGTTTGGCCAGGCTGGCGCGAAAAAGATCCGAAAGATTCAGCACCGCCAGCTCGGCCTTGCCCGGATCGATCTCGATCAGGCTGGCGATGCTGTTCAGGCTGTTGAACAGGAAGTGCGGACGGATGCGCGCCTGCAGCGACTCGATCCGCGCCCGCAGTTCGGCCTGTTCCTGCCGCCGCCACTGGCTCTGGAGATAAAAGTAGCGTAGCAAGAGCGTGGACATGATGAGCGCAATCAACGCGTGGCGCAGGTAGAGGTTGACTTCGCCGGTGCGCGACATGGGGCCGCCGAGGGAGAAATAATCCGCCACCGCCGTGCAGCCCAGCGTCAGCAGGACCACCAGGACGCAGCTGAGCAACCCGGAGAACCACGCCGGCCAGCGCGCCATCAACGGGCGCAACTGGCACAGCAGACCGGCCGAGAGCAGCACGATCCACTGCACGAACAGCGAGGACAGCGCCAGGCGCACCCAGTTGAAGCTGGGGGTCATCGGCTCGGCGAGCACCAGAACGAGTACCAGCAGCTCGGCGAGCAGCACGAGGCTGAACAGCGCTTCGGGCTGACAGAGTTCGGGGATGAAGAAGTCTTCGTTGGGCGCCGGCTGGTCGCCGGTCTTCGTCAGTCTGGGCATCGACGCAGTTTCCGTAAGCGCCTGCGCGGCGGCAAGCACCGCATGCGACCAAAAGCCTGGAATTGTCGGCCAGCGCAAGGATCGGCAACCGACCCCGCGGCGATTCGCCGCCGCTAGCCTGCCGCAACCCGCCAAAGCGCCGCCGGTTTTGTCCCTCAGCCTGCTATTATCGTCGCACTTTGCCCTTCATGCAGGCCGCGCGCCGCGCCTGCCCGTTTCAGCGAGAGAGATTCATGAGCGTAGAGAAGACCAACCAGTCCTGGGGCGGCCGCTTCAGCGAACCCGTCGATGCCTTTGTCGCCCGCTTCACCGCTTCCGTCGACTTCGACAAGCGCCTCTACCGCCACGACATCATGGGCTCCATGGCCCACGCCACCATGCTCGCCAAGGTCGGCGTGCTGACCGACGCCGAGCGCGACACCATCATCGATGGCCTCAAGCAGATCCAGAGCGAAATCGAGGCCGGCACCTTCGACTGGCGCGTCGACCTGGAAGACGTGCACATGAACATCGAAGCGCGCCTGACCGACCGCATCGGCATCACCGGCAAGAAACTGCACACCGGCCGTTCGCGCAACGACCAGGTGGCCACCGACATCCGCCTGTGGCTGCGCGACGAGATCGACCTGATCCTCGCCGAAATCACCCGCCTGCAGCAGGGCCTGCTGGGCCTTGCAGACGCCGAAGCCGACACCATCATGCCCGGCTTCACCCACCTGCAGACCGCGCAGCCGGTGACCTTTGGCCACCACCTGCTGGCCTGGTTCGAAATGCTCAGCCGCGACTACGAGCGCCTGGTGGACTGCCGCAAGCGCGCCAACCGCATGCCCCTGGGCAGCGCCGCGCTGGCCGGCACCACCTACCCGATCGACCGGACCATCACCTGCGAACTGCTGGGATTCGAAGCGATCTCCGGCAACTCGCTGGACGGCGTGTCCGACCGTGACTTCGCCATCGAATTCTGCGCCGCCGCTGCTGTGGCGATGATGCACCTGTCGCGCTTCTCCGAAGAACTGGTGCTCTGGACCAGTGCCCAGTTCCAGTTCATCGACCTGCCCGACCGCTTCTGCACCGGCTCCTCGATCATGCCGCAGAAGAAGAACCCGGACGTACCGGAGCTGGTGCGCGGCAAATCCGGTCGCGTGTTCGGCCACCTCGCCGGCCTGCTGACCCTGATGAAGGGCCAGCCGCTGGCGTACAACAAGGACAACCAGGAAGACAAGGAGCCGCTGTTCGACGCTGCCGACACCCTGCGCGACAGCCTGCGCGCCTTCGCCGACATGGTTCCGGCGATCAAGCCCAAGCGCGAGATCATGCGTGAAGCGGCCCGCCGTGGCTTCTCCACCGCCACCGACCTCGCCGACTACCTGGTACGCCGCGGCCTGCCGTTCCGTGACTGCCACGAGATCGTCGGCCACGCCGTGAAATACGGCGTGGACAGCGGCAAGGACCTCGCCGAGATGAGCCTGGACGAGCTGCGCCAGTTCAGTGACCAGATCGACGACGACGTGTTCGCCGTGCTGACCCTGGAAGGTTCGGTGAATGCCCGCGATCACATCGGCGGCACCGCGCCGAACCAGGTCCGCGCCGCTGTCGTGCGCGGCAAGGAACTGCTGGCTTCGCGCTGATCGCGCTACTCGCCAGAAGCAAAGGCCGCGTCAATCGACGCGGCCTTTTTCGTTTCAGCTTCTGCCTAGAAAGCCCAGCTGCGCCGGCGTCAGCCGCAACATCCGCGCCGCCTTGTGTTCGGTCAGCGTCGACAATTCATCCTCTGGCAAGCGCGCTGCGCTGGAAGCCAGGTTGACGATCAGCGCCTCGCGGCTGAACACGCCGTTGTCGATGGCGTAGGCCGCGGCGATCAGGTTGCGCAGTTCCAATGGCAGGCGCCAGCGGGTGCGCAGGGCGGAGCCAAAGCTCGCGCCGTGCTCCTTCAGAGACTTCTCCACCTCCGCCTCGCTCAGCGCGCCACCGGCGCTGTGCCAATCCTGCAGGCTGCGCAGCAGCGCGAGGTCCCCCAGGCAATGCAACAGCCCGGCGGTGAAGCAGCGGTCGGCATCGGCCCCCAGGGACTCGGCCAGGGCGAAGGCGCCATCGGCAGTGTGCCGCGACAGCTCCCAGAAGCGCTCGGCGCGCTCTTTCAGCAACGGGTCGGCCAGTGTCGCGGCGCGCTGCAACGCGACCGCCAGCATCAGGTTCAACGCCTGCGCCACACCCAGGCGCGACAGTGCCTGCATCAGCGTCTGGCAGGGCATGCCGACATGCCGTGCAGCGCTGTTGGCGGCAGAGATCAGGCACGCGGTGATCTGCGGATCATGGCCGAACTCCTGTTCGAGCATCTCCAGGTTGATGTCACTGGCTTCCATGCAGCGATTCACCGCTGCACCGACCTCGCCCATCAGCGGAGCGCCCTCGGTGGCGTCGCGTTCGGTTTGCAGGAAGCGCTCCAGCGACAGGCTCTGCTCCAGCGTGGGCAGCTCGCAGACGACATTCTCGCCCGGCGCCAGCAGCAGCGAGCGCAGCCGCTCGCGCAGGTTCTCGGCGTTGAAAGGTTTGACCAGGTAGGCCGTAGGCGCTAACGGCAAGGCAGCACGCACGCTGGCGGCATCGGCCTTGGAGCTGATCAGGATGAAAGGCTGGGCAACCGGCCCGCGGCGGCGCAAGCGCACATGACGCAGCAGCTCCAGCCCGTCGCTGCCGGGCAGCTCGCGCTCGGCCAGGATCAAGGCGAAGGGATGGCGGCGACAGGCCTCGATGGCCGTGTCACCGTCTTCGCAGAATTCGACGTTCGCATCGCAGCGCACGCTCAGCACCAGCTGGCCAAGCAGCTCGCGGCTCCAGGGATCGCTGGCAGCCACCAGCACGCCGGGAGAAACGCTCATGGATCACACCTCGTTCGGGACGAATGCCGTCGCGGGCGGAAACAACCGATCCAGAGCCTCCCCTGCCGAGTGCCCGGTCCTTCGGATGCCGCCGGCCAGCGGCCTACGGATACTGCGCAGCGTAGTCCAAAGCCCTCAGGCTTCCCATGCGCGCCATCAACTTCGGAGGACAATTCTCACAAAAAAAAGCGCACAAAAAGAAAGGCCCGCTTGCGCGGGCCTTTCTCCTGAACGGCTAGGGCGATGAAGCTCAGGCCAGTTCGTCGAAGCACTCGGCCAGGATGGCCAGGCCTTTGTCCAGCTGCGCGTCCGGGATGGTGACGGGCATCAGGAAGCGGATCACGTTGTAGTAGGTACCGCAGGAGAGCAGGATCAGACCTTTCTCACGGGCACGAACCACGATCTTGCTGACCAGTTCAGCGGCCGGCTTGTTGTGATCGCCGCCTTCGAACAGTTCGATGGCGATCATCGAACCCAGGCCACGAACGTCGCCGATCACCTTGTGCTTGGCCTGGATGTCGCGCAGGCCAGTCTTCAGGCGCTCGCCAACGGCTTGCGAACGGTCCAGCAGCTTCTCTTCGTCGAACACTTTCAGCACGGCCAGGGCCGCGGCGCAAGCGATCGGGCTACCGGCGTAGGTGCCGCCCAGGCCGCCCGGAGCGATGGCGTCCATGATCTCGGCCTTGCCAGCAACGCCGGAGATCGGGAAGCCGCCGCCAACGGATTTGGCGAAGGTGGTCAGGTCCGGGACGATGCCCAGTTGCTCGGTGGCGAAGAAGGTGCCGGTACGGCCAGCGCCGGTCTGCACTTCGTCAGCGATCAGCAGGATGCCGTGCTCGTCGCACAGGGCGCGCAGGCGCTGCATGAAGGCCTTGGAGTTGACGTAGAAGCCACCCTCGCCCTGAACCGGCTCGATGATGATGGCAGCGATGTCGCGCGGCTGAGCGTCGTTCTTGAAGATGCGCTCGATGCTGGCGATCGACTCGTCTTCGCTCACGCCGTGCAGTTCGCACGGAGCCAGGGCACGGAAGATGCCGCCCGGCATCAGGCCCATGCCAGCGGAGTACGGAACGACCTTGCCGGTCAGGCCCAGGGTCATCATGGTACGGCCGTGGTAGGCACCGGTGAAGGCGATCACGCCAGCGCGGCCGGTAGCGGCACGGGCGATCTTGACGGCGTTCTCAACGGCTTCGGAGCCGGAGGTGACCAGCAGGGTCTTCTTCGGGAAGTTGCCCGGAACGCGCTTGGCGATTTCTTCGGCCAGCTCGATGTAGGGCTCGTACGCCAGCACCTGGAAACAGGTGTGGGACAGCTTGGTCAGTTGCTCCTGAACGGCAGCGATCACTTTCGGGTGCAGGTGACCGGTGTTCAGTACGGCAATGCCGCCGGCGAAGTCGATGTATTCACGACCTTCGACGTCCCACACGGTGGAGTTCTCGGCGCGCTCGGCGACGACCGGGTGGATCTGGCCTACACCGCGCGGTACGGCGGCCTGACGACGTTGCAGCAGGGATTCGTTGGTTTTGCTCATAGCTTCCTCAGTGGCCGCTCATCGGGCGACCGGATCAAAGGATGAAAGCGGGGGAGAAGCCTCACGCGACAGCATACGATGATCGACTGTCGTGGAACTTGCGGCCCGCCAGACGGGTTGTCCGGTGCTACCACCGGAAAACGCCGACGCGAAGGTGGCTGTCAGCTCTTGCCTGCCACCTCGCGCCCACGGAAAAAACGGATCAGATACCGCCGAGGCAGAGGTATTTGACTTCGAGGTAGTCCTCGATGCCGTACTTCGAACCTTCGCGACCCAGGCCGGATGCCTTGATGCCGCCGAACGGCGCCACTTCGTTGGAGATCAGGCCGGTGTTGATACCCACCATGCCGTATTCCAGCTGCTCGGCAACGCGGAACACGCGGGCCAGGTCGCGGGCGTAGAAGTACGAAGCCAGGCCGAACTCGGTGTCGTTGGACATGGCGATGACTTCTGCCTCGTCCTTGAAGCGGAACACCGGCGCCAGCGGGCCGAAGGTTTCGTCCTTGGAGACCAGAGCGGACTTCGGTACGTCGACCAGGATGGTCGGCTCGAAGAAGGTGCCGCCCAGGCTGTGCGGCTTGCCGCCAGTGAGGACTTTGGCGCCCTTGGAAACGGCGTCGGCAATGTGCTCTTCGACCTTGGCAACAGCCTTGGAATCGATCAGCGGGCCGGTGGTGACGCCCTGCTCCAGGCCGTTGCCGATGTTCAGCTTGGCCACGGCGACCTTCAGCTTCTCGACGAAGGCGTCGTACACGCCGTCCTGTACGTACAGGCGGTTGGCGCAGACGCAGGTCTGGCCGTTGTTGCGGTACTTGGAGATCAGCGCGCCTTCGACGGCGGCGTCCAGGTCGGCATCGTCGAACACGATGAACGGAGCGTTGCCGCCCAGCTCCAGGGACACTTTCTTGATGTCCTTGGCGCATTCGGCCATCAGCTGGCGACCGATCTCGGTGGAACCGGTGAAGGTCAGCTTGCGCACGATCGGGTTGCTGGTCAGCTCGCCGCCGACTTCGCCGGCGCTGCCGGTAACCACGCTGAACACGCCTTTCGGAATGCCGGCGCGCTCGGCCAGCTCGGCCAGGGCCAGGGCGGAGTACGGAGTCTGCGAGGCGGGCTTGAGCACCATGGTGCAGCCAGCGGCCAGGGCCGGGCCGGCTTTACGGGTAATCATCGCGGACGGGAAGTTCCACGGGGTGATGGCCGCGGTCACGCCGATCGGCTGCTTGATCACGATGATGCGCTTGTCGGGCTGGTGACCCGGAATGGTGTCGCCGTAGATGCGCTTGGCTTCTTCGCCGAACCACTCGAGGAAGGAGGCGGCGTAGGCGATTTCGCCCTTGGCTTCAGCCAGCGGCTTGCCCTGCTCGATGGTCATCAGGCGAGCCAGGTCGTCCTGGTTGGCGATCATCAGGTCGAACCACTTGCGCAGCTTGTTGGCGCGCTCCTTGGCGGTCAGCGCGCGCCAGGCCGGCAGGGCCTTGTCGGCGGCTTCGATGGCGCGACGGGTTTCGTCGGCACCCATCTTCGGCACGGTGCCGATGATCTCGTTGGTGGCCGGGTTGTTCACGCTGATGGTCTTGCCGTTGTCGGCATCGACCCAGGAACCGTCAATGTAAGCCTGTTGGCGGAACAGCTTGGGATCATTGAGTTGCATGACCTGTCTCCTTTCGAGGAAAGCCTGTGGACGGCGGGTCTACCTGGAGTCCCGCCTGCCTTGTTGTCTGGATAGGAGAGACCGCAGTCTCTGCCGTTCATTCGCCCCGGCCGAGCATTATCGCCGCCAGATGCGAATGTCGCCCTGCGAACGGGGCGACGCCAGGCGAACGGCTCTTAGTTCGCTCGGCATGCGGACACGAAAAAACGCAGGCCGGGGTCATTGCCCGGTCTGGTTGAACTCGTTCACGCACAGGTTCCCAGGCTCGGCCCAGGAGTACGACTGCCCTACAACCTTCCGGTACGCTGATCGACGGAAGCCGCACGGAGACCTGCCACAAGGGACATGCGGTGGGTGCAACGGAAGACTGTCATCCCGCAGGCTGATGGCCGGCTGGTGCGATGCCAATGCTCCGGTCTCCTGTTGTTGTGATGGGGAGGCGTTTGAAATCTCAAACGAATCCTAGGGCCCCCGACTGCAAAGGGCAATAGCTCGTTCGACAAAACCAACGAAGGTATCAGATTGAAGCGGGTTTTCGAGGTACCTCTACCGACAAGCGGCTGTTTTCGTTCGATATCATGAACGAGCGTACCCGCATTGGACGCCCGCGAAGGAGATGCGTATGATTGCCGCCTGCCGCGCCAGCCGCGGCATACGCACCAGTAGCTCAGCTGGATAGAGTACTGCCCTCCGAAGGCAGGGGTCGTGGGTTCGAATCCCGCCTGGTGCGCCATCTGCCTTGTTTCGAGTTGCCTCCGGCAATCTGCGAAACCGCCTGAAAGGCCCGCTCTTAGCGGGCTTTTTCGTTTCTGCCTGTAAAGCCTTGCGCCGCTTGCCGGCGCCCCACTGTGCGAACCGGGCATCCCGGCAGGCCCGGAGGCGAGGGTTATCCTCGGCGCCCGACGATTCCTCTTCACCACCCAAGGTTGTATAAGCCTTGCGCCATCGCGCGCGAAAAGGACAAACCGCCCCATGCTCCGGCTTCTGCTGCCAGCCCTGCTCCTGGTCCTTTCCGGGTGCGCCACCCAACCTCCGGCGCACCCCGAGAACCTCTGCGAGATCTTTCGCGAAAAGCCGAAATGGCACGAAGCGGCGCTGAAGGTGCAGAAGCGCTGGGGCGGGACGATCCAGGTGCCGATGGCGATGATGTACCAGGAGTCTTCCTTCAGGCACGACGCCCTGCCACCGCGCTATTACTTCCTCGGCTTCATTCCCTGGGGCCGGGTCAGTTCCGCCTACGGCTACGCCCAGGCCAAGGACGAGACCTGGGCGGACTACAAGAAGGAAGCGGGAGGCTGGGGCGCCGACCGCGACGACTTCGCCGATGCGCTGGACTTCATGGGCTGGTACATGAACAAGACCTACAGCGTGAACCGGGTCTCCAAGTGGGACGCCTATGCCCAGTACCTGAACTACCACGAGGGCTGGGGCGGCTATCGCAACCGCAGCTACGACGCCAAGCCCTGGCTGAAGGCGACGTCACAGAAGGTCCAGGCTCGCGCCTCGCTATACGGCGCCCAGTACAAGAGCTGTGAACAGGAACTGTCGAACAGCGGCTGGTTCTAGCAACCCCGAATGTTCGCGCGACAGTGCAGGGGCGCTCAGCGCCCCATGATCCGCTGATATTCGTCGCGGTATTCCTCGTATGGCAGGTTGCGCCGCTGCAGCTCCATCAGGCGCTGCTCCTTGGTCAATGGCTGGGAGACATGGGCGACCGTTTCCGCCGCGGTGGGCGAAACCGGCTGCGGCACGGCCTCCGGCGGCTGCGCCGGCGTGCGGGCAGGCAGGCTGCGCGACGGGCGGGCGACCAGCAGGGCTCCGGTGATCTCTTCGACTATCTGCTCGGACACGGCGCCGACTTCGGACGAACTCATGGAACGGAACAGATCACCATCGGCTTCGCTTTCGTAGCGCCGCGAGGCGAGCAACTGGCCGGTCAGGCCATCGTGATAACGCACGGTGGAGGTGATCCACTCCTCACCGTCGCTGCTCGTGCGGTTGTTGGCGCTATGACCGGCGCCCACTTCGATCACCACCAGGGTGGACAGGGTATCGGTGGCGCGCGGTTCGCCATCCTGCTCGGTGAGCTGGTAGTCCGCCGAATCCGCCTCGTCACGCAGCGCCTCGCGCCAGCTGGCTTTCAGCGCGCCCCAGCGCGGGTTGGCCGCTACCGTGGCGTCGGGCTGGAAATTCACCACCATCACATGGCGGGTGTCTCGATAGAGGGAGATGGGCGCGGTGCGGTCATCCCGGCGGACGTCCGAGGAACATCCGCAAAGCAGGGAGACGGCCAGGGCGAGCGTGACGTAGCGCATGGTGCTTTCTCTTTATTGTCTGGCCGGCATTCTGCCAGCCAATCATGACGCCCGGATATCGTCCGGAGGTCGGTCCTCTACCAGTCCTCGTCATCCAGGCCCGACTGATACTCGTCCGCTTCCTCGTCGCCGTCCTCATGATCGTCGGGCTGATCCTCGAAGAACGCCGCGTCCTCCTCCAGCAGGCCGTCGAGGTCGTCGTCGAGGTCCAGCAGGTGGTCGTGTTCGGGTTCGTGGAGGTCGAGATCGTCGTCAGTCATGGCCGGTCTTTCGTGGGGGGGGGAAACGGGGAAGGGAATCACAGTATAAGTCGCGTCGCGGGCGGATGACGCTGTCGTGACGGCGGACGCCGCTTTGCGGCCTTGCCGGATCGCGATTCGTCCACGATTCTCTATGAACCACGGGCATCGCGCCGTGAACGACGAACAGGGGGTAGGAATGAAGACTGTGGCTCAGCTGTTGAACGCCAAGGCGGACCAGCAGGTTTACACCATCGCCCCGGACGCGATGGTGGTCGACGCGTTGCGCCTGATGGCGGAGAAGAACCTCGGCGGCCTGCCGGTGGTGGAGGCCAACCAGTTGGTCGGCTTCTTCAGCGAGCGCGACTACGCCCGCCGCCTGGCACTCAAGGGGCGCAACTCGGAAGACACGCCGATCAGCGCAGTAATGACCGCGCCGGTGATCACCGTGGACACCCACCTGAACGTCGACAAGTGCATGGGCATCATGACCGAGCGCCACCTGCGCCACCTGCCGGTGGTCGAGAACGGCGAACTGCTCGGGCTGCTGTCCATCGGCGACCTGGTGAAGGCCGCCATCGCGGAACAGGCCGAGCTGATCCAGCAACTGGAACAGTACATCCGCGGCGAGTGATCGCCCGGCGGTCGCTCAGCGTGCGGCCGCCGTTTCCACGTCACCACTGCGCATGTCGACGATGCTCAGGCACCCGTCGGTATAGCCGCTGCCCGTGTCGATGTAGTGGGTGTTGCCCAGCGAGCGCACGGCACTTTGCGCGGTATGGCCGACGTACAGGCGCTCCAGCCCGGCGATGGCAGTCGCGTCCTCTTTCTCGATCCGCGTACGCGCCCACATTGCCAGGCCAACGGCGTTGCGCCGGGCGCTGTCGCCCAGTTCGCCGGCCAGCGCGGCAACGCCGCTGCTCCAATCCGGGAAGGCCGGCGAAACCGGCGCCTCCGCGTGGACGATGCCGATACGCTGGCCTTCGTCCAGCTCGACCTCGATCACCAGTGGCAATTGCAACAGACGCCGGGCGATGCGCTCGCGGGTCACCGGCGTGAGCTTGTACAGCCAGGCGCCACCGTTACGGAAATGCAGGTCGCGGTCCTCGCCAGCCAGCACCACGTCGATCACCAGTTGTTCGTGGTTGCCGCGTACCGAGGCGAACCAGGGCTTGGCCAGCCAGTCGAGCACCTGCGGCGAATAGGGACCGCGGTCCACCAGGTCGCCGGCGGCAAACAGGCGGTCGGCGGATGGATCGAATCCGACCCGGTCGAGCAAACGCTGCAGCAGTTCGAAATGGCCGTGCACATCCCCCACCACGAAATCGCGCCCCAGCTGGTTACGTGGGAAGCGTTGCAGAGGCTGCTCCGGCAAATGCGTGTTCATTGCCAACTCCAGGGCTTTCGAGAGACCAGCTTATCAGCTGCAAATGGCGTTCCCGATATCGTTCGACGAAAGCCTCAAGCGCCTGCTGACTCGCTGTTGCCCAGGCAGCGGCGGCCCAGCATGCACTGCTGCCACAGCAGCACAGCCGCCGCAACGATCTATAAAAATACTTATATATCAGTACCTTAATATTCAATCAGAAAGCGGTACGGATGTTGCGATGTCCCCAGCAGCCTTCCGGCCTTCATCACGCGTGAGCCAGCACAAGAGCAACGCAATAACAGCTTCATGCCTTGCGGCGACGACCGAGCACCACAGAGCCAGCCGTCCTTTCGCCGCCCTCCTGGGGACACCATGTTCAAACGCAATACCCTTTCCCTCGCCATCCTGGCGAGCCTCGCCAGCATCACCGTGCAGGCTGCCGACGGCGATACGCAGAACAAAGAAGACAGCGGCGCCGCAACGACCCTCGGCAAGGTGGTGGTGACTGCACAGAAACGCGAGGAGTCGGTACAGGAAGTGCCGGCGCCGATCACCGTGCTGAGCGGCGAGAAGATCCGCGATTCGTCCCTGCAATCGGCCAACGAAGTCACCCGCTATACCCCCAACGCCTCCGCCGGCACCACCGACGGCCACGGCCGCCCGCGCTGGTGGATTCGCGGCCTGGGCACCGGCGACCAGGGCGCTAACACGGTGAGTCCGATCGGCATCTATGTCGACGACGTCTACATCGCCAACATCAGCGCCACCGGTTTCCCGCTGTTCGACCAGGAACGCGTGGAAGTGCTGCGCGGCCCGCAGGGCACGCTGTGGGGCAAGAACACCACCGGCGGCGCGATCAACTTCATCTCGCGCAAGCCGACCTTCAGCCCCGAGGGCTACTTCAAGGTCGACATGGGCAATTACGCCAACCGCATCGTCGAAGGTGCGGTGAGCGATGCGCTGGTGGACGACAAGCTGGCCGGCCGTGTGTCCTTCCATCACCAGGGCCGCGACGGCTACACCGAGAACAAGAACGACGGCAACGACCAGGGTGCGCTGGAAGACGACGCCGTGCGCCTGCAACTGGCCGCGCGGGTCAATGACAACCTCGACGCCAACCTCAACGTCCACGCCCGCCACTACCACGACACCGCCAGCTACAACACCGTGAGCTACGGCACCCGTCCGGACGGCACCAACCAGTTCGGCTACTCCATCGACCCGAAACTGGGCAAGGCCAACTTCAACGCCAAGTACCAGGCCGAAATCGACCAGGCCGGCAGCAACCTCAACCTGGTCTGGCAGCTGGGCGAGCTGGAGCTGACCTCCATCACCGCCTTCGAACACTTCACCCGCGACGGCTGGACCGACAGCGACAACACCCCGCTGGAACTGCAGCGCAGCTACAGCTATGCCGACAGCCAGCAATGGTCGCAGGAACTGCGCCTGGCCTCGCCGCGCAGCGACCGGCTGAACTGGGTGCTGGGCTTCCACTACTTCAACGAGGACCTGGAGTCGAAGAACGCCAACGCGGCGCTGCCCAACGTCTACGTGCCCAGTTACTACAACAACGTCAGCTACGACCAGAAGACCGAGAGCTACGCCATCTTCGGCAGCACCACCTACAACTTCACCGACGACTTCAGCCTCACCGCCGGCCTGCGCTGGACCCGTGAAACCAAGGACATCGACCTCGAGCGCCTGGTCAACCGCGGCGCGGCGAGCTTCGGCGATGGCCACTGGTGGCAGCCGGGCAACGTCGACTCGCCGCTGATCGTCAACGCCACCCAGGACGAGAGCAACACCTGGAGCGACTACAGCTGGGACCTGACGCCGGAATACCGGATCTCCGACAACGCCCGCGCCTACTTCCGCTATGCCCGTGGCTTCCGCTCCGGCGGCTACAACGCTGGCGTCACCAGCCAGGCCACCGTGGCCAAGGTCGATCCGGAATACCTCACCTCCTACGAGCTGGGCTTGAAGTCGGAATGGTTCGACGGCCGCCTGAACGCCAACGCCAGCGTCTTCTACTACGACTACAAGGACATCCAGCTCAACATCGTCACCGCGGTGAACAACCAGACCGTCTCGCGCCTGGCCAACGGCGCCCAGGGCGAGGCCTACGGCGCCGAGTTCGAGCTCGAAGCCATCCCGGTGCAGAACCTGCACGTCAACTTCGGCCTGGGCCTGCTGCACACCGAGTTCACCGACTACACCTCCGGCCCGAACGATTACTCCGGCAACCACTTCGTCCGCGCACCGAACGTTTCTGCAGTCATCGGCGCCGACTACCGCATCCCGCTCAACGTCGGCGGCGCGGTGGTACTGGGCACCGACTGGAACACCCGCAGCCGCCAGTACTTCTTCACCAACGACCAGAGCCAGAACATGCGCACCGGTGGCTACACCCTGGGCAACGCGCGGGTGACCTACGAACTGCCAGGCGAGACCACCCGCGTCACCGCCTACGTGAACAACCTCACCGACAAGGAGTACCGCAACCACACCCTACCCACCGGCTACCAGACCGCCGCAGTCATGTTCGGTGATCCGCGCACCTTTGGCGTCTCGGTCACCACCGACTTCTGAGTGAGGACAAGACTATGAACCTTCTGCATCGCGCGCTGCGCCGGCTGCTGCCGGCCGCCACCGTGCTGCTCGCAGGCTACGCCCTGGCCGTCGAGCAGCCCACTACCCTGCGCATCGCCACCGTGGCCTACGCCAACGCCGGGCAAATCACCTTCAACGGCCCGGCCGCCGTCATCGACCGCGACAAGTGGCTGGAACAGCAACTGGCCCAGCGCAACATCAAGCTCGAGTGGGTGCCCGCGACCACCGGCTCGGTGGGTACCTTCGTCAACGAAGAGTTTGCCAACAAGCGCATCGACTTCGCCTTCTATGGCGACCTGCCGTCGATCATCGCCAACGCCTCGGGCGTACGGACCCAACTGATCGTCCCCGGCGGCATCGGCAACAACGTCTACCTCGTGGTGCCGCCGGGCTCCACCGCGAAATCCATCGCCGACCTCAAAGGCAAGCGCATCGCCCTGCACCGGGGCCGGCCGTGGGAGCTGTCGTTCGCCAAGCTGCTGGAGGCCAACCACCTGGGCTTCGAGGACTTCCGCATCTTCAACCTCAACCCGCAGGCCGGCGCCGCCGCGCTGAGCGCCGGGCGGGTGGATGCCTTCTTCACCCTCAGCGATGCCTTCCTGCTGGAAGACAAGCAGGTCGGCCACATCATCTGGTCGAGCAAGGAGGCCCCGGCCGACTGGAAGATGCGCGCCGAAGTCTGGGGCGCACGGGACTTCGTCAAGGATCATCCCGACCTCACCCAACTGGTGGTGGACGCCTACCTGAAAGCTGCCTGGTGGGTCTCCCAGGACGCCAACCAGGCGGCCTACCAGGAAGCGCAGTCGCGCTCCGGCGTGCCGCTGAGCGTGCTGCAGCGCGAGGTCTCCGGCGAACCCTGGCCCGCGCATTTCTCGCCACTGTACGACGATGCCTTGCGCCAGCATTACACCGACGGCATCGCCTATAGCCTCAAGGCAAAACTGATCCGCAACGAGGTGAAGGTGGATGACCTGCTGGAACCGAAGTTCGTCGAGCAGGGTTTGAAGAATCAGCAGCTCGAGGGATTCTGGAAAGAGCAGGCAAAAACCGTCGCCAGCCAGCCCTGATATTCCTGAAGCCACTCCAAACAATAAGGCCCCGTTATCGGGGCCTTATTGTTTTGTCGAAAACTTCCAGGAACAACTGTTCATAACAAGTAGTTGCTCCAGCACCACGTTATACGCAGTTGCTGCAGCAACAGCAGAAAAACACCCAGAAACTGGCTTAAACCCCTCTAAAACGCATGGCACAGAGCTTGCTCAAGATTGCTCACAACGTATTTAAATCCCCGAGCGACCGCCATGAAGCATGCAAGAGAGTTCCGTTTCAAACCGCTGGCCATAACATTATCCAGCGCTCTTTTATTAAACGCGGAAGTTGCACTTTCCGATAATTCGAAATCCCCGGAAGGCGTCACATTGAGTACCGTGACCGTCCAGGGACAAAGCCAGGAAACCCAGGTCGGCGATGCCCGCAAGGAAGTCGCCCCAGTCTCCAAGGGCACCCTCACCAAATCCCAGCTGGAAAAGTTCGTCGGCCTCGACAGCGCCGTCACCGGCGCCCTCAAATACCTGCCCGGCGTGCACGTCAGCGGCGGTGACAACAGCGGCATCACCGAAGGTGGATTGAACATCCGCGGCTTCTCCCAGGACCAGATCGGTTTCGTCCGCGACGGCATCCCGCTCAACGACCCGCAGTTCCTCACGCCCCACGCCGATTTCATGGGCGACCCGGAAAACTACGAGTCGGTGTCGGTGCTTTACGGCTCCTCCTCGATCAACGCCCCGACCCTTACCGCCAGTGGCGGCAGCGTGCTGATCAAGTCCGTCGCGCCGACCAGGGAAAGCGGTTTGCTGGTGAAGCAGAACGTCGGCAGCGACAGCCTGTTCCGCACCTTCGCGCGGGTCAATACCGGCGAGGTGAACGGCTTCTCCGCCTGGCTCTCGGCCTCGCGCACCACCGCCGACCTGTGGGACAACAGCGGCGGCGAGCTGTCCTCCAACCGTTACGAAGGCAACCTGCAGTACGAGTGGGACGGCAACCGCATCAACGGCATCTTCTCCAGCTTCCTGATGCGCACCAACAGCTACAACCACCCGACGCTCGCCGAGTACCGCGCCAACAAGTACGACCAGGGCTACCCGCGCGACATTTACCCCACCAAGGGCAACGGCACCAACGGCGTGCCCGACGTCACCGTGCCGGGCCAGAGCGCGGCGGCCTCGCGCGCGGACTTCAAGATCCAGACGTATGCGCTCAATGGCCTGTTCAACCTCTCCGACAAGGTCCAGCTGAAGGTCGACCCGTACTTCGTTCGCGTCACCGACGGCACCGCCGCCGTGGCTGTGGTGCCGGTCAATGAGAACAAGGTCAACGCCGATCTCAACGGCGACGGCGACCGCATCGATCCCCTGGTGACCGGCGCGCTGAGCGTCTACCCGACGCAGTACCGCATCGGCTCCACCAACACCCTGGACTTCCTGGTCAACGACGATCACACCCTGCAACTGGGCCTGTGGACCGACTACACCCACGCGCGCAACCAGTTCCCGGTGGTCGAGATCAAGGGTAACGGCAAACCCGCCGGCATCGACGGCAGCCACAAGCTGCGTGACGGCAATGGCAATGCCATCTACTTCACCGACCAGCGCAACGAGATCACCACGCAGAAGCTCTGGGTGCAGGACACCTGGGACATCACCTCGCAGCTCGTCCTCACCGGCGGCCTGGCCTGGCAACACACACAGAACAAGGGCGACAACCGCCTCAGCGGCTTCAACGACAGCGCCGACTACTACCGCTTCCTCCCAAGCCTGAGCCTGAGCTACCAGCTCGACCCGCAGCAGCAGCTCTACTACAACACCACCTCGAACATGCGCACCCCGGCGGTGGCGGCGGTGTACGGCCAGGCTAACGGCGGCGACAAGCAGAAACCGGAAGTCACCTGGAACCAGGAGATCGGTTGGCGCTACAGCACCGACGACGTACTGCTCAGCGCCGCACTGTTCTACGACAAGTTCAAGGATCGCCAGGCGGCGTTCGAGGAAGTCTCCGGCGTCACCTCCTACTTCAACGCCGGCGACGTCACCACCAAGGGCCTGGAGCTGTCGCTCAACGGCCTGCTGCCGGCGAACTTCAACTACTTCGCCTCCTGGACCTACCTGCGCTCGACCCAGGACGACGACTACAGCGCCGGCGGCGCCAGCCTCGACACCCAGGGCAACCAGCTCTACGACACCCCGCGCAACCTGTTCAGCGCCGGCATCGGCTACGACAACCAGACCTTCTACGCCAACTTCCTCGGTCGCCACACCGGCAGCTTCTACGGCGACCTGGCGAACAACGAGAAGATCGGCGGCTACACCGTGTTCGACGCCAACCTGGGCTACCGCCTCAAGGACCTGGGCAGCGCGCTGAAGGAAACCACCCTGACGCTCAACCTCAACAATGTCTTCGACAAGCACTACCTGTCGGGCGTGAACTCGGGGACGGTCTCCGCCGACCCGGCCGACGGCGACTTCTATGGCGCGCCGAAGTACTACAAGGGCGCCCCGCGCGCTCTGGTCGCCGGCATCTCCGTCGGCTTCTGATCACCCTGCACGCGCCCGGTGCGGGAGCGCCGGGCCGGGAGGCGACATGACCACTCCTCGCTACGACCACATCATCGTCGGCGCCGGCAGCGCCGGCAGCGTGCTTGCCAGCCGCCTCAGCGCCGACCCGCAACGCCACGTCCTGCTCATCGAAGCCGGCCCGGACACCCCACCCCACCCCACGCCGGCGGAAATCCTCGACGGCCACAACCCCTTCCGCCTGCGCCTGGAACTGCGCGATCGCTATTTCTGGCCGGACCTGAGCGTCCGCCACGGTGCGCAGCCCGAAGGCATCGAGCGCCCCGAGCGCTATCTCGAGCAGGCCCGCGTGCTCGGCGGCGGCTCCAGCGTCAACGTGCTGGTGGCCAACCGCGGTCTGCCGCGCGACTACGACCAGTGGGCAGCGCTGGGTGCCGAAGGCTGGGGCTGGGACGACGTGCTGCCGTACTTCCGCAAGCTCGAACGCGACACCGACTACGCCGGCCCGCTGCACGGGCATGACGGGCCGATCCCGATCAGCCGCGTCTCCACCCGCGACTGGACGCCCTTCACCCGCTCCGTGGTCTCGGCGCTGCAAGCCGAAGGCCTGCGCGACATCGGCGACCAGAACGGCGTGTTCGACGACGGCTACTTCGCCCCCGCGGTAAACCTGGAGCATGGCCAGCGCGTGTCCGCCGCCCGCGGCTACCTCGATGAAGCAGTGCGCGCACGGCCCAACCTGACGCTGTGGACCGACAGCCAGGTACTCGGCCTGCAACGCGAGGGCACGCGCATCACCGGCGTCGAACTGCAACGTAACGGTGAGCACGTCACCGTGGGGGCTGGCGAAGTCATCCTCGCCGCCGGAGCGCTGCAATCGCCGGCCTTCCTGCTGCGTAGCGGCATCGGCCCGGCCAGCCAGTTGCAGGAGCTGGGCATCGAGGTGATCGCCGACCGCCCCGGCGTCGGCGGCAACCTGTGGGAGCACAGCTCGCTGGGCACCCTCGCCACCCTGGGCGATGCCGCCCGCTCGGACGCCGTGCTGGCACGGCCCGGCACCTCGCACCAACTGGGTATCCGGGTGTCCTCGGGCGTCGATCCGGACACGCCCTCGGACCTCTACCTGGCCATCGGCGCGGACGCCGAGCGCGGCGTGGCCCACGCGCTGTTCTGGATCAACAAACCCAGCTCCAGTGGCCGCCTGACCTTGCGCGATCGCGACCCGGCAAGCCCGCCGCACGTCGATTTCAACCTGCTCTCCGACCCTCGCGATCTGCAACGCGCCCGTGTGGCGCTGCGCACCATCCAGCGCCTGTTCAAGCACCCGGTCCTGGCGCGCTACGAACTGCAATTGGCGCTTACCCCCTTCGCCGTGCCGCAACCGGGCGGGCCGAAGCTGGAAACCCTGCTGGCCGACGATACGGCGCTGGAAGCCTACCTGCGCCGGCACATAGGCGGCGTCTGGCACCCCAGCGGTACCTGCCGCATCGGCACCGCCGATGACCCGCAGGCCGTGGTCGACAGCGCCGGTCGCGTCCATGGCGTGGAAGGCCTGCGTGTCGCCGACGCCTCGATCATCCCGGTGATCCCCACCGCCAACACCAACCTGCCGACCCTGATGCTCGCCGAGAAAATCGCCGACGCCATCCTGGGCGGTGCCTGAGGAACTCGCCATGTCACGCTATGAACTGCTGATCGATGGTCGCCTGCAGGCGGCCGAGCACTACGACCGGGTGATCGACCCGGCCAGCGAAGAAATCGTTGGCGAAGCCGCCCGCGCCAGCCTGGAGCAGGTCGACGCGGCGGTGGATGCCGCACACCGCGCCTTCCCGGCCTGGGCCACCGATCTCGACGTCCGCCGCCAGAGCCTGGCCCGAGCCGCCGAACGAGTACGCGAGAATGCCCAGGCGCTGGCCGAGCTGATCACCCGCGAACAGGGTCGCCCACTGCGCTCGCCCCTGGAGGAAGTGGCTGGCGTCGCCGCCACTTTCGAGCACCACGCGCAGCTGGAGCTACCCGCCGACACCCAGTTGCGCGACGACGGCGAGCGCCTGGTGCGCATCACCCGCAAACCGCTGGGGGTGGTCGCCGCGATCACCCCGTGGAACGTCCCGCTGATCCTGCTGGTATTGAAGATCGCGCCTGCCCTGCACGCCGGCAACACCGTGGTGGCCAAGCCCTCGGAGCACACGCCGCTGTCTACCCTGCTGCTGGCGCGACTGCTGGGCGATGTGTTCCCCGCTGGCGTGTTCAACGTGGTTGCCGGTGCGGGCGAGGTTGGCGAACACCTGGTACGTCATCCGCGAGTGCGCCACGTGACCTTCACCGGCAGCGTCGCCACCGGCAAGCGCCTGTATGCCGGCGCGGGGGACGACCTCAAGCGTCTTACCCTGGAACTGGGCGGCAACGACGCCGCGCTGGTACTGGAAGACGCCGACCTCGACGCCATCGTCGAACCGCTGTTCTGGGGCGCCTTCTGGAACAGCGGCCAGGTGTGCTTTGCGATCAAGCGCCTGTACGTGCATGACAGCCTGTTCGAACCGCTACTGGCGAAACTCGCCGAGCGCGCCCAGCGCACCCGCCTCGGTCATGGGCTCGACCCGCAGACGGAACTGGGGCCGCTGACCAACGCACAGCAACTGGAACGGGTCATCGCCCTGGTGGAAGACGCCAAGGCTCACGGAGCACGCATCCGCAGCGGCGGCATACGGCCCGACGGTCCCGGCTACTTCTACCCGCCGACCCTGGTCAGCGGCGTGGCGGCCGGCGTCGCGCTGGTGGACGAGGAACAGTTCGGCCCGGTGTTGCCGGTGATCTCCTTCCGCAACGAAGAGGACGCCATCGCCCAGGCCAACGCCAGCCACTACGGGCTCGGCGCCTCGGTGTGGACCCGCGACCTGGCGCGCGGCGAAGCCATCGCCGGGCGGCTGGAGGCGGGCCTGGCCTGGGTCAACCAGCACGGCCACATCCAGCCCGGCGCGCCCAAGGGCGGGCACAAGTGGAGCGGGCTCGGCTACGAAGGCGGGCAGCGCGGCTATGAGGCCTTCAGCGAGCTGCAGGTGCTGAACATTTCGCGGCGCTGAGGCGCGGCTTATCCAGATCAAAGCCTCCTCACCCTGCCCCCTGGCTACGCGCCCCGCTCCTCAAGCGGGAAAGGGCACCGTTCGGCGCCGGATGGAACCACCGCATCAGCCGGCGCGGACCGCCCCCTCTTCTTGAGGGAGAGGGCTGGGGTGAGGGGGAAAGCGCCGGCACAGGCTTTCCCGGAAAACAGACAGCCATTCCAACCCAACTCTCAAAGAGGATTCCCCGATGCGTGCCGGAAGCTGGCCCTCGATCCTGCTCACCCTGGCCTTCGCCGTAATCATCGCGGCGTGCCACGGCAAGACCATCCTGCTGGTCGCCGACATCGCCAACGCCTTCTCGGTCAGCCCCTCGCGGGCCAGCTGGGTCGTGTCGGCGGTGGCGGTGGTCGCCGCCCTCGCCTCGCCGCTGGTCAACTGGATCGTGGCGCGGGTCGGCGAACGCCGTGCCATCGTCTTCGGCCTGTTGCTGGCGGCGGCGTGCAGCTACCTGGCGAGCCGCACTGAAGATTTCACCACGCTGATCACCCTGCGTGTCATCGAAGGCGCCGGCTACATCAGCGTGGTGCTCGCCGCACTCGCCCTGCTGGTGCACACCACCGAAGGCCATCGCCGCACCACCGCGCTGGCGTTCTGGTCGGTAGCCTCGCCCCTGGGCGGCGCCATCGCCATCTTCGCCGTGGCCCCCTATGTCGGCGGCCAGCATGGCGAATGGCGCAACGCCTTCAGCGGCCACGCGCTGGTGTTGCTGGTCCTGCTGCTGGCGACGCCGCTGCTGCCATCGGTGAACCTGGCGACCCGCAGCGAGCGCCACTCCCTGCGCCAGACCTTCCGCCTGTATGCCGATCCCTCCGTGCTGCGCCTGGCCCTGGCCGTGGGCGCACCGCTGACCGTGGCGCTGGGCCTGGTGACCATCACCCCCGACTATTTCATCCACAGCCTGGGCGTTGCGCCGTCGACCATCGGCGTGATCTCCACCATCGGCATCCTCTCCAGCGTGCTGGCCGGGCTGCTCGCCGGCTTCGTGCTCAACCTGCGCTTCTTCGGCCCGCTGGCCGTGGTCGGCGGCGCGTTGATCGGGGTGGTGCTGGAGGTGCTGGTGTTCATCCCCGGCATCGCGGCATCCACCGCCATCGTGGCGAAGATCGTCCAGGGCTTCGTTGGCAGCTTCGTCGTCGCCTGGGTGTTCACCAGCATCCCGCGCATGAGCCGTGGCGGCGACGTGATGGGCGCCGGCGGCGTGGCCGAGCAGGCGCTGTACCTGTCGATGTTCCTCGGCCCGGTGCTGCTGTTCCCGCTGTTCAGCCTGCCCTCGCGCCTGCCGTTCTTCGCCGTGCTGATCGTCGCCAGCCTGCTGCCGCTTTTCCTGCTCCCGCTGGGGCTGCGTTGGCGCGCTGCGGAACCGCCGGTAGCCGCCTGACCGAGTCGACATCGACAGGACGCTTCCTCTCGCGCTTTCCGTAGGATGGGTGGAGCTTGCGATACCCACCAGCCATGGTCGGGCGAACGCGATGGGTATCGCTTCGCTCCACGCCATCCTACAAAGGCGCGCCGGAAAGCCGCGAGTGTGAGTGTGTGTAGGAGCGAGCTTGCTCGCGAACATGCCCCGCTGCGGAATCTGTTCGCGAGCAAGCTCGCTCCTACAAAAGACACGCAATGCGCGCAGCACCCGGAAGAATCCAGGCCAAAAGAAAAGCCCTCGCAAGAGGGTTTTTTCAGTTCAGGCGAATACTCAGGCCGCCGCGCCCAGCAGCTTCTGGCCCTGCTCCCAGAGGCCGGTCATTTTCCATTGCTGCTCCAGCACGCCGGGGCCGAATTCCTGGGAGCCGCCGAGGCCTTCGGCGAGGCCCTGGAAGTAGGCGCCTTCCTCGATCAGCAGGATCAGCTTGGACGCCTTGATCAGGTCGTCGCTCCAGAAGGTCGCGCCGCCGTTGGCTTCGAGGATGGCCGGGGTGTGCGGGTTCTCGGCGATACGGTCGAGGATGAACAGTGGTTCGGGCTGGCGGCGGTCGATGTAGATCGGCAGCTCGCGGGCCAGGGTCACACGCTGGGAAGCGGCGTAGCGGATCGGCAGCACGCGATGGGCGCTGGCCCAGCCGCCGAGGTACGGCGTGTGGACGTGGATCACCACATTGATTTCCGGGCGTGCCTGGAAGATCGCCGCATAGCGCTTGCCGTTGCCACCAGCACCACGGCCACTGAGCGGAGTCGCGCCGGGGATGCTTTCGTCGAGGATCACTTCGCCGTCATAGGTCGCAACCACCGCGCGGATTTCCTGGTCGTCGGCCCAGGGGGTCGGCGCGTGGACGGCGATCACCTGATCGCTGTCCGGCACGCGCACATAGGCCTGGTAGGTGTTGGTGGCGGTGAGGGTGCGGCTCTCCTTGAGCACGCGGAAGGCCTTGGCGAAGTCGCGGCGGACCTGTTCGAGCTGGCTGGCGAGTTGCGGATCGAGAGTGGACATGGAATGCCTCCTGGCAGTCGGGGATGGATGAACCGCGTGGCGGTGTTGCAGAGACTGAGCAGGACTTGTGCCACATAAAAATATCCATATTAATCAGGTAGTTAAGAAATAAATTCGATCACACCAGCACACTAGCCACGGCTGAGCGGGCGAAATTGCTGCCCCCCCAGCATCCCCTGCTGACCCACTGCTGCTGTACAGACAAACGCCCTGCTGCCGTAGCAGCACACCACCCTGAAAGCCTCGCCCTGCCTGGCCTGCAGCCTTTGGGCACAGCCCTTGCTGAAGACCTTGCACGAGCAGCACGACGCTGCCCCCGCAACGTAAAGGAGCAAGGCCATGAGCACCGAATTCTTCTGGCGACTGCCGCTGGGCAGCGACGGTCCCTATCTCGCCTCGGACAAGAACAACCGCGGCAGCCACATCGATCGCCCCGGCAACATCGCCCCGGGCCGCCTGCCCAACGGCGAACCGGACGGTTTCACCTACATCGACTACATCGCCCAGGTCGCCAAGGCCGCCGAGATCGCCGGCTTCGAAGGGGCGCTGCTGCCCACCGGACCGGAGCCGTGGATCGCTGCCGCCGCGCTGGCCCGCGAGACCCGCCGGATCAAGTTCCTCATTGCCTTCCAGGCCGCCTGGACCTTGCCGGCCTACGCTGCGCAGCAGGCCGCGATCCTCCAGCACCTGTCCCGCGACCGCCTGGAGTGGAACATCATCACCGGCGGCAACCCCGCCAGCCAGCGCGCCAATGGCGACTTCCTCGAGCACGACAAGCGCTACCAGCGCACCGGCGAGTTCCTCGACATCATCGACGGCCTGTGGAAGAACGAGCAGTTCTCCTACCAGGGCGATATCTACCAGCTGGAGAACGGATCACTGCCCATCGCGCTGCGCAACGTGCGCAAACCGGGCGTGTACTTCTCCGGCTTCTCCGACCCGGCACTGGATGTCGCGGCGAAGCACGCCGACGTCTACCTGAACTGGGCCGAACCCATCGACAAGCTCAAGCCGCACCTGGAGCGCGTGCGCGAGCTGGCCGACAAGCAGGGCCGTGAAATCCGCTTCGGCATCCGCATCGACCTGTTCGCCCGCGAAACCGAAGAGGCCGCCTGGAGCGAGCTGCGCCGCCAGTACGAGCGCATCGACGCGCGCACCAGCGCCTTCATCAAGAACTTCGCCACCGGCTCGGATTCCGTCGGCGCCGCGCGGCAGACCGCCTACCACCAGAACGTCGAGCGCTTCGACGACCTGATCCTGGGCCCCAACCTCTGGGCCGGCTTCGGCAAGGCCAAGCCGGGGCCGACCATCGGCCTGGTGGGCAGCCACGAGAACGTCGCCGAGCGTCTCGCCGAATACCGCGACGCCGGTTTCTCCACCTTCATCCTCGCCGGCAATCCGCACCTCGAAGAAGCCCTGCGCATCGGCCAGGAAGTGCTGCCGCTGGTGCAGGGCAAACGGGCCGACGTCCACGAACTCAAGGCCCGCGCCTGACCCACAAGGAGCTGCACATGTCCCGTCCCCTCGATACCCTCTGGTACACCCGTTGCCCGGTGCCCACCGGCCTTGGCATAGCCGTGCAGAAAGGCTGGCTGGAAGAAGCCCTTGCCGAGCAGGGCACGCAGATCAAGTCGCTGCGCGAGTCCGCCGACCAGGCAGTGCGAGAGTCGCACTTCGACCACACGCTGCAGAACTCGGTACGCCACGGCGGCAACATCCCGGCCATCTGGGCCCGCGCCAGCGGCCGCGAGACCC
>OGQD01000414.1_pt1 | contig 32743 bp, 32 predicted proteins | sample 1553091 | NCBI WGS metagenome assembly OGQD01 (sample SAMEA2580290, study PRJEB22360) | human gut metagenome | biome: human gut; feature: human-associated habitat; material: faeces | place: Denmark | collected 2008/2010
GGACCTCCCCAATTCCCGGGGCCGGGTAGCTTGTGGGCAAGCCGGCCTGGTGCGCGGTGTCGAGCAGGTAGAGGACATTGCCGGTGTCTTCCTCGTGGCCATCGATGGCGGTGAAGTGCAGCGTGCCGTCGGGGGCGATGGCCTTCCAACGCGCGATCAGCTTCTCGTGCAGCGAGTTGAACTGGTCGGCAGCCGGGTTCACGTCATTGAGCCATTGCCACTGCACCACGCTGGCCTCCAGCAGGCCGGTCGGCGTGTCGGCGTTGTACTCGAGCATCTTCGGCTGGCCGTCGCCGTTCCAGGCGAAGTCGAAGCGGCCATAGAGGCTCGGGTCCTGGCGCTGCCAGGAGCGGATGATTTCCTCGCGGGCACCCGGCGGCAGCTGGAAGGGCTCGAAGTGGCCGGTGCGAATCACCCATTCCACACATTCCAGGTAGCGCTGGTGCAGGTCTTCGCTGGCGGCTTCCAGCGTCTCGATCTGCTCGAGGCTGAATTCATAGGCCACCGATTCGTCCCAGTACAGGCCGTCGATGCTGTGGAAGGTGAAGCCGACCGCCTCGCAGCGCTCGCGCCAGTCGGGGCGCGGCGTCATCGCCAGACGACGCATCAGCCGCCCCCGGAGAAGCGGGCGCCGGAGTGGCCGAAGCCGCCGCGGGTGACCAACTGACGCGACTGTACCTGGTAGGTCTGCGCGGTCTTCGGTCGTGAGCCGTCCTCGTAGCTCGGCCCACGATAACGCCCAGAGCTGCTGCCGACATAACTACCGCCGCCGCTGCTGCTGGTGCCCGACTCTGGCTCGCAGGCGTTGGGCGTGTTGCCCCAGTCCTTCAGGCAGTCCTCGCGGTTGGCGTAGAGGTCGCGGTACACCGGGTTGTGGTGCAGCACGCTGTAGAGCACCCCGCCGGTGAGCAGGGTGGTGAAGACGATGTTGGATTTCTTCATGCTTTGTTCGCGGCGCGCCTGGAACCGAGTTTTCGCCACAACCAGCGCAGGATCAGGCCGGCGACCAGCAGCACGACCAGCAGCGGCAGGCCGAAGGCGGCGACCTGGATGGCATTGACAGTGCCGTCGGTGAGTTCGTCCAGCGAGTTGCCGAAGGCCCTGCCGATACGTGACCAGCGACCGGTCGGCTGGTATTCGCTGGAGAAGTCCAGGGTCAGCAGGTTGGTGGCGATGCGTCGCTGTTGTTGGGCGGAGTCTTGGCGGGCGGCCTGCAACTGCTGCTCGACTTCGGCGGTGGCCTTGGCCAGGGCCAGCAGGTCGCTGACGCTCATGTCCTTGCGGCCCTGGAAGCCTTGCAGGGTCTGGTACTCACGCTCCAGGCGCTCGCGCAGCTGCTGGTTGTCGCTCACCGCCTGGGCGAGGTCTTCGGCCTGGGTGCGGCGGCTTTGCAGTTGGCCGCCTTGGGCCGCGAGGGCGACGAGCTTTTCCACGCCTTCGGGGACGATGCGAACCACGAGATGCGCGTTGCGCATCTGGCTGTCGCCGCTCTGCTCGATGGCAATCAGCTCGCAGGGGCCGAAGCGGTCCTGGGTGCAGGCATCGCGGGAGGCGGCCAGCTGCGCGTCGATACGCTCGCTGGCCAGGCGGATGCCGACCTGGTGTTCATAGGCGAGGAAGGAACCGGCCTTCGCCGCTTCCCCCTGGAAAGCGGCGCCGGAACCGGCGGCGTGCTCCGAGGGAGCGCCGCAGCCGGCGAGGGCGGCGCTCAGGAAGAGCGCTGCGCAGTGGTGCAGTTTCATCGAGGGCCTCCTTGCCGTCCGATGCTTACTTGACGCGCTGGCCCGGCTTGGCGCCGCTGTCCGGGCTGAGCAGGTAGATCTCTTCACCGCCGGGGCCGGCGGCCAGGACCATGCCCTCGGAGACGCCGAACTTCATCTTGCGCGGGGCCAGGTTGGCCACGTACAGGGTCAGGCGGCCTTCGAGCTTGCTCGGGTCCGGGTAGGCGCTCTTGATGCCGGAGAACACGTTGCGCTTCTCGTCGCCGATGTCCAGGGACAGGCGCAGCAGCTTGTCGGCACCCTCGACGAACTCGCACTTTTCGATCAGCGCGATGCGCAGGTCGACGGCGGCGAAGGCGTCGAAGTTGATTTCCGCGGCGAGCGGGTCCTTGGTCAGCTCGCCATTGCCGGCGGGTTTCGGGGCACTGGCGAGGAGGTCTTCCTTGGAGGCTTCGATCATGGCTTCGATTTTCGCAGGCTCGATACGGGTCATCAGCGGGTTGAACGGGTTCAGTTGGTGGTTGGCCAGCAGTTGCTCGTGGTCGGCCCATTTCAGCGGGGCGACGTTGAGGAAGGCTTCGGCGGCAACGGCCAGCTTCGGCAGTACGGGCTTGAGGAAGATCACCAGCTGGCGGAACAGGTTCACGCCCAGGGCGCAGATGGCCTGGACTTCATCCTGCTTGCCTTCCTGCTTGTTCAGCGACCAGGGCGCCTTGTCGGCGATCCAGGCGTTGGCCTGGTCGGCCAGGGCCATGATTTCGCGCATGGCGCGGCCGAAGTCACGGGCTTCGTAGGCGGCGGCGATGCTCGGCGCCGCGTCCTTGAAGGCCAGGGCCAGTTCCGGCGCGGGGTTGGCGTCCACCAGCAGGCCGTTGTTGCCCTTGTGGATAAAGCCGGCGCAACGGCTGGCGATGTTCACCACCTTGCCGACCAGGTCGGAGTTGACCTTCTGCACGAAGTCCTCGAGGTTCAGGTCGAGGTCGTCCACGCCGCGGCCCAGCTTGGAGGCGTAGTAGTAGCGCAGGTATTCCGGGTCCAGGTGATCCAGATAGGTGCGCGCCTTGACGAAGGTGCCGCGCGATTTGGACATCTTCTGGCCGTTGACGGTCAGGTAGCCGTGCACGTTCAGCGCGGTCGGCTTGCGGTAGCCGGCGCCTTCGAGCATGGCCGGCCAGAACAGCGCGTGGAAGTTGACGATGTCCTTGCCGATGAAGTGGTACAGCTCGGCGTCCGAGCCCTGCTTCCAGTAGGCGTCGAAGTCCAGCTCCGGACGGCGCGCGCAGAGGTTCTTGAAGCTGGCCATGTAGCCGATCGGTGCGTCCAGCCAGACGTAGAAGTACTTGCCCGGCGCATCGGGGATCTCGAAGCCGAAGTACGGCGCGTCGCGGGAGATATCCCACTCCTGCAGGCCGGAGTCCAGCCACTCGGCGAGCTTGTTGGCCACCGAATCCTGCAGGGCGCCGCTGCGGGTCCACTGCTGCAGCATGGCCTGGAAGTCAGGCAGCTTGAAGAAGTAGTGCAGCGATTCCTTGAGTACCGGGGTGGCGCCGGAAATCGCCGATTTCGGGTCCTTCAGCTCGGTGGGCGAGTAGGTCGCGCCGCAGGCTTCGCAGTTGTCGCCGTACTGGTCGGCGGTACCGCACTTCGGGCAGGTGCCCTTGATGAAGCGGTCGGCCAGGAACATCTGCTTTTCCGGGTCGAAGTACTGGGTCACCGGGCGGGTGGCGATGTGGCCGGCGTCACGCAGCTTCAGGTAGATGGCCGAGGACAGCTCGCGGTTCTCTTCCGAATGGGTCGAGTGGTAGTTGTCGAACTCCACCAGGAAATCGGCGAAATCGCCCATGTGCTCGGCGCGCACGCCGTCGATCAGTTGCTCGGAGGTAATGCCTTCGCGCTCGGCGCGCAGCATGATGGCCGAACCGTGGGCATCGTCCGCGCACACGTACACCGCCTGGTTGCCACGCATTTTCTGGAAGCGAACCCAGATGTCGGTCTGGATGTACTCCAGCATGTGACCGAGGTGGATCGAACCATTGGCGTAGGGCAGGGCGCTGGTGACGAGGATCTTGCGGGCTTCGGACATGATGATCGGCCGTTCCGGTTAAAACGAGGGAATCGGCAACTATATAGGTCTGGGGCGAAATTTTCATCCGTGGGCCGCTTGGCCGTAGGGCTGAGCCCGAACTACCCCCGATGATCCCGAGCAAGGGGCGGACGAGAGGCGTAAGATGCCCGCCTATTCTGCTCAGTCTTTCATCGGGAGTACCCATGAGCGCCGTTACCCGTGCCACGGTGGAGGCCGTCCTCCGCCAGATCAACGACCCCCACACCGGCCAGAACCTGCTGGACGCAGGCTACCTGCACGAGCTGGACATCCAGGGCGGGCGTGTCTCTCTGACCCTTGAGCTGGGTTACGCCGCCGGCCTGTTCAAGAATGGCCTGGCGCAGACCGTGCAGATGGCCCTGGAGGCACTGGACGGCGTCGACTCAGCGCAGGTCAAGGTGGAAACCCACATCGCCGCGCACAAGGCCCAGGCCCAGGTGCCGGGCATGAGCAACGTGAAGAACATCATCGCCGTGGCCTCCGGCAAGGGCGGCGTGGGCAAGTCCACCACCGCTGCCAATCTCGCGCTGGCGCTGGCCCGCGAAGGCGCCAAGGTCGGCATCCTCGACGCCGACATCTATGGGCCGAGCCAGGGCATCATGTTCGGCATCCCCGAGGGTACCCGGCCGAAGATCCGCGACCAGAAGTGGTTCATCCCGCTGGAGGCCCACGGGGTGGAAGTCATGTCCATGGCCTTCCTTACCGACGACAACACCCCGGTGGTCTGGCGCGGCCCGATGGTCTCCGGTGCGCTGATCCAACTGATCACCCAGACCGCCTGGAACGACCTGGATTACCTGGTCATCGATATGCCGCCGGGCACCGGCGACATCCAGCTGACCCTCGCGCAGAAGGTCCCGGTGGCCGGTGCGGTGATCGTCACCACCCCGCAGGACCTGGCCCTGCTGGACGCCAAGAAGGGCGTGGAGATGTTCCGCAAGGTCAACATCCCGGTGCTGGGCGTGGTGGAGAACATGGCTGTGCACATCTGCTCCAACTGCGGCCATGCCGAGCACCTGTTCGGCGAGGGCGGCGGCGAGAAGCTGGCGGCGCAGTTCGGCGTCGACCTGCTGGCCTCGCTGCCGTTGTCCATGGCCATCCGCATGCAGGCCGACGGCGGCAAGCCCACCGTGGTTGCCGACCCGGAAAGCCAGCTGGCGATGATCTACCAGGAAACCGCGCGCTGCGTCGGCGCCCGCATCGCCCTGAGCGAGAAGGCCGCGCCGGCCATGCCGAATATTTCCATCAGCGACGATTGAGTCGGTTCAGGCCGTCCATTCAGTCCCTGCACCGTCGGGGAACTGCAGCGTACGCAGTTCCTCGCTGGTCAGCTCTCGTCCGGTCCAGACATGGACCTTGCGGGCGCCGGCCGAGCGGCACAGCTCGTAGAGTCCGCGCACTTCGACCTGGGTCAGACCGCCCTCCAGGTGTTCCTGGGGATGCAGCACGACGACCGGGGCCAGGCGGAACGCGGATTTCGGCACGAGGTGTTGAAACAGCAGCTGCAGGGTTTTTTCCGCAACGGAAAAGTTGGCCAGCAGCGTGCGCGGATGCTGGAAGCCATTCAGCAGCTCGATTCCTTCCTGCCCCTGCATCTGCTGCGCGGCGCTGCCAAACGCCAGGGCCTGGCGCTTGCCCTTCACATTGCCCAGGGCCAGCAGCGGCGGCTCGCCGAAGCTCGTTTGCGAGGGCAGCAGTACGCCGCTGATCCAGTGTGCGGAAAGCTTGAGATACAGGGTGGGGGTGAACTGTTCGAGCATGTGGGTCTCGTCCGTGAGAGTTCGCCGCAGCGTATAGAAGAGCACAGTGCGCGTCGACCATCCGGCCGGCCCCTTTGCTCGTAACTGTGACGCCCGGTAAGATACGCGTTTATTTTTTCGCCGACTTTCACAGGACGCTCGCCATGACCATCAAATCGGACAAGTGGATTCGCCGCATGGCTCTGGAGCACGGCATGATCGAGCCGTTCGTCGAGCGCCAGATTCGCGGTGCCGATGACAGCCGGGTGATTTCCTACGGCGTTTCCAGCTATGGCTACGACGTGCGCTGCGCCGCCGAATTCAAGGTGTTCACCAACATCCACTCGGCGGTGGTCGACCCGAAGAACTTCGACGAGAAGAGTTTCGTGGACATCAACAGCGACGTCTGCATCATCCCGCCGAACTCCTTCGCCCTGGCCCGCACCGTCGAGTACTTCCGCATCCCGCGCGACGTGCTGACCATCTGCCTGGGCAAGAGCACCTATGCGCGCTGCGGCATCATCGTCAACGTGACCCCGCTGGAACCGGAGTGGGAAGGCCACGTGACCCTGGAATTCTCCAACACCACCAACCTGCCGGCGAAGATTTACGCCCACGAAGGCGTGGCGCAGATGCTGTTCCTGCAGTCGGACGAAGCCTGCGAAGTTTCCTACCGCGATCGCGGCGGCAAGTACCAGGGCCAGACCGGCGTTACCCTGCCCAAGGCCTGATGGCCCTGTGCTGCACGAAGAACCGGGCCTTGGCCCGGTTTTTTATTGGAACGAAGAACCTTTAGGGCTGTGGGCCAGGACGAATTCCGCACGTTTCTGCAGGCTGCACAGGGGCAGTTCCAGCACTCGATAGCCCAGCTCTTCGTATGCTTCAGCCATCACCGCCGCCGTTCGCTGCGCTTCGGCGAAGTCCTGCCGGCGTTCGGTATCGTTGCGGTAGATGGCTTCCCACGCGGGCGCCAGGAATACCGTCGGCCCGTAGCGTAGTTTCCGTGCGGCGATTTGCAGTTCTTCCGGAACCGGTATGCCGCAGAGCCTCGCATATCCCAGCACATCCGGCAGGCCGCGATCGAACAGCCACAACCCACCGCCATCGAGCGCCTGCGCACGAGTCGTCAGCGCGTGCTCGAACATTTCCCGGCAGAAGGCATCCCGGTTTGCCCACGGCAATGCATCGCCACCACGGACCAGTTGCTCGCGGATGATGGCGCGGCCGCCTTCCTCGACGATGTTCAGGCCGTGATGGCGGTGCAGGTGATCGAGCAGTGTGCTCTTGCCGGCGCCGGGGCCGCCGGTGATGACGATGAGGGATTCGGACATGGCGACGACTCCTGGGAAAGGATGCAGGGGGGTACCAGCCGGGGAAGGTCTTGCAGGTAAGAAATGCAGCGGAGAGGAGGCGGGAAAAAAGAAAGGCACCCAAGGGGTGCCTGAATATGATCATGGAGTAAGTCGACAATTTTGATTCCGGGGCGGAAGCGAAGTTCCCGGCCCCGGAAAAATTCTTCAAATCATCACTTCTCCGGCACCAGCGTCAGGCGCTTCACGCCGTAGACCTTCTCAAGGTTCTGCGACTGGAAGGGGAAGCTCATGTAGTTGCCCTTCAGCCAGGCGTCGATGCCGTCGGCGTAGTGTGGGCTGGCCGGGTTGCCGGACTGGCCGCTGCTGTTGAGGCCGATCATCGGCTCGCTCTGGCCGAAGTCGACGACGATGCGCATGGCCGGGATCAGCCAGGTGTTGAAGTCCTGGCCCCAGTGGTAGGCCGAGACGTTCAGCGTGCTGTGGTCGCCGCCGGCCGGGTAGGGGCCGCGGTCCAGGTAGCCCTTGATCGCGCCGAGGCTGGCGCGCTCGCCGGCACTGAGGTTGGGCGCCATCTTGGTGCTGTCGCTGACCCACTCGTAGGTGTGCAGCTTGCCCCACTGCCAGGTACGGCGGTCGCTGCCCAGCTTCTGTTCGCAGAAGGCGGTGGCGGCGGCCAGGCTGCGGGCGAGGATGGTCGGTTTGTCTTCCTTCTGCGGGGTGCGGGTGTCATCCCAGAACGGGCTGTCGTCACGGCCCAGCAGGTGGTCGGCCTGGGCCGAGTAGGAGAGGTTGGCGGTCTCGACGAAGGCTTTCCAGGACGGGCTGTCCTCCGGGCCCAGTTCATCGAGGAAGATCTGCTTGCTGCTCTCCTGCAGGAAGGCTTCGTACAGGGCGGCGTCGCCGGAGGTCGCCGAGAGCTTGCCGTCGAACGCCATGATCCGGTCCAGCGCTTCGCGGGCGCGGGCGCGCTGGTCGGCGGGCAGGGCGTCGATGGCTTTCTTCAGCGGCTGCGCCATGCCCGGTGCATCGAACATGGCCTGCAGCTTGCCGGCAAAGGGCGTGGTCTGGTCGTACTGCATGGCGATCATGCTGCGGTAGTCGTGGCTCTTGCTGCCGCCGGCGAGTTGGGCGATGCGCTCGTAGCGCTCCGGGTAGTACCAGGAACTGGACAGCTGCGCGCCGTAGCCTGGCTGCACGCTGCGGTGGTTGGCGGTGCCCAGCCAGCCCTGCTGCGGGTCCTGGTCGGACGGGTGGAGGATCGGATCGGCGTAGCCGTCCCAGTCATAGCGGCCGTCCCAGCCGGGCGAAGGCAGCAGGCCGCGGCCTTCCTTGCGGTTGGGGAAGCGCCCGGTGACCTGCCAGCCGATGTGCTTCTCGTCGGCGAACACGATGTTCAGCGCCATGGCGCGCACGTCGCGGGTGGCGTCGAAGGCCTGCTCGACGTTCTTCGCGCGGGACAGGTCGAAGAAGGCGTCGAGGGTGCGGTCGGTCTCGCCCTGGATGCTCTGGTAGGCGATGCCGTAGCCGCTGGACAGCGGCAGCGGTTGCAGGTCGTGCTTGCGCTCGCCCAGCGCGCTGTTGAGCAGCGGGCCGTGGCGAGTCTCGTAGATGACTTCGCGGACCGGGCTCTGGCCCTTGATGAAGAAGGTTTCATTGCGCTCGATGGCCGGTTTCCACTGGCCATCGGCGAGATAGTAGAGCTTGCTGCCCTGGCGCTTCACCTGCTCAAGGAATAGGTCCTGATTGTCGCCCATGACCATGGTCATGCCCCAGGCCAGCTTGCCGTTGAAACCGGCGACCACGCCCGGTACGCCGGCGATGGAGACGCCCGCGGCGTTGTATTTCGGCGAGCGGATCTGCACGTAGTTCCACACCGAGGGCATGGACAGCGGCAGGTGGGTGTCGTTGGCCAGGATGCTCTTGCCGCTGCGCGTGCGCTGCGGGGCGATGGCCCAGTTGTTGGAGGCGGCGACGCCCATCATCTGCAGGGCGGCGACCTGGCCTGCCGCACGATCCAGGGCGTCGAGGCCGGCGATCCTGCCGTCCAGGCGCAGGCCCTTGAGTTTGTCCGCTTCCTCGAACGGCAGCGCTTCGTCCGGGTAGATCGGCGTCAGCCAGGGCAGCTTGTCGGCACCGACTTTCTGCGCCAGTACCAGGGAGGCGATTTCCTCCTGCAGGTTCACCGCCAGGCCGAAGTTCAGCAGGCTGAAGACCAGTGCGGAGTCTTCCGGCTTCCAGTACTCGGGGCGGTAGCCGGACTCGGCGAGGTCCATCGGCAGCTTGTCGCGGTAGCGGTACAGGTAGGCGTTGACGCCGCGCGCGTAGGTCTCGAAGAAACGCTTGAGGCGCGGTGAGGCGCCGGCGTAGAGGGCGTCCGCGGCCTTCTTCAGGTTCACCGTGCGCATGAATCGGTCGGTTTCCAGGGCGCCGGGGCCGACCATTTCCGACAGGCGACCCTGGGCCATCAGGCGCAGGCCGACCATCTGGCTGATGCGGTCGCTGGCGTGCACATAACCGAGGGTGAACAGCGCGTCGTGGAAGGTGCTGGTCTCGATCAGCGGCATGCCCAGGCTGTTGCGGCGGATCGACACGTTGTCGGCCAGGCCCTTGATCGGCTGCACGCCGTAGCTCGGCGGCAGGCTGTCGGAATAGCGGTCATTCAGCCAGCCCTGGCAGCCGGTAAGGCTGACAGCGGCAGTGACGGTGGCGGCAAGGCCGAAGCTGGGAAGCCGGCGGAAGGCACGCGGGGCCATGGGGATGTGCTCCTGCACAAAGAGGGTCGCGGAAAAGGCGCTACGTTAGTGAGCCGAGGATAGCTGTGCAAGCCGCGCGGGGCGGGATTTTCAGCAGCCGACGAATAGTTGGGCCAGACAGCAGAAGGCCCGCGCTCGGCGGGCCTTCGGGGCAGTGCTGGAAACCTGGGTCAGGCGCCGTGGCACTTCTTGTACTTGCTGCCGCTGCCGCAGGGGCACGGATCGTTGCGGCCCACGTCCTTGAGCGGGTTACGCGCAGGCTCGTGGCTGTGGTTGCAGTGCGGGCCGTGCACGTGGCCATGGTCATGGTGGTGGTCATGATCGTGGTCGTGGTTGCAGTTCGGACCGTGTACGTGGGGTTCCTGGCTCATGGTGACGCTCACTCGGGGATGAAATCGCCGGGAATTATCTCGCCATTGCGCGCGATGTGCACGCTCTGTCCGAACAGCAGGCCGGTCTTCACTTCGCCGTCGAGGCGGTAGCGGATGGGCTTGTCCGGGTCTTCCAGCAGCTTGACGATGTACTTCATGTGCCGCCACAGGTTGGTGGTCACCGGTACTTCGAAGGTTTCGTGGCCGTTGGCTGGCACTGTGAACCAGTTATTCGACTCGCCTTCGGCCAGGTCGATATCGTTCAGCTTGACCTTGTAGGCCAGGCCACGGACCGGAAGGCTGAAATCGTTCGGGTTGTCGATGCGGAAATGCAGGACGAATTCCTGCTCCAGCAAACGAGCTTTCACGACGTCGACTTTCTGCAGCTTCACGTCGGGTTGCTCGAAATTACCTGTCATCCAGCCGCAGCCCGAAACAAGGCTGAACAGCCAGCACAGGCTGAGAATTCTTATCATTTGCGCCTGATAATTCATGTCTACCCCTCAAGACGCCCCAGTGTACCAAGCACCTGCTCGGCCGCAAGTTGTTGTTACGTTAAAAGAAGCTGCACCATACTGGCCGAATGTAACCGGCGGGTTAACACAGGAGAGTGAAGATGAGCCGTTATGAAATCGCGTTCTCGGGACAGACTATCCCGGGTGCACAGCTCGATACGGTGAAAGCCAACCTGGCCAGGCTGTTCCAGGCCGACGCCCAGCGCATCGAATTGCTGTTCTCCGGCCGCCGCATGGTGATCAAGAACAACCTCGACGCCGAGGCGGCGGAAAAGTACCGCAGCGTGATCGAACGCGCCGGCGCTGTCGTCGAAGTGGTCGACATGGACGCGCAGATCGAGGAGATCGAGCTGGCTCCACCGCCGCCGGCCGAGCCGGTCGGCACCGCAGTACAGCCGGCAGCACCTGCCTCCGGAGCGCAGGGACGCCTGAAAGTAGCGCCGCGCGACGAGTACATGGCCGCTTTCGCCGATGTGGAGGCGCCGGATTTCGGCCTCGCCCCGGTAGGCGCCGACCTGCAGGACGAGAAACCCGAGGCCGCCGCGCCGCGCGTGGACCTCAGCCAGTTCAGCGTCGCCCCCGTGGGCAGCGACATGGGCCAGGCCAAGCCCGCGCCGGCAGGTCCTGCGCCGGATACCAGCCACCTCAAGCTGCAGGACTGATCAGTCGCCCTGGTGCGGGTCGTCCTTGTAGACGAACTTGGGCATTTCCCAGCGGAAACGGATCGCCAGCATGCGGAACAGGAAGCCGGCGAACAGAGTGATCAGCATGGCCTGCTCCTTGGGCAGGTCGATCTGCAGGCAGATCAGGTAGCACCAGGCGCTGGCGAAGGACACGCTGGCGTACAGCTCGCGGCGGAAGATCAGCGGCACGTCGTTGCAGAAGATATCCCGCAGGATGCCGCCGAAGACCCCGGTGATCACCCCGCTCACGGCAGCGATCAGCAGACTGTGGCCCATCTCCAGGCTGACCTGGCAACCGATCAGGGTGAAGGCCACCAGGCCCACGGCGTCGAGCGCGAGGAACATCGAGCGCAGGTGGCGCATCAGCGGGGCGATGAACACGGTGACCAGTGCGGCGCCAGCGGTGAGCGCCAGGTACTCCGGGTGGCGCACCCAGGTCAGCGGGTAATGGCCCAGCAGCATGTCGCGCACCGAGCCGCCGCCCAGGGCGGTGACGCAGGCCACCAGCACCACGCCGAACAGGTCCATGCTGCGCCGGCCGGCGGACAGAGCGCCGGTCATGGCTTCGGCGGTGATGGCGATGATGTAGAGAACGGTCAGCAGCATGGCGAGGTCCGGCAGGAGTAGCCGGTGCGGCGAATCACCGCCGTCCCGGAAAAAAGCGCGGATTCTAGCCCAGACACCGAACGCCCCCAAGGGGGGCGAGCGGGCACCTCACTCGATCCACGGGCCGCAGCATTTCTTCAGCTTGCCGCCGGCACCGCAGGGGCAGGGGTCATTGCGCCCCAGTTTCATCGGCACGGTGGGGTCGAGGAAGTACCAGCGGCCGTCGCGCTGGACGAATCCCGAGCATTCGCGATGGCTGTGCTCGCCGCCGGCGTCGTGCCAGCGCGCGATGAAGGTCACCCGCGCGTGTTCCGGCTGGCCGCCGAGCACTTCATGGCTGACCACTTCCAAACCCAGCCAGGTGCTGCCCAGGCTCCAGGTACGGATCGCCTCCAGGTCCAGCCCCTGCTGCTGGGCCGGCAGCGTCGTGTCGCGCAGGTAATCCACCAGGCCCAGCGCGTAGGCGCTGTAGCGCGAGCGCATCAGCGCCTCTGCGGTGGGGGCCGCGACGCCGGCATGGAAGCGCCCGCAGCAGTCCGGTAATGGACGGCCGCTGCCGCAGGGGCAGGTCGGTTCGATCATGGTCACCACCAGTACTTGCCGAAGTTTTCCGGGTTGGCCCAGAACTGAGAGGTAGGTGGCTGCGGGCCAAGCGTAGCGGGCTTCATAGGGGGGCCTCAAGCGATTGTGGTGACATGATGGTGACAGTGTTGGTGACCGGTGGCGAGCTTTTCGGCACTAACCGCGCCGGTCTCTTGGAACCTTGTTAGGTAGCTGCGAGGGAAGGAACTAAGATGTGATATCCCAGAAGAGTGCAGAGGTAGTTTCTGGAAGGTTGCAGGGAACCTGAGCCATCTATAAAAAGATTTTAGGCAACGGCCACGAACTTTTCAGTGATTAAAAACTATGCCTTCGCGTCTGACGATTAGAGTCCAAACAGCATATGCTGCTGTCTGGACTATCGAGGCTCTTTGGAGCTAAATGACGCTGTGGGTTTCAGCTATTTTGAGGTGGTGCTACCTCTCAGTCTCTGTTCCAGTGCGCGCGCGGCCTTATTCATGTTTTCCATATAGTTTTCCTCAAGAGTGCCGAGGGCTCTAAATGCCTGAACTCGTCTTTTGGGGTCCTCAGAGTCGAGGTCCGCTCCTGCTCGTTCAAGCTCAGATGCAGCAAGCTCGGAAAACTGTTCGATGATTTGTGGCATCGTCATTGCAATACCATCGTCGTATTGAGAGAGACCCAAGGATACGAGGTGAGATCGGATAGCTTGTGTGCTATTTGATATTCGAGAGCTCCAAAGCAACTCTGTTAATCCCGCGCCTTCTGAAATCCCACCCAGCATCATTTCAATGAGCTGTACAAGGCCGACGTGACCGATAATTGCTTCTGATATAGAAAGTCCTTTGAGCTCTGAAACTATATTTTGCAATCCTCGGTCGCTGGTAACGAATAGACAGCGATTTCCACGCTCAAGCTCTTCCCGTAAGACAGCCAGTTGTATTGAGTCATGCTCAATTAGAATAGGACGTTTACCTGCTGAAAGCGGGCCGGCATAAGATTTCTCCAGGGCCGAATAGTATTCTGGGTAGCGCGCATTTTTTATCGCCGGAATAATCGTAAAGCCCAGGCGGGTAAGCCAAGCTTTGAGGTCGGTCTCATTGCGATAAGGTGCGTGCTCAGCGAGGAACTTCAAAAAGTCAATCTCAGAGTTCTGATGCACCCAGTTCGCGTATGCCCCCACAAAAACATTCAAATTTGAAGTGCCATTATACAATGCGTCACTTCTGGATATTTTTGCGAAATCTGCACCCGCCTCGTTATAGTAGCTAATTGCCAGATTTCGATGGCTAATTACCTCGTTAAGATAGCCAGTGCACACGTTGAGGTTTAGCTTGACAGCGGCAGAGGCAGCCGCTTCCTTCAGGCTCTTGATTGCTTCTTTATAGATATTGCTGAAAGGATGTCCTGGGACTAAGGCTGGTAGTAGTACGTTGGCGTCAAAATAGATGTCGCGAGGTAGCACCATTTTATGCAGTAGAGTTCGTTCGGGCGCATGGAACGCAAGCTCCATTGCAAAGCTGACTCGGCCAAGCTCTCCTAATAATTTCGACTCTTCTGCGGTGGGGTGGAACAGCATGTTTTTCAGAATGCGAAGAGCTCGCTCCTGATCGAAGGCGACCAGATGCAAGTTGCACTCAGCAAGAACGGCCTCTATTGAAATATTTTCAGGTGTTTTGCCAGATGCAAAAGCCGCTCCTAAGTCCCAGCCCCTTCGTTTTATCAGGTGATTGAATAAGGCAGCAATTTTAAGTTTAATGGCGTCGGAGATTGACCATTTTTCTTCCAGAGATGCACGGTTAGCAAAGCTCCTGCAAAGCGTGTTTATGGAGGCGTCAAGCATGCTTTCTTCTGCTGCCTCGCCTTTCCATGCGTAACGTACTCCAGAAGCGCGAGATCCATTTTGCTTGATGCAAAGCCCATCATCGATAAGAGATTTAGTGGCTTTGTTTAGGATTTTTTCCGCATCCTTTCCTTTTATTCCGAGTTGGAGTCTGACTTTCTCCAAAATATCAGCGCGGGTGAGAGAGGTGGGTGCGGCCTCTTGTAATAATGCCGACACAATTCCTTCAATAACTACATGACGTAAAGCAGTCGAACTATCTTGTGTTTTTGCTCGCGAATAACATGCGGCAAGATAGCGCTTTGTTGCGTCGAATGGGTTTATAGGTGCTGCTGGTGGTATGTTTGGCTGAGCGAATTTCGTCTTGTTAAATGACTCGATTCCCTCCCAAAGCGATGCGTGGTGATTGGCAGGGTCGTATTTTATAATGTCGATATTTAGCCTGCTCGCCTTGCTCAGAAATTCCGAACTGATATCTTCCGGTAGTAGAGCCATGTGTCTTCCGGGGGTGGCAGGCCCAAAGCGCTTGTCGATCTCTGTAAAGACATACTTTATCGCTGGGTCGTAAAACGAGAATCCCATAAATAGGACGTTACGATTTATAAAGCAGTCGCGTAAGAAGTCCTTATAAGTATCGTCCTTCAATAGTGCTTCAAATTGACCATCGGAAAGTACTATTGATTCAGGGTACTCTGCTGCGCCGTGGATACGTGCGACAAACAAGCTGTCTTCCCATTGTGCTTGTCGGAAAGACGCGTCGCCGTATTTGTAGTCCACGGCTGTTGTTTGTCTGGCAATTGCAATGGCATCCAGTATGCTCCTGTCGAAATTTGTGGTAACGCAGGACTTAAATGGTAGTTCCCCAACGGCGGATATCAACTTTGCATTATATTTTTTAAATTGATCCTTAAGGATTTTAAGTTTCTCACCTTCTACCATCTTTTTTGTGATGTTAAAGTAGTCAATGGCAGTGGTGTAGTCGCCATCATTAACGCATTCAAGCATCATCTGGGTGGTAAGAGGGTCGGCTCGGCGCAGTTGCTCAGCGAGTTGCGTGACTAATGCCTTCCATGTGGGCAGGCCTGTTCGCACAGATACCCCAGCGCCAGTAAAAATTACTGGATTAGTCGCGGATTGGAAGAATCTCTGTAATGCGTCTGACACCACTGACATAGCACTATCCTTGCTATTAATTGCGTTGGTGAACTATGCCATTCTTCCATCGTTCTTTCAAACTGTGAATTTCCACGCCTTGGGTGGAGTACAGCATCTATACGTTGACCATCTACCGTAAAGCTCTGTTGAACACAGGGCGGTAATAGCTTCTGGATTCATGGCTCCTTTCTTTAAGGTGTACTGCGTCGAATGCATGGCGACGAATGGAGATGGTATGACAGCTGGAGCTATTGACCACGGCATTAGCGGTGGTGGTCATGAGAAACGTTGGAAGCTGAGCCTCAAAGAGTTATCTCTTCATCTGAGTTGGGGCTACACGGGGGATCCGGCGTGGAAGGATGATTAAAGTGGGCACTCAGATTTTTCTGTCATATTTTCATGGAGGGTGAGCCACAGCTTAATACCAGTCACGGCCTGCTTTGCGCTGTCTACTGGCCTCAGCGCTGATCCTACGGTTTACGCGTTGGCGCTCCTGCTGTGCAGGGCTCAAAGTGCGGCTCCTGTTGATGGCTTTGAGAGCATAGGCTCGAATATCCTTTTCGCGCTCAAGCAGTGTTGCGCTGTGGTCGTAACCAAGCTGGCGCATTTTGTCGGCGGCTGCCTGGGCAACCTCGGGTATGTCCAGGATGGCCTCGAAGGCGTCATAGACCATGTCCTTGAACTCTGAGGAAACCCAGCCGGCATACTCCAGAGTCGCTCTTTTGGTCGCCTGTATATGTGAGCCGGAGCGACCGCTATTTAACGAATGCAAAAAGTGCATCCGTTCCAGGCGCTCTGCTTCTTTGGTCCGCCATTGGCCCGGCTGTTTTCCCTTCGGTAGCTTCAGGGTTTGCCATATCTCTGTGAGGTTCCACATCCCGGCATCGTTGGCCTTGAACGGGCGACCTTCGATAGTTATTAGGTGTCCGGCGTGTTTGTGCTTGATCTGGATGTCGATATTCATGCTGTCGTATTTCCTTTCGATTGCTCCCCGCGTTCGCTCCCCACGGCCAGCACACAGACCCACGACACGAGGGACTGGCAGTAGGCACGAGGAGCAATCGGAAGAACTGTGTTGGTGGGGATGCCCAGCGACGGGCGGGGGTGTTGATTCGTTGATGATGATCAGCTCATAAGAACTGCTAATCACCAAGTGCGACGAAGAGAAGCGGGGCGGGGGGCCTCAAGTAGATATCTTTGGGTCCCCCTTCCCTAAAAGTGAGGGTTTTTGGCTGTGGCGCCGTATCTCTGGTGTCGTCGTTCTACTCGATGGTGTTAGCTGCGCTGCAACTGGCGGTTCCCTGCTGATCCACGAGTTTCGTCCAGACAGCCGCAGTGTCGTCCTGAAGGTCCACCTTCTATACCCTGCGTTAATTCCCGGTCGCGCTGGCAGGGTCGATTTCCGCTTCCAGTCGAGCGCGTACTTGTGGGTGCCGGTGAAGATAGTGCTCAACGCCCCTCAAGCAATGTCTCGCAGCCTGGGCGACCGCCTGTAGTCCTCTGCTCGAATTTTCTTGCTGTCCAAGTGCGGCCACTGAAATTGTCCGGAGGTGAAGGGCGGCGATGACTTGCCCAGGCCGTACATTCAATCTCCCCTGGCTTGTGCTGGCTGAAGTGGCTATCGAGCCGTAAACGATGTCGTCGAACCATCGAGGCCGGTCAAGCGAGAGGAGCGGTATGAGATTCACCAGCGGGTTTTCTGTCCGCAGTGCTGGGCGCCCCCTCCTGGGGCCGACTGGCTCTGGGAGAGTCGGAGCATCGTTTGGCATTCGACTCATCAAGCTTGCGGCCGTAGCGGCGTCGGTGAGTAGGTGAGGGCACGCGCGTCGCCGGGCTGCCCATCGCTTGTACTGGGAATTGCTGGTTGAAAGGTCGTCGGGAATAGATTGCATGCTCCACCTCCTGGGAAACGTTGTGTCGTCTCCCAGTGAGGGGATTTACGCGGTTCAGCGTGACTTAGCCTCGTCGAAGTAAGCCAGGAGGGTGGATTTCACTTGTCCTTCGAATGACGTTTGCCGCCCATGCATTCCAGACTGCGTTCGAGTTGCTCGGGATGATCGGATGTCTCCCAAGTCCGCTGGAGCGAGCGATAGGTACCATCAAGAGCGCGAGGAGTGGGCCTGTGAGGAGTTCTTCAGTTCAGCGCTGCTGTTCCTGCATGCGACTCAACATTCTTCCGAACGCCTCGTGATATGCCGCTTTCAGCCGTGGGTCGTCCAACATGAGTCCATCTTTGGAGCTGTAAGAAGCCCCAGGGCTGCCCCAGTTGCATTTCCCTGCCTGCGGCTGGGAGCACCAGAGCAGTATGCCGCCGTCTTCCATGGTGCGATCTGAGGGCTCCCCGTATTCCTTGATCGCAAAGCTTTTCAATTTGGTGATCTGCTCGGTACTGGCTGGGTTATAGGCGACCATGGCCACCACCAAAGCAGATGATTTGTCTTCAGGATTGCTCACCTCAAAGCTGATTTTCAGCTCTAAATCAGGGCTTGTGTAAGTCATCCACTTGCTTAAAGGGCGTCCGATGAGTGGGTCATTCCAAGGTGGGGCGGCTTCAAAAGCATTCTCCTCAACATGGAGGTATGAGCTTGCTGCACGGCGAGCCTCATCGGGCGACATTCCCAGGCGGACACCAGCTAATGAAAACTGAGCAATGTCCGCGCTCCAAGAAGCGCTGGGTGCCATCAGGCCTACCCATAGGGTCATGAGGATTGATACGGGTGTAGATCGAGCCATCGTGGTTTCCTTTCCTGCGCATATTCATACAAACCAGTTCGGGCCGCCTCCAGTGAAGGAGTCGTCTATAAGCGGTGATGGATTATGGATTCTTCTCCCCGTGATGCCGAAGGAGCCTGCGCTTCCAGTCAGTGTCCAGCATGCACGCGAAGATCACGATGGCCAGGGTGAGGGCGCCAATGAACTCCCAGATGCTCATCGGATAACCGCCTCGAAGGCAGTGCGCAGCGCAGCATGCAGAGTCTCCACCGGAACCCGCTGAGAACCCGCGTAGAGGTCGTAGGTAATGTTGCCCGAACTGTGCCCAGTGATGCTTTGCGCTATCACTTCAGGCGTGGCGGCGGCCTTCAGCAGACCCGAAAGGGAGTGCCTGAGGGAGTGGAACGACTGGTCGCTACCTGCGGCGAGGCCCAGTGGCTCCCGCAGCGCATCATTGAGCGGCTTGTTGAAGTAGTGGGCCTTGGCCTTGAACAGCTTCCCTGGCTCCCCGGCGACCCATTCGAGGAATGCACCGAGGGAGAACCCGTGCACCCCATCGACGAGCGGGACCTGTCGCACCGAAAAATCATTCTTCAGCGTCTTGCCCTGTTCATCCTTGTTGATGTCGATGATGGTGACTTCGCCAATCTGCTTCACATCGGCCTGGGTGAGCTGATAAAGCTCGCCAATGCGGGCGCCTGTAAGTACGCCAAGGGACAGCGCCCAGCGTTTCCAGTCGTCTGCTGGCAGGCCATTGGCGTAGGCCATGATGGTAGCCACCTGATCTCCGGAGAACGGTTTGCGCTCGCTCTCTGCGCCTCGCTCGATCTTCAGGCCCTTATCGAAGGCCCGCTCAATATGGCCGTTGTTCTTTGCCCAATCCATTACGGTCGAGAGCTGAGTCAGTAGCTTGTTGATGGTCAGCGGCTTACGGCCATCTGCGATCTTCTCCTTGAGCGTCACCATGTCAGCCCGTGTGTGGGTCCTGATGTCGAGGTCACCCAGCAGGCTGGAAAGGGTCCGACAGTTGGACTGGATGGCCCGAAGGGTCGAGTCCTCGACGTTGCCGCGACGTTCACTGATGAACAGCTCAGCGAGTGCCTCGAAGGTGATTGAGTCAGTAGGGACGCCTACAGATAGGGAGGAGGGCGCGTGGGGGTGTGTGCCGTATGACTCCGTGCTCTCCAGGCGCTCAATGACACCAATGAGGGGCTTGGTGTTGCCCTTCAGGCGTGCTTGGGCGGCCTTTACGATCTCTCGCCCGATGTCTAAGGCCCTGTGCTGATCGACGTTCAGTGGCGCTTTGGCTGCTGCCTGGGCGAGTGATACCGAGAGGTCGTCATAGATCATGTCGTAGGCCGACAGGCAGTTATCGCTGTTGGCACCGCTCAGGGCGTCATGTGCGATATCCAGCAGGCGCTCTTTGAGAATCGGCCAGTCTGCCTCGGGGCGATCAAGATGAAAGATAGCCAGGGCCTGAAGGATGTCCTGGGAAAGCGTCATTGCTGTGGGCCTATCGGTGGTGCGGAGGGAAACAGCGAAGCTGCGCGTTGCACAGCCCCGAGGACGGACTCTGAGGTAGTAGATGCCGTTACGGCGATAGTGCCATACGGACAGGCGCTGAGGCCGTTTCTGGTGACAGCGCTGGTGACTGGCTGGTGACACTTGGCCCTGCTCGGGCATGGCTCCGTTGGTGGTCATGGTGATGTAAGCCCTTGATATTCATCGGGTTTACCACCAGTACTTCCCAAAATTCTCCGGGTTGGCCCAGAACTTCGCGTTGAGCCAGTCCGGGACCTGTTTGTATTCGTGCAGATCGTAGGTGAACAGCGTGATCACCTGGGCGTCGCGCTGGAAGCGCTCGCTGGCCTGCATGGCCAGGGCGTAGAAGTCCGCATCCTGCGCCTGGGCGGCGTCGAGGTCGACCAGTACGGCCACGCGGCTGCTGTTGAGGTTGCGGATACCGCCCACCAGTTGCTGTGCCTCGCGGCGCGGCAAGTGCTCCAGGCAGTCGGCCAGCAGCGCCAGGTCGTAGCGCTGAGCGGCCAGCTCCGCTGGCAATGCGCCGGCATCGGCGTGGAACAGCTCGCAATCCGGATGCGCCGCGAGGAAGGCATCCACGGCCGGTATCTGGCTGGCGCCCACCAGCAGCAAGCGCTGTGGCGCGTAGCGGTCGAGCAGGGCGGCGAGGGCTTGTTGCGGCGTGCGTGTCGAAATCATCGGGCTCGTCAAAAGGCAAAAAATAATGAACGAAGACTAGCGTGTGACACCCATATGGCCTAGTGCTGGCGCATTCTGTCAGTCACGTCTTTACTCGGTAATTGTCGGTCAAGACCCGATCATTAGAGGAGACATAACTTTATGAGCATCACAAGGACCGCTTTACCCCTGCTGCTGGTAAGCACGTTGCTCACCGGTTGCGCAGGGCTGCAGAAGTCCGATTGGCCGACTTGCGCCGTGGTTGGCGGTGTCGGTGGCGCAGGTCTGGGTTCCATCGAAAGCAGCGCCTGGGCCGGTTGGGGAGCCCTGATCGGTGGCGTGCTGGGTGCGTCCTACTGCTGGGTACATGGCGCCGCCGAACAAGTGGCCGAGGTCCCGCCGCCTGCGCCGGCTCCTGAGCCTGCTCCGGCTCCGCTGCCCAAGGAAGAGACCATCGTGGTGCGTGACCTGCACTTCGCCTTCGACTCGTCGAAGATCGATGCGCAGGACAAGGACAAGCTCGACACCATCGCTACCCGCCTGAAAGGCGAGGCCGCGAGCACCGAGCTGAATATCGGCGGCCATACCGACAGCATCGGTACCGACGCCTACAACCAGAAACTGTCCGAGCGCCGCGCCAACGCCGTGTCCAACTACCTGGTCGATGCCGGCGTGCCTGCCAGCAGCATCAAGTCGGTGGTCGGTTATGGCGAGAGCCAGCCGGTCGCGGACAACAAGACCAAGGAAGGCCGCGCCGAGAACCGTCGCGTGGAGATCAAGATCACGCGTCAGTAAGTCGCTGTGATGTAGTCCGCAAAGGGGGCCTGGTGGCCCCCTTTGTCATTCCTGGTTGCCACTGGCATAGCCGGGAGCAGAGGCGTATGTTCCCCGGCAAAGAAAAAACCGGGGGCATTTCATGAAAGCGTTGTTGGGGCTGGGCAAGCTGATTGCCCTGTTGTTCTGGCTGGCGGTGCTGGCCAACCTGATCCAACCCTTCGCACATCCCTTCGCCCTGCTGCTCAATGCGGCCGGCGCGCTGATCCTGCTGATCCACATCCTCGAAGTCCTGGCGCTGCGCAAGCGTCTGCAGGGGCGCCCGCATCCGGGCATGGATCGCCTGCAGATCCTGCTGTTCGGCGTCTTTCATTTCGCGACCCTGCCGCAGCCGGCAGTGGCACAACCGGCACCCGCAAACGTAGAAGGAGATACCCATGCGTAAGTCGCTGCTGGGCCTGGCGCTGTTCGCCCCGTTGGCCTGTTCGGCTGCCGGCACCGTCTCGGTGGAAGCCAACACCGTGCTGCGTCTGCCGGTGAAGGGCGACAGCCTGAGCCTGGACCGTATCAGCGTCGGCCCGGAGGGCGCGCTGCTGATCCCGTCGCGGGTCAAGGAGCTGAAGATCGGCGAGCTGGACCTGGCGAAGAATGCGCGGATCGGCGTTTTCCCTGGCAATGATGCGCTGCAGATCGAAGTGCTGCACGGCAACCTCGCCGACGGTAGCGTGATCGCCGCGCAAGGTAGCTCCGGCAGCTTCGAGAAGCCCGCCAGCGGCGGCCGCAATCTGCTGCTGCGGCTGCAGGATGTGGCGGTGGAGAACCTGCTGATCGACGTCCGCGGCGGTGTCGGCGCACCGGGCTATGACGGACTGGACGGCGGCAGCGCACAGACTTCCGGCTGCCTGTGGGGCAGCGGCAAATCCGCCGGTGACGGGCAGGATGGCGCCGATGGCCAGACCGGCGCACCTGGCGGCGTGGTACGCCTGGAAGTGCCGGAGCAGTTCGACGTCGAGAAGGTCAAGGTACGTCTGGAAGGCGGTGCGGGCGGTGCGGGCGGCAAGCCCGGCAAGGCCGGGCCGCGCAGCGGCGAGAAGGGCTGCTGGTTCTATTCGGTGGCGGGCGAGAAGCCCGGCGCGGAAGGCCAGGGCGGTGCGGAAGGGGCGAAGGGCAGCGAAGGCCGCCTGGACGTGAAACGCTTCTGAACCCCTGGCTCGTTTCAACTGAAGGCCCGCCCGGCTAGCCAGGCGGGCCTTTTGTTTACCAGTGCGGGCGTGCTGCGACGAAGGCCACCAGCGCCATGCCGATCAGCAGGTTCAGGCCCACGGTCTTGCGGATCTTGCCCAGCGCGGCACCACCGGCTGGCCAGTCCTCGGCGCCCACCGCGCGGCGCAGTTCCGGCAACTGCAGCGCCTGGATGCGCAGGAACAGCGCGAGCATCGCGACATACAACCCCATCATTACCTGCACGTAGCGCGGCGCGCCGGCCATGCCGTTGAAGCTCAGGTGCAGCATGCCCACGCCGGTCACCGGCAGCAGGATCACCGCCGCCCACACCCAGCGGAAGAAGCGCGGGAAGACCTCCAGCCACAGCTTCAGCCGGGCCGGTGCCTCCAGCGCGGCGACGGCGGCCGGACGCAGCACCATCCAGGCGAAGAACATGCCGCCAACCCAGACCAGGGCGGCCAGGAGGTGCAGGGCATAGACGAAGGCAAAGGGTGTCATTCGGACGATCTCCGCTGGCGGTTGTGGTCGAGCGCGCTATCATAGCCGCCGATTCGAACCACTGAAAATTTATCCAGCATCCGGATGTGTCCACCAGGGCGCTGCCGGAGCCCGGGAAGTCCATGCTCAGCACCGAACTCAAGGCCACGATCCAGGGCGCCTACTCGCGCTTCCTCGAGGCCAAGGAACTCAAGCCGCGCTACGGCCAGCGCCTGATGATCGCCGAAGTCGCCAAGGTCCTGGGGACCATCGCCAGCGACGAGGAAGGCCATCGCCTGGGCGATGCCGCCGTGGTCGCCGTGGAAGCCGGCACCGGCACCGGCAAGACCGTCGCCTACAGCCTCGCCGCCATCGCCTGCGCCAAGGCCGCGGGCAAGCGCCTGGTGGTCGCCACCGCCACCGTCGCCCTGCAGGAGCAGATCGTCCACAAGGACCTGCCCGACCTGTTGCGCAACTCCGGCCTGTCGTTCAGCTTCGCCCTGGCCAAGGGGCGCGGGCGCTACATGTGCCTGTCCAAGCTCGACCACCTGCTGCAGGAAGGCCAGGCGCAGAGCGCCACCGCCCAGCTGTTCGAGGAGGAAGGCTTCCGCATCGACGTGGACGAGACCTCCACCAAGCTGTTCAACCAGATGATCGAGCGCTTGGCCGGCAACCGCTGGGACGGCGACCGCGACTCCTGGCCCGAGGCCATCGAGGATGCGCACTGGGCGCAGGTGACCACCGACCACAGCCAGTGCACCAACCGCCATTGCCCGAACTTCCAGCAGTGCGCCTTCTACAAGGCACGCGAAGGCATGACCAAGGTCGACGTGATCGTCACCAACCATGACCTGGTGCTGGCCGATCTGGCGTTGGGCGGCGGCGCGATCCTGCCGGACCCGCGCGACACCCTTTACGTGTTCGACGAAGGCCACCATCTGCCGGACAAGGCCATCGGCCACTTCGCCCACTTCACCCGCCTGCGCGCCACCGCCGACTGGCTGGGCCAGGTGGAGAAGAACCTGACCAAGCTGCTGGCGCAGAACCCGCTGCCGGGCGACCTTGGCCGCCTGATCGAGCAGGTGCCGGAACTGGCCCGAGAGCTGCGCACGCACCAGCAGTTCATGTTCACCGCCTGCGAAGAGGTCGGTGACTTCCGTGCCGGCGAGGACATGGAAGGCCGCGAGCGACCGCGCCATCGTTTCGAAGGCGGGGTGATCCCCGAGCACATCCGCGAGATGGGCATCGAACTGAAGAAGGGCTTCTCCAAGCTCACCGACCTCTTCACCCGCCTGACCGAGCTGCTCAAGGAGGCCATGGACGGGGAGGGCAGCGTCGGCATCGCCAGCCACCAGGCAGAAGAGTGGTACCCGCTGTTCGGCAGCCTGCTGTCCCGCGCCCAGGGCAACTGGGAATTGTGGACCGCCTTCACCAGCGAGGACCCGGAAGACAGCCCGCCCATGGCGCGCTGGCTGACCCTCGCCGAGAGCGGCACCTTCTACGACATCGAGGCCAATGCCAGCCCGATCCTCGCCGCTGAGACCCTGCGCCGCAACCTGTGGAATGTGGCCTACGGCGTGCTGGTGACCTCCGCGACCCTCACCGCGCTGGGTACCTTCGATCGCTACCGCATGCGCGCCGGCCTGCCTCGCGCGGCGGTCACTGCCGTGGTGCCGAGTCCGTTCCACCACGCCGATGCTGGCGTGTTGCGCGTGCCGGACCTGAAGGCCGACCCGCGCGATGCCGCCGCGCATACCGGCGCGATCATTCGCGAGTTGCCGGAGATAGTCGAAGGTTCGCGTGGTTCGCTGATCCTGTTCTCCTCGCGCAAGCAGATGCAGGAAGTCTTCGACGGCCTGGACCGCGACTGGCGCAAGCGCGTGCTGATCCAGGGCAACCTGTCCAAGCAGGAAACCCTGAACAAGCACCGCTCCCGCGTGGACGATGGCGAGCCGAGCGTGCTGTTCGGCCTGGCCAGCTTCTCCGAGGGCGTGGACCTGCCCGGCGCCTATTGCGAGCACGTGGTGATCGCCAAGATTCCCTTCGCCGTGCCGGACGATCCGGTGGAAGCGGCGCTGTCGGAATGGATCGAGGCGCGCGGCGGCAATCCCTTCATGGAGATCGCCGTGCCCGACGCCTCGCTGCGTCTGGTGCAGGCCTGCGGCCGGCTGCTGCGGACCGAGCAGGACCGCGGCACCATTACGCTGCTGGACCGTCGCGTCGTGACGCAACGCTACGGCAAGGCCATTCTTAATGCATTGCCGCCGTTCCGCCGCGAAATTGCTTGAGTGTGCGGGAGCGAGTTCCCGCGCTGGCTGTCAAACGATCGCCCGCCGTCCGGCGGGCGTGTTGCAAGGATTCGAATCCATGACTTCGATGCGTTGGCATCTGCCGTTGCTGCTCAGCCTGGCCATCGCCAGTGCCCCGGCCTGGTCGGCTGGCGGCAATGAAACCCTGTTCAACTTCGTCAAGCCGATGGCTGTGGTCTCGATCACCACACAGAACGCCGACCTGCCCAGTTCCACTGCCGAGGCCACGCCCGAGGGCGAGATCCTGCGCCGGGTGAACTTCAACCCTGCGCCGCAGCCGACCCTGCGCCTGGCACCGTCCAGCGGCAGCTGGGACTGGTCGCAGTCGGACAGCATGAGCCTGCGCATCCAGAACGCTATGGACTGGGCCATCACCCTGGAGGTGGAAATCGAAGGCGTTGCCGGCGCCCCCGGCCTGCGCGCGAGCATCGCCCTGCCGCCGGGCCCGGCGCAGACCCTGGTGATCCCGCTGCACGCCATCGCCCCGGAAGATTTCGGCATGCGCGCCGGCGTGCCCATGCCTGTCACCCAGGACGGCCAGCGCCTGCTGCTGGCGAGCAAGGTCACCGGCGAGCTGAACCGCAGCCAGGTCGGTGCGGTGAAGCTGTTTCTGACTTCGCCCAAGGCGGCCCAGGACATTCTCGTCGGCCGCTTCGGCACCCGCGCCGGCAACGACGAATACCACAAGGCGTACACCGGCATCGTCGATGGCTTCGGCCAGTCCACCCGCAGCGACTGGCCGGAAAAGATCAAGAGTGCCGAGCAACTGGCCAACGCCTGGAAAGGCGAAGGCGAACAGCTGAGCAAATGGAAGCCCGCGCCCGGCCGCGACGCCTTTGGCGGGCTGCTGGATGGCCCGGCCTTCGAAGGCACCGGCTTCTTCCGCACCGAAAAACGCAATGGCCGCTGGTGGCTGGTGACGCCCGAAGGGCACTCGTTCTGGTCCATGGGCGTCAACGCGGTGAATGCCGACAGCAGCCAGACCTACGTCGAAGGCCGCGAATACATGTTCGCCAGCCTGCCCAAGGAGGACGAGCCGCTGGCCGCCTTCTACGGCCAGCGCGACGACCGCAGCGGCGTCGGCGCCCAGCAGGGCCGTGCGTTCGGCAACGGGCGCTGGTTCGATTTCTATGCCGCCAACCGCTTCCGCGCCGATGGTGGGCTGACCGGCGACGCCGCGGCAGCCGCCTGGCGCGAGCGCACCGTACAGCGCCTGGGTTCCTGGGGCTTCAATACCCTGGGCGACTGGAGCGATCCGGCCTTCGCCGACGATCCGCGCATGCCCTACAGCGTGCCGCTGTCCATCAGCGGCGATTACGCCACGGTGAGCACCGGCTACGACTGGTGGGGCGCCATGCCCGACCCCTTCGACCCGCGCTTTGCCATGGCCGCCGAGCGCGCCATCGCCATTGCCGCCCGCGACCATCGCGAGGATGCGTGGCTGCTGGGCTACTACGCCGATAATGAACTGGCCTGGGCCGGCCGTGGCGACGACGACCAGGCGCACTTCGCCCTGGCCTTCGGCACGCTCAAGCTATCCACCGACAGCCCGGCCAAGCGTGCCTTCATCAAGCAACTCAAGGACAAGTACGAGGATCACGAACAGCTTGCCGAGGCCTGGGGTGTGCAGCTGGGTTCCTGGGAAGACCTCGATGCGCCGGGCTACCAGGCGCCGGTTCCGAGCGAGGCGCACCCGGCCATTGCCCAGGACTACAGCGCCTTCCTGCGCCTGTATGCCGACCAGTACTTCAAGACCCTGAAGGACTCGCTGCAATGGCATGCGCCGAACCATCTGCTGCTCGGCCCGCGCTTCGCCGTCAGCACGCCGGAGGCGCTGGCCTCCTGCGCGCAGTACTGCGACATCCTCAGCTTCAACCTCTACGTACCGCTACCGCGGCAGGGCTTCGACGCCAACTACGTGCGCAGCCTGGACAAGCCGGTACTGATCACCGAGTTCCACTTCGGCTCCCGTGACCGCGGGCCGTTCTGGGGCGGTGTCGCCGAGGTATACAACGAGCAGCAGCGTGGCGAGGCGTACCAGCGCTTCCTCGCCGAGGCGGCGAAGGAATCGAACATCGTCGGTGCGCACTGGTTCCAGTACCTCGACCAGCCGGTGACCGGGCGCCTGCTTGATGGCGAGAACGGCCACATCGGTCTGGTCGGCATCACCGACCTGCCGTTCACCGGCTTCGTCGACGCCGTGCGCAAGGCCAACCAGCAGACACTCAAGGGTATCGACGAGCAGGCCCGCGCCGCCGCCAAGGTGGCGCCGGATCCCGCACCGAAGCCGGTGCCGGCCGCCGACAGCGATGACGAGGAGCAGGCGTCGGAGCAATGATTCGTCATTCGTGAAGCCGCACCCTGCCTTCGACAGGGTTCCCAGGGGCGGAGCGCGCTGAAAGAATGGCGCCTCCGCCCCTGCTCATTTCCGGAGTTTGAGATGACCCTGAACGGCCACTGCGATCCGCGCTTCACTCCCGTTGCCGATGCTTTCAGCGCGCTGTTCGAGGACCCGCAGGAGCGCGGTGCGGCGCTGTGCATCCAGGTCGGCGGCGAAACCGTGGTCGATCTCTGGGCTGGCAGCGCGGGCAAGGAACCGGGCCAGGACTGGCAGGCCGATACGCTGCTCAACCTGTTCTCCTGCACCAAGACTTTCGCTGCCGTCGCTGCGCTGCAACTGGTGGGAGAAGGGCGGCTCGACCTTGATGCGCCGGTGGCGCGCTATTGGCCGGAGTTCGCCCAGGCCGGCAAGCAGGGCATCACCGTGCGCCAGCTCCTGTGCCATCGCGCGGGCCTGCCGGCGATCCGCGAGCCGCTGGCGCCCGAGGCGCTGTACGACTGGGACAGCATGACGGCCGCGCTGGCCGGCGAAACGCCCTGGTGGACACCCGGCGCCGAGCATGGCTACGCCCCCATCACCTACGGCTGGCTGATCGGCGAAGTGATCCGCCCCGTCTGCGACATGCCGTGTCGACGGTCGCGAGCCGGGTGCCGCCATCGTCGAGCGCACGGCCAAGCCATTGGGGCTGGATTTCCACATCGGCCTGGATGACGCCGAATTCCACCGTGTAGCGCACATCGCCCGCGGCAAGGGCAACCTGGGCGACGCCGCGGCGCAACGGCTGCTACGGACCATGATGACCGACGCCGCCGCACTTTCCACCCGCGCCTTCACCAATCCGCCGTCGGTGCTCACCAGCACCAACAAGCCGGAATGGCGGCGCACGTCGCAGCCGGCGGCCAATGGCCATGGCAATGCGCGCTCGCTGGCGGGCTTCTACGATGGCCTCCTGCAGGGCAAGTTGCTGGACGAAGCGCTGCTGGCCGAGCTCACCCGCGAACATGCCGTCGGCGAGGATCGAACTTTGTTGACCTGTACGCGCTTCGGTCTTGGTTGCATGCTTGACCAGCCGAATGTCGCCAACGCCACCTACGGCCTTGGCCCGCAGGCCTTCGGCCACCCGGGGGCCGGTGGCTCCATCGGCTTCGCCGACCCGGAGCGTGAGCTGGCCTTCGGGTTCGTCGTCAACACCCTTGGCCCCTACGTGCTGATGGACCCACGCGCCCAGCGCCTGGCGCACCTCGCCGGCGACTGCCTGTAGCGACGAGCGGGAGGAACCTTCCTCCCGCCGCACCTTCTTAAGGTCGTCCGCTTTTGCCGTCGCGCTTGCGTGCGTGACGGCGTTCCCTGCGTGCAAACATGCGCCGCTCGTCAGTTCGAGATTAAAATCTCGTTCCAACTGAGTAAGTTATGTACAACTCTTAAGCCGATTGCTGAAGTCAGGGTGCCACCGCCTACCGGTGGCGCCTGGCCTCCCTTCATGTTCCGACTTGTGGAATCGCTCCCATGAACCTGCTGTTCTCGAATTCGCTGAAAGTCTCCACTCTTGCGCTGTGCGTCGGTCTTTCCGCCTGCAGCCAGTTCCAGTCCCAGGACCAGGCCAAGGCGCCGGATAGCGCCGTGGCCGCTGCCAAACCGGGCACCGCTCACTGGTGGTGGCCCTTCGGTGGCGACGAGGAAGCGAGCGCGGCCGCGCCCGCACCGCAGAAGAAACCGGTCGAGGCAGCCAAGGTCGCCGATGCCGGCAGCCAGCAGCCCGGTGGCCACTGGTGGTGGCCATTCGGTGTGAGCGACAGCAAGCCTGGCGCCGAGAAGGCCGCCAAGCCGCAGGACACCAAGGTCAGCAAGGAGTGGCTGGACCAGCACGAGAAGTCCCTGCGTGAAGCGGTAGCGGGCAGCAAGTTCACCGTCGAGCGCCGCGAAAACGCCCTGGTACTGATCGCGCCGGTGGAAGGCTCCTTCAATCCCAAGCGCCCTGAACTGCTGCTGCCGATCACCCTGGCGCCGCTGGGCAACGTGGCGAAGATGCTGCAGAACGATCCGGAGAGCGGCGTACTGGTGCTCGGCCACAGCGACAGCTCGGGCGACAAGGCGACCAACGACAAGGTCAGCCTGCAACGTGCGCAGGCAGTCTCCTCGATCTTCCGCCTCAGTGGCCTGGGCGCCGATCGCCTGCGCCTGAAGGGCGTCGGCTCCAGCCTGCCGCGCGCCGACAACGCCAGCGCCGAAGGCCGCGCGCTGAACCGCCGCGTCGAAGTACTGGTGACCCAGCGCACCAGCCTGCTGGCGCTCGCCCAGGCCAACTGAACCGCCGCACGCAAAGCGTCATTCCGTCTGGAATGACGCTTGTCGTGGATCAAGCGCGAAGGCGCAACTCTGGATAAGCTTAAGGACTTCTTCTGCAGGAGATTTCCGATGGCTCAGACCCTGGCCGATATGCGCCGCGAATACACCCGTGATGGACTGACCGAGGCCCAGGCGCCCGCCGAACCGTTCAGCCTGTTCAACCAGTGGTTCGAAGACGCGGTGAAGACCGAGCAACTGCCGGTCGAACCCAACGCGATGATGCTCGCCACTGCGGACGCCGACGGCCAGCCGCATTGCCGCGTGCTCCTGCTCAAGGGTCTGGACGAGCGTGGTTTCACCTTCTTCAGCAACTATGAAAGCGCCAAGGGGCAGCAGCTCCTGGAGAATCCGCGCGCGGCCATGACCTTCTTCTGGCCGGCGCTGGAACGCCAGGTGCGCATTGAAGGACGGGTGGAGAAAGTCTCCGCCGAAGAGTCCGCCGCCTATTACCGCGTGCGCCCGCTGGGCAGCCGCCTGGGCGCCTGGGCCTCGCCGCAGAGCCGGGTGATCGATGGCCGCGGCGAACTGGAGCAATTGCTGGCCGAGACGGAGCAGCGCTTCGCCGACAGCGCACCGAGCTGCCCGGACTTCTGGGGTGGCTTCCGCCTGCTGCCGAGCCGCATCGAGTTCTGGCAGGGCCGTCCGAGCCGCCTGCACGATCGCCTCAACTTCCGCGTTGAGAGCGGCGCCTGGGTGCGCGAACGTCTCGCTCCCTGAGCTTCTGCCCTTCGTAGGAGCGAGCTGGCTCGCGAATTGCCTCACCGTTGGGGTTGTTCGCGAGCAATGTCGCTCCTACAGGTCATCTCGACTTTCAGGCCTGAATCGGAACAATCGCGGACGAAGTCCGCTCCTGCGCACGTCGGGAAAACCGTGCTGCGGTGTAGGATGCCCTCCATCCTCTCGCACGACGGACCTGTCCCATGAAAGTCGTCATCGCTCCCGACTCCTTCAAGGAAAGCCTTTCCGCCCCTGAGGTCGCCGAAGCCATTTCCCGTGGCTGGCTGCGCGCCCGGCCCGACGACGAAACCCTGCTGCGGCCCATGGCCGACGGCGGCGAAGGCACGGTGGATGCGGTGCTGGCCGCGCGGCCGGGCGAACGTCGCGAGCTGGAGGTCTGCGGCCCGCTGGAGCAGCCGGTGAAAGCCCACTGGGGCTGCCTGGCAGATGCCACGGCGGTGATCGAGATGGCTGCCGCCAGCGGCCTGCACTGGGTGCCCGAAAGCCTGCGCGATGCCACCCGCACCACCAGCCGCGGCACGGGCGAATTGATTCGCGCGGCGCTGGATGCCGGCGCGAAGAAGATCATCATCGGCCTGGGCGGCAGTGCCACCAATGACGGCGGCCTGGGTCTGCTGCAGGCGCTGGGTGCGAGTTTCCTCGATGACCAGGGCAAGGAGTTGGGCGCCGGCGGCGCGCAGCTCTCGCAACTTCAGCGTATCGACCTGTCGAACCTCGACCCGCGGCTGGGCGCGGTCGAGGTCGAAGTCGCTGCTGATGTGAACAATCCCCTTTGCGGCCCGCATGGCGCCTCAGCCATCTTCGGACCGCAGAAGGGCGCGAACCCGGCGCAGGTGCAGCAGCTGGACGCCGCGCTGAAACGCTTCGCCGAAGTGGCGGCGCAGGCTCTCGGGCAGGATCACAGCCTGTTCCCCGGCGTCGGTGCCGCGGGCGGTCTGGGCTTCGCCTGCCGGGCGTTCCTCAAGGCGCGGTTCCGCCCGGGCATCGAGCTGATCGCCGAGCTGTCGGAACTGGACACGGCGCTTGCCGGCGCGTCGTTGGTCATTACCGGGGAAGGGCGGCTGGATGGCCAGAGCCTGCATGGAAAGACGCCAGTGGGCGTGGCGCATGTCGCCCGTCGCACGGGCGTGCCGGTGATTGCACTGGCGGGTAGCGTTGGCGAAGGGTTGGCTGAATTGCGCGAGGCGGGTATCGAGGCAGCGTTCAGCCTGGCGCCGGGGCCCATCACCCTGGCCGATGCCTGCGCACGGGCGGCGCAGGAGCTGGAAAACCGCGCCGAGGCGCTGGCACGCTTCTGGTCGCTGGCTCAGGCTGCGCGGTAGTCGTCGGCGGCGCGCTGCAGCCAGTCAGGGAGGTCGCGACGTTTCACTTTCTGGCGCTTGGCATCCGCCAGGCATTCGAGCAGGTAGTGGCGTTTGTGCGGATCATCGCCCGCCAGCGACAGTGCCAGGTCGCGGTCCATCCAGCGACGGATGCGCCAGTAGATCCACCAGTGGAAATACAGGCCGGCGGCGGTGGTGGCGACGATGATGAAGTAGTCCATGCGCGAATCCAGGTCGGGTGCTTCTTCTGCGGGCACCAGCCTAACCGATACTCCTGCAGGAAAAACTGAGCCACGGCAGGCGATTTCGGCGGATATGGCACAAACTGTACGAAAGCTGAATCGAGATCAGCTGTTTCACGACCTGGCGTGACAGGCGGGCTGTCGTCGGAGTCTAATAGTCGTAGCCCTACTCGGAGGTTCCCCAATGCGTAAAACTGCCCTGATCGCCGTGACTTTCGCTGCTCTGGCCATGACCCTCGGTGGTTGCCAGTCCAGCTTGACCGGCGACACCTATACCCGTGAAGAAGCACGTACCGTGCAGAATGTTCGAATGGGTACCATCCAGGCCCTGCGCCCCGTGAAGATCGAAGGCACCAAGACACCGATCGGCTCGGTTGCCGGCGCTGCAGTCGGCGGCATCGGTGGCAGCGCCATCGGTGGCGGTAAGGGCAGCTATGTCACTGCCATCATTGGCGCCGTGGCCGGCGGCCTGCTCGGTGCGGCTACCGAGGAAGGCCTGACCCGTACCCAGGGCGTGGAAATCACCGTTCGCGAAGACGACGGCAGCACCCGCGCCTATGTCCAGCAGGTCGACGAAGGCGCCGTGTTCCGCGTGGGCGAGCGTGTGCGCATCCTGACCGTCAACGGTACCAGCCGCGTCTCTCACTGACCGGTTACCTGGCCGCCCCCCCTATCGCGCCTTGACAATAAGAAAGGCA
>OGQD01000415.1_pt1 | contig 32720 bp, 28 predicted proteins | sample 1553091 | NCBI WGS metagenome assembly OGQD01 (sample SAMEA2580290, study PRJEB22360) | human gut metagenome | biome: human gut; feature: human-associated habitat; material: faeces | place: Denmark | collected 2008/2010
CGGGCGGGCGGGCGCTGCCCTTGCCGGAGGTGCTGATCAGGTCGCGGATCAGCGCCAGCTTGTTCTGCATGGCGGTGTTGGCCCCGTCGAGTTGCAGCGCCTTGTCGTAGGCCTGGCTGGCGAGCTTGGCGTAAACGTCGCCCAGATTCTCGTAGGCGATGGCGTAGGAAGGATGGGTGCGGATGGCCATTTCCAGCGCGGTGCGGGCCTTGTCGTACTGCTTCTGCTGGGCATAGAGCACGGCCAGATTGTTGTACGGCTCGGGCAGTTCCGGGTAATCCTCGGAAAGCTTGGTAAATACGCCGATGGCATCGGTGGGGCGGTTCATTTCGGTGAGGATCAGGCCCTTGAGGAAACGGCCCTGGGCATCCTTGGGGCGGCTGCTCAGATATTGCTCGGTCTTTTCAAGCGCCTGGGCATGTTGCCCCTGTTTGATGAGGCGCTGGATTTCAGGAAGATTGTCGGCAAAAACCGGCGCCGCGAAGCTGATGGAAAGCCCGAGCGCAATGGCGCGCAGGGTCTGAAAACTGGACGGAATCGTTGTGCAGGTGCGGGAACGGGTGCGCAGAGGGGTATTCATTGCCGTGTTACAATCCGTAGGTTTCGAATCGGCGGATTCTAGCAAACATCTTGTGGGTTTTATTGGTTTCCCCCGCTGATTTATCACAATTCTTTTAATTCCAACATGCTAAAAATATACAATTCGCTTAAACGTGAGAAACAGGTGTTCGAACCGATCCGCCCCGGAGAGGTGCGTATGTACGTTTGCGGCATGACGGTGTACGACTTTTGCCATCTCGGCCATGCCCGGGTGATGGTGGTGTTCGACATGGTGTATCGCTGGCTGAAGGCGGCCGGCTACCGGGTAACGTATGTGCGCAACATCACCGACATCGACGACAAGATCATCCGCCGGGCCGCCGAGAATGGCGAAACCATCCAGCAGCTGACCGACCGTTTCATCGCCTGCATGCACGAGGACGCCGACGCCCTCGGCGTGCAGCGCCCGGATCACGAGCCGCGCGCCACCGAATACGTGCCGCAGATGCAGGACATCATCCGCAGCCTGGAAACGCGCGGTCTGGCGTATCGGGCGAGCGACGGCGACGTGAATTACGCCGTGCGCAAGTTTCCGGGCTACGGCAAGCTCTCGGGCAAATCGCTCGACGATCTGCGCGCCGGGGAGCGGGTGGAGGTCGATAGCGCCAAGGACGATCCGCTCGATTTCGTGCTGTGGAAACACGCCAAGCCGGGCGAACCAGCCTGGGAATCGCCCTGGGGCGAAGGCCGTCCGGGCTGGCATATCGAGTGTTCGGCCATGAGTTCCTCGCTTCTGGGCGAGCATTTCGACATTCACGGCGGCGGCCAGGACTTGCAGTTTCCGCACCACGAAAACGAAATCGCCCAGTCGGAAGGGGCGAACTGCTGCACCTACGTCAATTACTGGATGCACAACGGGTTTGTGCGGGTCGACAACGAAAAGATGTCGAAGTCGCTGGGCAATTTCTTTACCATCCGCGAGGTGCTGAAAAAGTACGATCCTGAGGTGATCCGCTTCTTCATCTTGCGCGCCCACTACCGCAGCCCGCTCAATTATTCCGACGCCCATCTCGACGATGCCAAGCGCTCGCTCGACGGTCTTTACTTCACCCTGCGCGACGTGCCGCCCGCGGCGGTGGCGATCGACTGGACGACGGACTACGCGGCGCGTTTTGCCGCTGCGCTCAACGAGGATTTCGATTCGCACGGCGCGATTGCCGTGCTGTTCGACCTCGCGGCGGAAGCCAAGCGCCAGAAATCGGCGCAGCTTGCCGGGCTGTTGCAGGCGCTGGGCGGAGTGATCGGCCTGCTGGAACGCAGCCCACAAACCTACCTGCAAGCCGGCCCCGGCGCGGGCGAACTGGATGCGGCGCAGATCGAAGCCCTGATCGCCGCGCGTGCCGCCGCCAAGCAGGCCCGCGATTTCGCTACCGCCGACCGCCTGCGCGATGAATTGAAGGCGGCGGGCGTGATCCTCGACGACAGCGCCCAGGGCACGACCTGGCGGCGGGCGGGTTGATAAACCACTTCGCCACCGAGGGAGCGCCTGATGCAGCCGGGGTTTGAACCCCGGAGCAATAAATTTTACGGCAGCGCGAAACTGCTCTTTTCCAAGGCTTGAACCGTCGGGTCATCCACTGCTGCAGCGTGGAAATGTATCGGCTGGATGCCAGACAGTCCGCTGTCGGCGGGGGCCGCGACCGTGACCGACACCGGGCGGACGCTGCCGGCGGTGGCAGCAAAACGCGCAGAACCGACGATCCTGATACCAGGGATGCCCTCTGCGCGGATGATGAATTCACGGGGCCGTTCGGCGAGATTGACCAGTTTCAGGGTATAGGCATTTTCGATCTGCCCATCGGCGGTTTCGCGCAATAAAGCGCCTCGATCGCGCAGGACGTCGACGCGCAACAAGGGGCGTTCGCTCACAGTCCAGATCCCGAGGCCGCAGAAAATCACCAGCAGCGAAGCATAGACCGCGATGCGCGGGCGCATGTACCAGCGCGGCTGTTTTTCCGGCGCACTCAGTTCGTGCTCCGAAGCAAAGCGGATCAAACCGCGCGGTGCGCCGATCCTGTCCATGACCTGATCGCAGGCGTCGATGCACAGGCCGCAGTTGATGCACTGGTATTGCAGGCCATCGCGAATGTCGATGCCAGTAGGACAAACCTGGACGCAGATGCCGCAATCGATGCAATCGCCGCTCTGCCCGGACTGCCGCTGCCGGCTGCGGGGTTCTCCCCGGAGATGGTCGTAGGCGACGTTGCGGGTGGCCGGATCGAACATGACGCCTTGGAAGCGGGAATACGGGCACATGTGCTGGCAGACCGCCTCACGGGCCAGACCCGCTTGAACGTAGGTGAAAGCGGCATAGAAAATGAGCCAGAAAGCTTCCCAGGGGCCGATTTGTAAGTGAGCGAGCGCCGGCAGCAACTCCCGGATCGGAGTGAAATAACCGACGAAGCTGATCGCCGTCCACACCGCAACGATCCCCCAGATGCCGTGCTTTACCGTTTTGAGCAGCAGCTTGCGCGGATGCAGCGGGCTGTTATCCAGCTTCACGCGGGCCAGATGGTCGCCTTCAACACGGGTTTCGATCCAGGTGAAAATGCTCGTATACACCGTTTGCGGGCAGGCAAAACCGCAGAACAGCCGTCCGGCCAGCGCGGTGACGAGAAAGAGCGCCGTGGCGGCGACGATCAGTACGAAAGCCAGCACCAGCGCATCCTGCGGCCACAGCACCAGATCGAACAGATAGAGTTTCTGCCTGGGAATGTCGAACAACACCGCCTGACGCACTGTGCCGTCGCTTTCCCAATTCAGCCAGCACAGTCCATAGAAGATGATCTGGGTGAACCAAACCATCCCCCAGCGCATCGTATCGAAATGCCCTTTGACCGCCTTGGCGTGGATTTTCCCCTTTTTGCGGTAAAGCTCGAGCTTGGCTTCGCGCACTTTGCTGACTGGCTTGCTCATATCCATTTCCCTTCGTAGAAACTGGATGCCAGTAGACCATCGAAACTTTGTTGGTAACAGTTTCAGATATTCATGTATTAAATAGGTACAGATTGTTCTTGCGCGGGCTGGAATCAGCATTGAGCCACCACCAGGCGGCCCAGAGTGGCCAGTGCCTGCTGCATCACTTCAGTTTGCGGATGGCCGAAGTTGAGACGGATACAGTGGCCGAATTCCTTCTTGGCCGAGAAGATGGGGCCGGGGGCGATGCTGATGCCCTGGTCGAGCGCCATGCGCTGCAGCTTGAGTGCATCGATGTTTTCCGGGAGCTCCAGCCAGACGAAATAGCCGCCGCTGGGGCGGGCCAGGCGGGTGGTGGCGGGGAAATGGCGCTCGATGCCTTCGATCAGGAGCGATTCCTGCACCATCAGTTGCTGGCGCAAGCGGCGCAGATGGTGATCGTAGCCGCCGTGCTTCAGGTAATCGGCCAAGGCGATTTGTACCGGAACGGTGGTGGCCAAGGTGGTGGCCAGCTTGAGGCGGGTGATCTTTTCGGCGTAGCGCCCGGCGGCCACCCAGCCCAGGCGATAGCCCGGAGCCAGACACTTGGAGAAGGACGAAACGTGCATGACGTGATCGGCGCGGGCCAGGGACTTGCTGCACAGCGGCGGTTGCGGGCCGAAATAGAGTTCGTTATAGACGTCGTCCTCGATCAGCGGCACGTCGTGGCGTGCCAGCAGATCGATCAAATCGCGCTTGCGGGCTTCGCTGACGGCGCTGCCGGTGGGGTTGCCGAAATTGAGCATCAGCAGGCAGGCCTTGATCGGATGCTGGCGCAGGGCATCTGTGAGTGCTTGCAGGCTGATGCCTTCGCGAGGATGCGAGGGAATTTCGATCACTTTGAGCCCCAGGCGCTCGCTGGCCTGCAGTCCGGCGTAGAAGGTGGGCGATTCGATGGCGATCAGATCGCCCGGTTGCGTCACCGCCTGCAGGCACAGATTGATGCCTTCCATGGCGCCGGAAGTGACGACGATCTCATCGGTGGAAATCGCCGCGCCGCGTGACAGATAGCGCAACACGATCTGGCGGCGCAGCTCGTCGTTGCCGGGCGGCAGGTCGGTGAGCGTCGATAATGGATCAAAGCGTCGTGCGGCTTGGCAGAGAAAGCGCCCCAGTTTGTCGAGCGGGAACAGAAAAGGGCTGGGAAAACTCGAACCCAGCGGCACGACGCTTGGGTCTTTGACGCTGTTCAGGATCTGGAAAATGAAGTCGCTGACCTGCAATGCCGTCGAATCGCCCAGCGGCTGGCTCATGGCCGGCTCTTCCAAGCGCTGGCCGAGGCGCGAGCGCACGAAATAGCCCGATTTGGGGCGCGCTTCGATCAATCCCCGGCTTTCCAGCAGGTAATACGCCTGCGTCACCGTGACCGGGCTGATGGCGTGCGTGCGGCACACCTGGCGCACGGACGGCAGGCGGTCGCCCGGGCGCAGGATGCCGTCGGTGATCAATTTCTCTGTTTCATGCGCCAGGCTTTGGTAGCGGATAGTCTTCACTGCGCGTTCTGCTCCCTGTGTATTTTCCTGTGCAGGAGAGGATTTTATAGCGTTTCATGGAACGGCCAGGGTGCCAGAGCTAGTGGAGAAGGCGCGAAAACACCTTGCCCTGATTGAATAACGGAGCCTGTTTGCGCAGATTGGTGATCGATGGCACGCGGATCAGCAGCCCCCGCACTTCGATCAAGCCTTTGTTGCGCATGTCGCGCAGGATCTTGGAGAAATGCTGCGGCGACAGACCCAGATGGGAAGCCAGATCGCCTTTCTTGAGCGGCAGCGACACGCTGGCGCTGTCGTTTTCCGGATCGATACCGGACAGATTGGCGAGCAGGAAATCGGTGATTCTGGCGTGGCCCGCCTTGGCGTTGGCTTCGATCTCCTGGATCAAATGCCCCACCTTGCGCGCCATGCCGCCCAGCAGTCCCCAGAACACCTGGGGCGATTCGTTGAGGAGGGAAGAAACGGCGGCTTCCGGCAGGCGCAGCAGCACGGCATCGGTCGCGGTCTGGGCGCTGGTGTCGTAATCCTTGCCGAGAAAGAAAGGGCTTTCGGCGAGAAAGTCGCCGCTTTGGGCGATATGTACCACTTTTTCGCTGCCGCAACGTGCCAGCCGCGTCACTTTCACCAGCCCTTCGATCACCAGATACAATCCCTGGCTGCGCTCGCCGGCATGAAACACATATTGCTTGCGGCGTATTGTCAGGCGGCTGATGTTTTTGCACGGATGGCGCGTTTGAAACGCGGCGACGCATTCCAGCAATGCATGGCGTTGTGGATCATTCATCATCTTCTCCTCTGTCAAGCCGGCACAGAAGGCGCGGGCGGTTTTGGCTTGCCCCTAGTTAAACAGAGTCGAAGCGGCAATAGCAGTTACAGAAAACACGAGATGAAATAGGTACAGATGGTGCCCCGTTTTTCTGTGCGCGCAGGGAATGGGCCCGACTGTGTATCACTGCGGCCCTGGCGCAGGGGCAGAATGCAGTCGCCCGGTTTTCCTTGAGGAGTCACATCATGCGTATCATTTTTGCCCTGTTCGCTGCCTTGATGGCTTTTGCCACACTCTCTGCGGCCAACGAAAACGCGAGCGTGCTCGAGCATCCCGTGCTTAATGCGGCACGCACCGGTACAGCGGCTGACATGCGTGAGGTCTTGCAGGCCGAGCCGAGCGCCCGCGATTTGCGTACCGATGTGGGATCGACGCCCTTGCATCTGGCTGCAGCCAATGCCGATCCCGGCGCGCTGCAGGCGTTGCTTGCCGCCGGGGCGGACCCCAATGCGCGCGATCATGACGGCATGACGCCGCTGCACGTCGCCGCCTATTCGCAAAATGCCCGGCACGCGCAGTTTCTGCTGAGCGCCGGAGCGGATCCTTACGCCGTCACTGCCGGTGGGCGCGACCCGACTTCCGTGGCCAGAAAAGCCATGGCGCACGAAGTGGCCGGCGTCATTTCGCTGTGGATACTGAGGCAGTGCGTGCCCGGTCAGGCATGCTGAACCAGGCGCTAATCCAGTCGGTAGCGGCCAGGCTGTCGGCCCAGATGTTTCTCGCCCAGGCGCGGGCGTAGCGGGCTTCGTCGGCGCTGGAGCGTTCGGACAGGCCGCCGGCACCGGCAACGGCGAGAAAGGTTTTTTGCGCGCTGCTGTAATCGAAAATCGTGGCTACGTGCATCGCCTCCGCGAAACTGACGAAGCTGTAGCAGGTGTTCATGACTTTGGGGTGGCGGTTGATGTCCTGGCCGGCGTAGAGATTGGTGAGTGCGGCGGCGAGCACCTTGGCGTGCTGATTGGCCATGTGGCCCGATTTGGGCATCAGGGGCGCTGAGGCGGTGGCGTCGCCGATGATGTGGATGTTCGGGTGGCTGAGCGATTCCAGCGTCAGCCAGTCCACCTCGGCCCAGCGGCCATTGGCGAGCTTCAAGCCGCTGTCGTGACCGATGGCCCGGCCTATGCTGCCGATTTGCTGCGCGGGAATGACGTTCCAGACATCGGCCCGGATCTGGTCAAAATCGAAAATACCTGTACCGGTGCGCGCATCGACGTCGCGCAGCGGCATGTTGGGACGGTAATCGATCAGTTCCGGATAGTGCTTGGCCCAGGCTTGCATGAACAGGGGGCGTTTCGAGGTGACCCCATCGTTGGCATCGAGAATTAAGATTTTCGAGCGTGGTTTGTGTTGGTGGAAATAATCGGCGATCAGGGAAGCGCGTTCGTAAGGCCCGGGCGGGCAGACGTAGGGAATTTTCGGCACCGTCAGCGCGAAGACGCCGCCGTCCGGCATCGCGGCAAGCTGCTGGCGCAGCGCGAGTGTCTGCGGGCCGGCTTTGTAGGCGTGGGGAAAGCGCTCCTGCGCGGCTTCCGATGCCAGGCCGGGCATGTCGGCCGTGACGAAATCGACGCCTGGTGCGAGAACGCAGCGGTCGTAGCTCAGGCTGCTGCCGTCGGTGAGGAAAACCCGGCGTTTTTCCGGGTCGATCCGCTGCGCGTTTGCCTGAATGACTTTGACGCCCATTTGCGCGAGTCCGGCGTAGCTGACGCTGATGTCGGCCAGGCTCGCTTGTCCGGCCAGCACCAGATTGGAAATGGGGCAGGAAATGAATTGCGGCCGGCGTTCGATCAGGGTGACGGCAATCCCGCCCTGGCTCCAGAGGCGCAGGTATTTGGCGGCGGTTGCACCGGCGAAACCGCCGCCGATCACGACGACATGCGGCTGGGCGCGGGTGCCGTGCTTGGCACCCCTGGCGCAGGCACCGAGCAGGCTGAGGGTGCCGGCAGCGGCGAGGGTTTTCAGGAAGGTGCGGCGCAAGGTCATTCTCCAGAGGTGAGTGCTGGTTCTGGTTCGGATGGGTGGGCTGGTTTCTCCGGCCTTTGTTTTTCCAGCCACTGCGCAATCAGCGCGATTTCTTCCTCGCTGTAGCCTCTGACGATCTGCTGCATGACCGTGCTGGGGCGGCCGTAGTGGCGAAATGCGCTCATCTGTTCGCGCAGCCAGGATGCGGGCCGGCCAGCGAGTGGGGGGAGGTTGTCGCTGATGGCGCGTTGGCCGTTGGTGCCATGACAGTTGGCGCAACTGGCCGCCAGGGATTGGGCGAGGCAAACACCACGCATGTTTTCTGCGGCCGGAGCGGCAAGAGAGAAAAAGAGCAGGCCGCAGAGCAGGGCGGCCTGGAAAAGGGGAACCGGGTTCAGAAGTCTGTTCATGTGCTCATGAAAAAAGGGGGATCGGAGGACGCGCGGGTTTGGGGTCGAGATGAGTGTGCACGCCCCCCGATCGGGAGCATTGCGGTGCGGGCTTATTTCGCCTTTTTCGCACCGTTCTGTTCAAGATAGGTCTTGGCGCGGATGCCGATGTCGGCGGCCTTGACCTGGTATTGCCAGATCTGTTCGGCCCACAGCGTCGCTTGCTGCCAGTCCTTCTTCCTGGCGGCATCTTCGGCCTTGGCGCGGGCGTCCTTGGTCTTGTTCAACTGATCGACGGCGTCTTCCATCAGGCTGACCACGTCCGGGAAATCGCGGTAATTGACGCCGGTGATGTAGGCGATGACCTGGTCGATGGTGGCCTGGGTTTCCGTGACTTTCTTCAACTGCTTCTTGTAGTCATCCTCGTTGTAGATGGCCTGCTCGGCAGTGGCGACCTTGGTCGGTTTCCAGCCCTTGGGTTTGATCAGGAGGTAGCCCTGCATTTCCAGGTGCAAGGCCGAGCAGAATTCCGTGCAGTAGTACGGATAGACGCCTTCCTTGTCAGCCTTGAATTTCACCGTCACGGTTTTGCCTGGCTCCACGGAGGCGTGGACGTTGAAGGTGTCGACCGCGAAACCGTGCGTTTCGTCCTGGGCGCGTTCGAGGTTGGTCAGGTGAATGGTGATTTCGTCGCCGACTTCGGCCTCGATTGTTTCAGGCGTGATGTGGGAGCGGATCAGGGTGCCGAAGACTTCCACCTTGTTGCCCTTGCGCACGGTCTTTTCTTCACCGGCACGCACGGCACCCGGGTGGGGCTTGTCGGTACGCGAATCAGTGCCGACCTTGTAACGCACGCCCGGTTTCAGCTTGGACGCCTCGATACCGACCACGTAGTGTGGTTCACCCAGCGGAATCGGCAGGTCGTAGAGCAGTTGCATCTTGTCATCGGTAATGTCGATCAACTGGTGGTTTTGCGGGTGCAGCGGGCCGACGGGGTTGAAACGGTCGATCGAGAGCTTGTTCATGGCGACCAGATATTTGCCCTTGGGATCGACGGTGTCGCCTTCCATCGTCATCAAGTGGCCGATGTTGTAATGGACGGGAATCTTGTCCAGTACGCGCCCTTCGCAGTAATCCCATTTCACGACCTGAGAGTCGACGTAGAGCGAGGTGTAAGCGATGCATTTCTTGGAATCGTATTGCGTGTGCAAGGGACCGAGGCCGACCTGCACCTGCTTGTGCAGCGTTTCCTTCATGCTGATGACGGGAAGGCCGTAAGGGTCCTTGCTTTCAAAGCGCTTCGCCTTGATGGCGGCTTCGATCTTTTCCCAGGAATAGACGGAAACGTGGGTATCGAGCTTGCCGGAGACGGTGATGTGCTTGCCATCCGGCGAAACCAGGACGCCGTGCGGCGATTTCGGCTCCGGCAGCAGGAAGAGAATGCGTTCCTTCACGGCCGTGTCCATCATGATGACGTTGTGGCCGTTGATTTTTTTTGCCTTGCCTTCGGTGACGAGTTCGGCAGCCCGCTTCCAGTTGATGATGTGCATGTAGTCGGTATCTTTTGCCGAGCAGCCTGCTTCATAAGGCGGGCGGCCCTTTTCGATGCCGCCAACGTAGCGTTCCGAACAGAAGGAGTTGGTGAACGACCAGCCGTCCGAGGGGCCTTTGCCCGCATCCGACAAATCCTGCGAATAAGGCGGCAGTTCGACCGAGAAGGATTCCTGCGGGTTGATACGCCCGGCCTTGCGATCGAATTTCCAGTAGGTGACGCCGCCCCGGTATTTTTCGTTGAATTCTTCCAGCGGCACGAATTTGTTGTTTTCCAGCGGCGTGGCGTATTGCGCCGCTTCGATGATGTATTCGGTGTTCGGGGTGACGAAGGCACCGCCGTGTTCGGATTTGAAAATCGGATTGGCAACGAGCTGCTTGGTTTCAAAATCGCGCAGATCGATCACGGCGATGCGCGGATTGGCCTTGTCGTTGATGAAGAGAAACTGGCCGTCGTACTTGCCGTGGGTTTCCGACATGGCCGGGTGATGCGAATCGCCCCAGGTAATTTCCCGGCCGTTGATCCAGCCTTCTTTCAGCACGGCTTTCGAGCCTTCGTCATAGCCGTAACCCTGCCAGGGCTCGGGTGTGAACACGGCGATGTACTTGAGAATGCGCATCGACGGGATGCCATAGACCAGTACCTGCCCGGACTGGCCGCCCGAGGAAAAAGCGATGAACTCGTCGCGTTTGCCGGTCGGTACGTAGGTTTTTGCGGCAGCCAGCAAATCCTGCTGCGACAGATTGCGGCGTTTCATCACGTCCTGCAGCGATTCGGCTGCCAGCGCGGAAAGCGACAGGCTGGCCGCAAGCCCGAGCGATGTGAATAGCGCCAGTGGGCGCATGGTAAATGAAGGCATTTTCTTCCCCTTGGAATGACATAAGGATCGGTACGGATCTTGAGTCAATACAGCGCCCGATGCTTCGCAGCCGCTGCCAACGCGAGGGGCAGTCGCTGACGAAATGCAGGCCTTTTTGACGCCGTCAGTAGAGCATGGGGGAAAAACACGGCTCGATAACAGTCAGCCGCAAATTGTTTGGGCACAGTTGCAGCCGGTGTACTTGGTGATCGGTACAGATGGGTGGCGCAGGTGCGGGCGCTGCCGCTTGAATCCTCAAAACGGAAAATCCAGTCATTGCAAGCCGATCTGTGCGCCGGCCCCGATGGCACGCTTGTTGCTGATTGATCGCCATCCAATCTCGCAACAGGTGCGGTGCCATGATGATCCCGTCCATTTCCGCTTTTTACGCCACGTCCGCAATATCGGCCGCATCCCCTGCGGCGGCGGCCCGGCAAAATCCGGTCGCGGCGGCGGCAGTTTCTGCCGGCACCGCGCATATTTCACAAGCGGCGCGCGATCTGATCGCCGCTGAGCAAGGCCGGGGCAGCACCGGCGGCACAACCCGGAATCCCCGTCTTGAAACCAACCTCGGGGCCATGGATGTGGATCTCGACGCGTATTTCGCGCCCGATGGAAATTTCGATCCGGACAGCACCCCGCTGTTGCTGCCCGGTGCGGGTAACGTGGCCGCGCTTTCCGCTCATGTTTCCGCGCGGATGCCCGGTTTTCTGGCCGAACACGGCATCCCGGAAGCGCCGGCCAGCATCAGCTACGACAGCGCGGGCCGGATGCAATTGCCGGCCGATTATCCCTATGCCGAGGCGTTTTCGCGGGCCGTTGCAGAAAACCCGGTGATGGCGCGTCAACTCAGCACGACGGCGGCGCTGGCTTCGGTCACGGCGGATATGGAAAAATCGCTCGCCTTCCAGCGCGAATACCGCGCTGCCGGGTCGGCGGCGGAGATTGCGGCCGTCTTGGCCCGTCACGCGTATCTGTTCGCCGATGACCGCTACAGCGCGCCCGCAACGCTCAATTTCGGAGCAGACGGCAAGCTTCTTGGCCTGAGCACGGGGTGAATCAGACCGCAGAAAGAACCAAGGGAAGCAGACAAAGAGAAACGGGGGCGGGAGCCACCAGCTCCCGCCCCCGTGGAGATCAATCTGGCAGATCAGCGCAGCAGCTTGCCGCCCGGCCCGATCACCGTCATTTCGACGAAGCGTGAGCCGCTGCGGGCAGTGGCCGAGTAATTGATCCGGTAGCCGCCGAAATCCACGTTGTTGATGCTTTCCAGCGCGCTGACCAGTTTTTCGCGCGACAGATCGCGCCCGGCGCGGCGCAGCCCTTCGACCATGACGCGGGCAGTGAGGTAGGCTTCCAGGCCGTAATAGGAGTACTGGCCCGCTTTGGCCGCCAGTTTCTGGTATTCGCGCACGACGGGAATGGTGTCGTTCCAGGGGTAGGGCACGACTTGCGAAATGCCGATGCCGCGCGAGTCCTTGCCCAGGTCCTGTATCAATTGCTCGGTGCCGATGGGCGACAAGGTCATCAGCATCGGGTGCTGGCCGGCATCCTTCATGGCACGGACAAAAGCCGTGGTGGGTTTGTACAGGCTGACCATGACCACCGCCTGCGGGTTGACCTTGCTGATGGCCTGCACGGCGGCCTTCACGTCGAGCGCGTTGCGTTCGACCGTGCCCACTGCCGCTGGCGTCAGCTCGTGTTTTTTCAGGGCAGCGGTGACGCCATCCAGGCCAGCTTTGCCGAATCCGTCGTTCTGATAGAACACGGCGATGCTGCGCAGACCCAGCGCCACCATCTGGTTGACGATGGCTTCCGTTTCGTCGTTGTAACTGGCGCGGATATGGAACATGAAGCGCGAGTTGGGGTTACTGGCAATCGGCTGGCGCAGTGCAGGCGCCCCGGAAATGGTGCCGACCAGCGGCACGCCGGCAGGGCCGAAGACGGTGTTCATGGTGGCTTCGGTGGGGCTGGAACCGAAGAAGGAGAGCAGCGCGAAAGCCTGTTTGTCCTTGATGAGGCTTTGCGTATTGGCGACGGCCCGTTCGGTTTCGTAGCCATCGTCGAGCGCGACGAGTTCCAGCTTGCGCCCATTCACGCCGCCGGCCTTGTTGATCTGGGAAAAATAAGCCTGGATGGTCTGCTGCATCTCCATGCCATACGCCCCGTTGGGGCCGCTCAAGGGGGCAGACATGCCCAGCGTGATGGTGTTTTCGCTGACCCCCGGCTCGGCGGCGCAGACGGACGACAGCGCGAGCAGGCTGGCGGCGATGAGATGCTTGAAACGCTCCATGCGGATACCCTCCTAAAAATATGCCGTGATTTTAGCAGTGAGAAGGGCAGCTCCGGTTCACATGGAGCGCCTGTAATTGCGCACTGAATTGCCTGCCGCTCACTCGCCGAAGAAATCCCGCACCTTGTCCATCCACGATTTCGCGCGCGGGTTGTGCTTGTGGCCGGAATCCTTGCTCGATTCTTCCAGCTCGCGCAGCAATTCCTTCTGCCGGTCGGTGAGGTTGACCGGCGTTTCGACGATGACGTGGCACATCAGGTCGCCATGGTTGTTGCTGCGTACGCCCTTGATGCCCTTGCCGCGCAGGCGGAAGACACGGCCCGACTGGGTTTCCGGCGGAATCTTGATGGCGGCGGCGCCGTCCAGCGTCGGAATCTCGATTTCGCCGCCGAGCGCGGCGGTGGTGAAGGAGATCGGCATTTCGCAATGCAGATCGTTGTGCTCGCGCTGAAACACCGCATGTTGCTTGAGGTGGATCTGCACGTACAGATCGCCCGGCGGGCCGCCGTTGACGCCGTGTTCGCCTTCGCCGGCCAGACGGATGCGGTCGCCGGTATCGACGCCGGCAGGAATTTTCACCGAGAGGGTCTTGTGTTGCTTGATCCGCCCGGCGCCGCCGCAGCTTTTGCAGGGGTCGGCGATGAAACGGCCCGTGCCGTGGCATTTGTGGCAGGTCTGCTGGATGGAGAAGAAACCTTGTTGCAGGCGCACCTGGCCGGAGCCTCCGCAGGTCGGGCAGGTTTTCGGCTGGGTGCCGGCCTTGGCGCCGCTGCCTTTGCAGGGTTCGCAGACTTCCATGGTCGGAATGCGAATTTTCGTCTCCGTGCCTTTCGCCGCCTGTTCGAGCGTGATTTCCAGGTTGTAGCGCAGGTCGGCACCGCGATAGATGTTGGAACGCCCGCCGCCTCCACCGCCGCCGCCGCGTCCGCCGAAGATTTCATCGAAGATGCCGCCGAAAGCATCGGCAAAACCGCCCATGCCGGCTCCGCCGAAACCGCCGCCCATCCCCGCCTGCGGGTCGACGCCGGCATGGCCGTACTGGTCATAGGCCGCGCGTTTCTGGGCATCCGACAGAATCTCGTAGGCTTCCTTGGCTTCCTTGAATTTTTCCTCCGCCGCCGGATTGTCCGGGTTGCGGTCGGGGTGGTGTTTCATGGCCAGCTTGCGGTAGGCCTTCTTGATTTCGTCGTCGGAGGCATCGCGGTTGACGCCGAGGATTTCGTAAAAGTCGCGTTTTGACATGCTATGTCCCGTCTATGTGACAAAGGCACCGAGCACCGCCGGAGGATTCCGGGAGGCTCGGTGCCGCGTGGTCAAGTCAAGGATTATTGCTTCTTGTCCTTGTCCACTTCCGTGAATTCGGCATCGACGACGTCGCCTTCGACGGTTTTTTCCTGCGGCTGCTCGCCGCTGGTTGCACCGGCAGTGCCTGCTTCGGCCTGCTGCTGGGCGTACATCTTTTCGCCGAGCTTCTGGGCGGCGGCGGCCAGGGCTTCGGTCTTGGCGGTGATGACATCCTTGTCGCCGTCGCGCAGCACGTCCTCGACCTCCTTGATGGCCTGATCGATGCTTTCCTTCTCGCCGGCATCCAGCTTGTCGCCGTATTCGGTGAGCGATTTTTTGACCATATGCACCATGCCGTCGGCCTGATTGCGGGCGTCCGCCAGTTCGTGCGCCTTCTTGTCTTCCTCGGCGTGCAGTTCGGCGTCCTTCACCATGCGCTGGATTTCGTCTTCGCTCAAGCCGGAGTTGGCCTTGATGGTGATCTTGTTTTCCTTGCCGGTGGCCTTGTCCTTGGCGGTGACGTGCATGATGCCGTTGGCGTCGATGTCGAAGATGACTTCGATCTGCGGCATGCCGCGTGGCGAGGGCGGGATGCCTTCGAGGTTGAACTGGCCGAGGCTCTTGTTGCCGGCCGCGACTTCGCGCTCGCCTTGCAGGACGTGGATGGTCACGGCGGACTGGTTGTCGTCGGCGGTGGAGAACACCTGGCTCGCCTTGGTCGGGATGGTAGTGTTCTTCTGGATCAGCTTGGTCATGATGCCGCCGAGCGTTTCGATGCCGAGCGACAGCGGGGTGACGTCCAGGAGCAGCACGTCCTTGACGTCGCCTTGCAGTACGCCGCCCTGGATGGCCGCGCCGACGGCGACGGCTTCATCGGGGTTGACGTCGCGGCGCGCTTCCTTGCCGAAGAATTCCTTCACCTTGTCCTGCACCTTGGGCATGCGCGACTGGCCGCCGACCAGGATGATGTCGTCGATCTCGCTGGCCTTGACGCCGGCATCCTTGAGCGCGATCTTGCACGGCTCGATGGAACGGTCGACCAGCTCTTCCACCAGGGCTTCCAGCTTGGCGCGGGTGATCTTCACGGCGAGGTGCTTGGGGCCGGAGGCATCTGCCGTGATGTAGGGCAGGTTGACTTCGGTCTGCTGGCTGGAAGAGAGCTCGATCTTGGCTTTTTCCGCCGCTTCCTTGAGGCGTTGCAGGGCGAGCACATCCTTCTTCAGGTCGACGCCCTGTTCCTTCTGGAATTCGCCAATGATGTAGTCGATCAGGCGCTGGTCGAAGTCCTCGCCGCCGAGGAAGGTGTCGCCGTTGGTGGCGAGCACTTCAAATTGCATTTCGCCGTCGACGTCGGCGATCTCGATGATGGAGATGTCGAAGGTGCCGCCGCCCAGGTCATAGACGGCGATCTTCTTGTCCTTGCCGGCGACTTTGTCCATGCCGAAGGCGAGCGCTGCGGCGGTCGGTTCGTTGATGATGCGCTTGACTTCCAGACCGGCGATGCGGCCCGCGTCCTTGGTCGCCTGGCGCTGGCTGTCGTTGAAGTAGGCCGGCACGGTGATGACGGCTTCGGTGACTTCCTCGCCGAGGTAGTCCTCGGCGGTCTTCTTCATCTTGCGCAGCACTTCGGCGGACACCTGCGGCGGCGCGATCTTCTTGTCGCGCGCTTCGACCCAGGCGTCGCCGTTGTCGGCCTTGACGATCTTGAAGGGCATCAGGGCGATGTCCTTCTGCACTTCCTTTTCCTCGAAGCGACGGCCAATCAGGCGCTTCACCGCGTACAGGGTGTTCTTCGGGTTGGTGACGGCCTGGCGCTTGGCCGGCGCGCCGACCAGGATCTCGCCGTCGTCGGTGTAGCCGATGATGGACGGCGTGGTGCGCGCGCCTTCCGCGTTTTCGATGACTTTCGGTGCGCCGCCTTCCATGATGGCGACGCAGCTGTTGGTGGTGCCGAGGTCGATACCGATGATCTTGCCCATGTTCGTTTTCCTTCAAAAAGAATTGTCGATGTCTACGAGGTGGGGCCGCAGCCCCGGAATTTCAAGGGATTATTTGCCTTTCGCCACCATGACCATGGCCGGGCGCAGCACGCGTTCGGCGATCAGATAGCCCTTTTGCAGGACGCTGACCACGGTGTTGGCTTCCTGCTCGGAATCCACTATGCTGATGGCCTGATGCTGGTGCGGGTCGAATTTTTCGCCGATCGGGTCGATTTCCTTGAGGGCGTTCTTCTCGAAGGCGGCGAGCAGTTGTTTGTGAATCAGTTCGACGCCGGTGCGAAAGGTGTCCACCGTCTGTTCTTCGACGGCGAGCGCGGCATCCAGGCTGTCCTTGACGGCGAGCAGATCGCCGGCGAACTTTTCGACGGCGAATTTGTGCGCCCTGCTCACATCTTCCTGGGCGCGGCGGCGGATGTTCTCAGCTTCTGCCTTGGCGCGCAGGAAGGCGTCCTGCAATTCGGCGATCTGGGCCGTCAGTTTTTCGTTGACGGCTTGCAGTTCATGTGCCGGAAGAGGGGTTTCCGGGGCTTCGGCTGCCGGGTTCAGGGTTGGATCGGGGTTTTCAGGCTGGATTTCTTCGTGGGCCATGCGTCATTCTCCAAAAAAACTCAGATGCAGATGGGGATGGTTGAAGGTATTTCAAGCCTGCGTGCAACAAATTTAACAAAGCTTGCGTATTGTGTATTTCTGCGCCGTGCTAGCATCGCCTGACGGGCGGACTGGCGAGAGCGACCTGGCGGGCCGCAAGGGATAAAAAACAAGAGACGAGGCATCGGAAAAACGACGGATATGGACGCAATCGGGGAAACGATCGGCAAATACCGCGTCATTCGCGAATTGGGCAAGGGTGCGACAGCTACGGTCTACCTGTGCGATGACCCCGACGCGGGGCGGCAGGTGGCGGTGAAGGTCATCCGCTTCGGCAAGGATTGCGCCGCCATGTCGCGCCGTTTGCGCAAACTGTTCCAGAATGAGGGGATGGTGTCGCGCCGCCTCAATCACCCGAACATCGTGCAGGTGTACGACGCGGTGGTGGAGGACGATTACGCCTATCTGGCGATGGAATTCGTCGACGGTTTCAGCCTGGAAGATCATTGCCGCATCGACAAGCTGCTGCCCATGCACCGCGTCGTCGGCATCATCTTCAAGTGCGCGATGGCGCTGGATGCGGCGTTTCGCCAAGGCATCATCCACCGCGACATCAAGCCGGCCAACATCCTGATCGCGGCGGACGACGAGCCGAAAATCGCCGATTTCGGGCTGGCGCTCAATCTCAACAAGGATCTCGACCGCGATTCCACCTTCATCATGGGCGTCGGCTCGCCGGCCTACATGTCGCCGGAGCAGATCAAGGGCTATCCGCTCAACCAGAAAACCGACCTCTATTCGCTGGGCGTGCTGATGTTCCAGCTGCTCACCGGGCGCCTGCCGTTCCGGGCGAGCAATCAGGCGACCCTGGTGTACAAGATCATCAACACCGATGCGCCGCCAGTCACCGCGCTCAATCCGAATCTGCCGGAAGGCCTGAACGCGGTGGTCAAAAAGGCGCTGGAGAAGGATCTGTACAGCCGCTACCGCAACGGCGCGGAAATGGCCAAGGATTTATCCTCGGTGCGTTTCCAGATTCTGGAAGAAGACGAAACCGTCAACGACCAGCGCCATTTCGAGCGCCTGCGCCGGCTACCGTTTTTTACCGAATTCGAGAACGTCGAATTATGGGAGGTGCTGCGCGTCGCCGTGTGGCGCGAGGTGGCGGCCAACGTCGCGCTGATCCGCGAGGGCGAGCACAACAAGCTCTTTGGCATCATCATCGAAGGCAACGTCGAAGTTTCGCTCGAAGGCAAGGCCATTTGTCGCCTGGGCGCGGGCGAGCCGGTGGGGGAGGTCACTTTCCTGCATCCGGCCAGCGATCTGCGCCACGCCAGCGCGGTGACGCTGGAGCCCACCCGTTTCCTTGAAATCAACGCCTCGGCGCTCATGCTCGCTTCGGAAGAGTTGCTGGAGCGCATGAAGAACAGCCTGCTGGTGCGTTTCATCGAACGCTTCCGCCAGATCAACAAACTCGCCGCCGCCCAAGGTGCCCGCGCCGTTGATCCCTTGCAGAGTTCGCAATACGGCAGCGGGTTCGGGTTGAAGCTGATGGATTAAGGCCCGGGTCATGAACCCGGACCCACATCAAATATCAATCAGCTTCTTTGCAGGGCCTTCAGGCCCCAACCAAGGGTGCAGCATCACACCCGGAAACGCCCCACCAGATTTGCCAGACTTTCGGCCAGATGCTTGAGGTCGTGCACCGTGTGCGTGGTGCGGCCGACGGCGCTGTCGTTGTCGCGCGCCATGCCGGCGATGGCTTCGATGTTGTTTTCGACGTCGCCGGAGAAGCGGTGCTGCTGCTCGGTGGCGGCGGCGATTTCGTCGAGGCCGTGATCCACTTCGGCAACCGAGCCGCTGGTCGCTTCGAGCACGCTGGCCACCGCCGCGACGGCGGACTGGCTGCTGTTCAGGTGATGCACGCCGGCTTCGATGCTGCGCCGCACGGAAACCGACTGGGCATTGAGCGCCGCCGTGATGGTGTCGATTTCGCTGGCCGAGCGGGCTGATTTTTCGGCGAGTTTGCGCACTTCGTCGGCCACCACGGCGAAACCGCGGCCTTGCTCGCCAGCGCGCGCGGCTTCGATGGCGGCGTTCAGGGCGAGCAGGTTGGTCTGGTCGGCGATGTCCTTGACTTCGCGCGTCATGGCGCTGATGGCGTCGGTGTTATGCACGAAGTTCTCGACCGATTCGGCCATTTCCTTGACGGCGCGCTCCACCACCGACATTTCGCCGAGCAGGGTTTGCAGGTTCTGGTTGCCTTCGTTGGCGCGGTTCAGGCTTTCCTGCGATTGCGACTGCACGCGCTCTGCGCTCTGCGCGATGGCCGAGATGCTGGCGACCAGTTGCTCGACCGAGGCCGCCGCGGCATTGGATTTTTCGTTCTGCTGGCGCGAACTGTCCGCAACCTGATCGGCGCTTTCCGAAAGGCTGGTGATGCGCGCCGCGACCTGACCGGCGGCATCGCGCACCTGGCCGATCAGTTGCTGGAAGTTGGCCATCACTTCGTTGAACACTTCGGAGGCCTGACCGACTTCGTCCTGCCCGTTGACCGGCAGGCGGCGCGTCAGGTCGCCTTCGCCGCGCGCGATGTCGCGCAGGCCGTCGCGCAGATGTTCGAGCGGCGCGGTGACGAAGTGGCGGGTCAGGGCATAGACGATGATGAGCAGCAGGCCCAGCGCGCCCAGCGCGGCGCCGGCAATTTTCAGGCGGAAGGCGGAAACTTCGTTTTCGACGGAATCCAGCGACACCTTCATGCTCACCAGACCGAGCACGGTGCCTTCCGGCGTCTGGTGGCAGAGGATGCAGTCCTTGCCGAGATAGTTCTTGGCGGCGTTGGTCGGATTGATGACGCGCAGGAAGGCGTGGCCGTTTTCGTGATCCACCGCCATGTATGGCTTGCCGGTCTGCATGACCTGCTGTTCGAGCGCATCGAGTGGGCGGCTGCTCTTGGTGTCCGGGCCGTAGAGCTTGGACACGGCCTCGCTGCGGGCGACGTGCAGGTCCTTGATGATGGAGAGCTGCTTGATCTGGTCGAGGAATACCTCGCGCTGGCCGACGGTGCCGGTAATCATCATGCCGGTGAGGCCGGCCATGGTCATCTCGTGGATGCTTTGTGCGAAACCCTGCGCTTGCTTGATGGAGGTGTCGCGGTTGACCTGCGTCATCCAGACGATGGCACCGGCCCAGATCAGCGCCAGGACCAGCCAGATGGCAGCGGTGAGACGGACCCAGATTTTCAAGTCGGCAAAACGAGACATTGCTGTAACCTTTTTATTTTATGCTTCTTGGCAAGCCGGCGCTGGAAGGGAACACGACGGCAGGACGAACTCTCCACTGCGAGATTGTGCCAGCCGGGGTCAAGTGTGCCAAGAGGGATACCACTTTATTTGCGGTTTTGCATTTGCCGACGTTTATGAACAATTTGTAACAGCCGCGTTACGGGCGCGAAGTTAAACTGCCGCCCATGCCGAGTTTCCAACACACTTTTCTGGGCGTTTGCGGCCTGTGCGCCGCTCTGGCCTCGGGGTTCGCACATGCGGATGGCCCCACTTTCGACGATCCGTTGCGCGCGGAAGAAACCCTGCGTCTGCGCGGCGCGACGCTGCTGGCCGCCCGGGTGGCGGAGCGCCCATGCGCCGAGCAATTGCCGGCAACGCCCTTGAGCGCTGCCGACGCCGTCGACCTGGCGCTCTGCCGCCAGCCGCAGACGCGCGAAGTATGGGCAACGGCGCGGGCGCAGGCGGCGCAGCTCGGCGTGGCGCGCGCCGCCTGGCTGCCGACGCTGGATGGCCGGGTGACAGGCACCAGCAGCCGCCGCGACGGGCAGACGACGGATCAGCAGAACGCCAGTCTTTCCCTCTCCTGGCTGGTATTCGACGGCGGCCTGCGCCGCGCCAATCAGGACAGCGCCGAGGCCTTGCTGGACGTGGCGCTGGCCAACCGCGACACGACCGTGCAGGCGGTTTTTCTCGCCGCTCTGCAAACCTATTACAACGCCCAGGCGACGCAATCTGCGGTCGCCGCCGCGCAGCAGAGCGAACGCTCGGCGCAGGAAAGTCTGGCCGCCGCGCAATTACGCTACGAGGTCGGCACCGGGACGCCAGCGGATCGCTTGCAGGCGCAGACGGCGGCCTCGCAGGCGCGGCTCAACCGGCAGCGGGCCGAGGGCGAGGCGCGCAACGCGCTGGGCGCGCTGGCCGACGCGCTGGGCTTTCCGGCCGCCACGGCCTTTGCCCTGGCCGAGCCGGAGTCGCCGGGCGAGCTGACCGGTTTCCAGCGTGACGTCGACGGCCTGATCCGCGCCGCGCTGGAACAGCGTCCCGATCTGCGTGCCGCGCAAGCGCAGCTGCGCGCCGTCGACGCCAGCATCGATGCGGCGCGGGCGCAGGGGCGGCCGAGCCTGTCCCTGAGCGCCGGCCCCAACTGGCAGCGCTTGGAAGGCGAACGCAGCCACGGCAACAGCATCGGCCTGACGCTGAGCGTGCCGATCTTCACCGGCTTCGAGAACAGTTACCGCATCCGCGCCGCCGAAGCGCTGCGCGACGCGCGGCTGGCCCAGAACGAGCGCTTGCAGAACCAGGTGACGCTGGATGTCTGGCGAGCCTACCAGAATCTGCAGACGGCGGCGGAAGCCGTGCAGACCACGCGCGACCTGCTGGCCAGCGCCGAACAGTCCGAGCGGGTGGCGCTCGGCCGCTACAAGGCGGGCGTCGGCAATGTGCTGGATCTGCTGAACGCGCAAAGCGCGCTCGCCACGGCGCGGGTGCAGCGCATCCAGTCGGAACTCGACTGGCACGTATATCGCGCGACCCTGGCGCAAGCCATGGGGGCGCTGGACGACACGCTGCTCGCCGCAGCCCCGGAAAGACCTTGAATATGAAGAAGAAAATAATCCTTGGCGCTATCTTGCTGGCCGCGCTCGGCCTCGCTTACTGGTGGTTCGCCGGGCGCGCCGCGCAGAATCCGGCGCAGCGCTATCGGACGGTGGAAGTGCAGCGCGGCAGCGTGGTGCAGAGCGTATCGGCCAACGGCACGCTCAACCCGGTGGTGCTGGTCAGCGTCGGCACGCAGGTGTCCGGCACGGTGAGGAAGCTTTACGTCGATTTCAACGATCAGGTGAAGGCCGGCCAGCCCCTGCTGGAACTCGACGACGCCCTGGTCGCGGCGAGCGAGCGGCAGAGCGCGGCGAACGTGCTGAGCGCGCAGGCGGCGCTGGAACTGGCGAACGCCAACGAAAGCCGGATGCGGGCGCTGCTGGCGCAGGAATACGTGTCGAAGCAGGAGTATGACCAGGCGGCGCAGGCGCTGAAATCGGCACGCGCCCAACTGGCGCAGGCGCAGGCGTCGAATGCGCGGGACCGCGCCAATCTGGGCTACACCATCATCCGCTCGCCTGTGGATGGCGTGGTGATCGATCGCGTGGTCGACCTGGGGCAGACCGTGGCGGCGAGCTTCCAGACGCCGACCCTGATCAAGATCGCGCAAGACCTCACCGAGATGCGCATCGACACCAGCTTCGCCGAAGCCGATCTGGGCAACATCCGCGAAGGGCAGGCAGCGAAATTCACCGTCGACGCCTTCCCGGATCGCCAGTTCGCGGGCGTGGTGCAGCAGATCCGCCTCAATCCGACGACGCAGCAGAACGTCGTCACCTACAACGTGCGCATTTCCGTCGCCAACCCGGAACACATCCTGCTGCCGGGCATGACCGCCTACGTCACGATCGGCGTGCAGTCGCGCGAGGACGCCCTGCTGGTGCCGAATGCGGCCTTGCGTTTCAAGCCGGCGGAGGCGGTTGCGGAAAAGGAAAAGGCTGCCAACAACAAGGCTGCCGACAGGCCCGCAGGCAAAGCCGCCGAAAAACCGCAGGCGGACGGCTCCGGCAAGGACAGGAAACGCGCCGGACAGGGCGCGACGCTCTACGTGCTGGCGCAGGGCAAATTGCAGCCGGTCAGCGTGCGCCTGGGGATCACGGACAGCCGCAACACCGAAGTGCTGGGCGGCGAGTTGGGCGGCGATTTGCAGCCGGGCGCGCTGGTGGTCGTCGGCGAAAACGGTGGCGCGGTCAAGCCGCCGTCCTCCGTCGGCATGCGGATGTTCTGATGGCGGACGCGGTCATCCGGGTCGAAGGGCTGGGCAAGTCCTATCAGACGGCGGCCGGCGAATTCCCCGCCCTGCGCGGCGTGGATCTGCGGGTGGAAGCGGGCGAGTATCTGGCGATCATGGGGCCGTCCGGTTCCGGAAAATCGACCTTCATGAACCTCCTCGGCTGCCTCGACCGCCCCAGCGGCGGTGCTTACCATCTGGCCGGGGCCGACGTGGCGCAGATGGACAAGGATGCGCTGGCGCGGCTGCGCAATCACACCTTGGGCTTCGTCTTTCAGGGCTTCAACCTGCTGCCGCGCATGAGCTTGCAGGACAACGTGGCGCTGCCGCTGGTGTACGCCGGCGTGGACAAGGCCGCCCGCCGGGCGCGGGCGCGCGTCCTGCTCGAGCGCGTGGGCCTGGGGCAGTACGCCGATTCCCTGCCCAACCGCATCTCCGGCGGCCAGCAGCAACGGGTGGCGATCGCCCGGGCGCTGGTCAACCAGCCGCGCCTCATTCTCGCCGACGAACCGACCGGCAACCTCGACAGCCAGACCAGCGAGGACATCATGGCCCTGTTCGATGAACTGAACCGCGACGGCATCACCATCGTGCTGGTGACGCACGAACTGGACATCGCCGAACACGCCAAGCGTCAGGTGCGTTTCCGCGACGGACAGATCATCAGCGACCACCTGACCGGAGCCGCGCCATGATCCGCCCGATGCTCGGCGAAGCCTGGTCGGCGATGAACGCCAACCGCCTGCGCGCGGCGCTGACCATGCTCGGCATGGTGATCGGCGTCGGCGCGGTGGTCATCATGCTGGCCATCGGGCAGGGCGCGCAGTTCGCCATTCAGCAGACGATCAGCACGATGGGTTCCAATCTCTACATCGTGCTGTCCGGTTTTTCGTCCAGCGGCGGCGTCAGAAGCGGCAGCGGCGGCGGGCCGACCCTGACCGTGGCCGACGCCGACGCCATCGCCGAACTCGACGGCGTGGTCAATGTCGCGCCCACCCATCAGGGGTCGCGGCAAGTCATCTACGGCGCGCAGAACTGGAGCACCCAGGTCATCGGCACCACCCCGGCCTACCTCGACGCACGCGCCTGGAGCCTTGCCGGCGGCAGCGGTTTCAGCGATTCCGACGTGCGCTCGGCGACGCGGGTGGCGGTGATCGGCAAGACCGTGGCCGAAAACCTCTTTGGCGACGAGGAGCCGGTGGGCAAGACGATGCGCATCCAGCAAAGCCCCTTCGTGGTGATCGGCGTTCTGGGGCCGAAGGGGCAGAGCCTGGACGGGCGCGATCAGGACGATACCGTGCTGATTCCGCTCACCACCGCGCAGCGCAAGGTGTTCGGCACGCCCTTCGTCGGTTCGGTGCGCATGATCATGGTGCAGACTTCGCGCGCCGACAACATGGAGCAGGTGATGGCGCAGACCACCGCGCTCCTGCGCCAGCGCCACCATCTGCGCGAGGACACGCCGGACGATTTCTTCATGCGCAATCTGTCGGCGGCGGCGGAATCGGAAGCCGCCACGACGCGCACCATGTCGATCCTGCTCGGGGCGATCGCCTCGATTTCCCTGATCGTCGGCGGCATCGGCATCATGAACATCATGCTGGTGTCGGTCACCGAGCGTACCCGTGAAATCGGCATCCGCATGGCGATCGGGGCGCGTCAGCGCGACATCCTGATGCAGTTCCTGCTGGAAGCGGTGATGATCTCCTTCGCCGGCTGCTTTACCGGGCTGCTGCTGGGCATTGCGATCGCGCTGGGCATCAACGCCCTGACCGGCATGGTCATCGTCATTTCCGGTACGGCGGCGCTGCTGGCGTTTGCCGTGGCGGCCAGCGTCGGCATCTTCTTCGGCTGGTATCCGGCGCAGAAAGCGGCCCGCCTTGATCCGATCGAAGCCCTGCGCTATCAGTGATCGAGCCGCGTTATTGCGCGATAAGCGCAAACGATGGGGCGGCCTGATTTGATCTGGCGCGTTTACCGCGCTTGGCGGAAAACCTAGTCTGCCCGCTTTGCTCGCCAGTTTCGCTTGCCCGGATACCATCTATGTTCGCGCCCATGTTCGCCCAGTCGCCATTCTCCCGCCGCCGTTTCCTGCTTGCCGCCGCGCTGTGGCCCGCGCTGCGCCCGCTGCATGCCGCGCCGAAGAATGGACGGGTGGTGATTGCCGGCGGCGGCTGGGGCGGCCTGCGGGCCGCGGCGGCGCTGCGCCGGTATGCGCCGGGGCTGGAGGTGACGCTGGTCGACCGGGCGCGGCATTTTTCCTCCTTCGTCGGCAGCAACCGCTGGCTGGTCGGCCATGCTGGCGCGCCAGAACCGCAGCAGCGCGACTACGCGGCGCTGGCGGCGGCGCGCGGCTATCGTTTTCTGCGTGGTGAAATGACCGGCATCGAGCGAGGTGCCCGCCTCCTGCACACCAGCGCCGGGGCTTTGCCCTACGACTGGCTGGTGCTGTCGCCGGGCGTCGAGGAGGATTGGCAGGCGTGGGGCATCGACGATGCGGCCACGGCGGCCCGTCTGGAGAACGAGTGTTCGGGCGCGATGGCGCGCGCGGCGCACCTGCCGGGACTGCGCGAGCGCTTGCGGAAATTTACGGGCGGCGACCTGCTGCTGGCGGTGCCGCCCGCGCCCCACCGCTGCCCGCCAGCGCCTTACGAGCGCGCGCTGCTGCTCGCCTGGTGGCTGAAAAAACAGCGCCTGCCCGGCAAGCTGATCGTGATTGACCCTAATCCCCTGATGCCCGCCTATCGGCGCGCCTTCAACGATATCTGGCGGGAGCAGATCACCTATCTCGACCATGCCCGGGTGCGCAGCGTCGATCTCGACAAGCGCAGCGTCAGCACCGATCTGGACGACATTCCCTTCGCCCTGGCGCTGCTGTCGCCGCCGCAGAAAGCGCCCGCCTGGCTGGCCGCGGCCGGTTTTCTGGCTTCCGCGGGCGATCCCTGGGGGGCGCAGGACCCGCTGACGCTGCGCAGCCGGGTCGATGAGCGCATCTTCATCATCGGCGACGCCGCCGGGCGGGTGTCTCCGCAGTTCGGCCATTACCCGAAAACCGGCCACGTCGCCGCCGCCATGGGGCAGATGGTGGCGGCGCGGATTGCCGGCGCCGGTGAAGCGCCGCAATGGCCGGACAGCGTATGCCATCTGCTGACGGGCGTCGAGCCGGATGCCGGCATCCGGCTGGAAGTCGACTACCGCCGCCGGGGCGACGGTTTTCTCATGCAGGAAGTCCGGCAGCAGCAGGAAGCCGATCCGCTGGCCGCTGCCGCCGCCTGGGCGGCGGCGCAGTACGCGGAATTCCTCTAGGGCAGCTTTGAACAAATCCGTTTGCCCTGAGCCTGTCGAAGGGCCTCACCTGCAACATCAAGGGCTTCGACAGGCTCAGCCCGAACGGTTCTGATTTATTCAGAACTTCCCTGGCTTGGCGGTTTTTGCTACCTGGTTTATCGCTTAGTGGCGCGCCCAGGTTTTGGTGGAGCCGTCGGGCAGCACCAGCAGCGTTTCGTAAAACTCGCGGCGCACGCGCTGTTCGGCGGTGTTGGTGTCGAGCACGGTGCAGGCGGTCTGGCAGGTCGGGCTGGAATATTCCCGGCCCGGCGCGCCCAGCGGCAGTCCCGGCACGGCCAGCCCGCGCGCCTTGGGTTTTTCGGCGAGCAGTTCCTTGATCTGGTCGGCGTGCACGTGGCCTTCGATGAAATAACCGGCCACCGTGGCGCTGGGAACGGCTTCCAGTTCGCGCGGCACCTTCAGCTTGCGCTTGATCGCATCCATGTCGTCGGTTTGCGTGACGTCCACCTTGAAGCCGTGCTGGCGCAGATGCTCGGCCCAGTCGATGCAGGCAAGGCAAACCTTGGGTGAATAGGCTTTGATGGTTGGCAGTTCCGCCGCCTGTGTTGCAGCGGCGGAAGTGAAAAACAGGGCGAGGAGGAGGGAAAATCGTTTCAGCATGGCTTCTTCGCCTGACAGCCTTTGAGAATCCACAGGGCCAGCACGCCGGCGGTTTCGTCGGCCTTGACCTTGCGCGCCATGGCGGTGGCGTCGCGCCCGTTGTCGGTGACGGCCAATGGATCGGCCCCCGCTTCGAGCAGTATCTGCACGTGCGTTGCACGGCTGGCGTAGGCGGCCATGTGCAGCGGCGTGGCTCCTTCGGCATCGCGCGCGTTGACGTTGGCCCCGGCCTCGATCAAGGCGCGCAGGGCGCCGGTGTCGGGGTTCATCGCCGCGAGGTGGATGGCTTGCGAGCCCAACTGGGTGCGTTGATCGCGGGCACCGGGGTCTTTTTTCAACACGCGCTTGACGGCCTCTGCGCCACCCAGGCGGGCGGCGTCATGTATTGGAGAATCCGGAGAAAAGGTCTGGGCCAGGGCCGATGCGGCGAATAAACCGAGGGCGAGGCTGAGTGAAAAGAGGCGCATGGTGAGGGGCTGGAGTTGGCAATGCCTGCATTTTCGAAGCGAGGGGAGGGCTGAACTTTAATCCGGCTCAAAACGAGCGTCCGGATAAGCGAGCTGAATTCGGGAATTAGTTTGCGATATTTAAGTGTTTCACCATTTACCGGAACGCGCGTCACCGCTGGATCGAGCGCCGTCGTCATTGTTTTTCTTGTTGCCGCTGCCCGGACTGAAGCGGATCAGGGAAATGAGGAAGGCGAAGGCGCCCATGGCCAGGGCGGCGGTCACGGAAGCAAAGCTGAACCAGACGAGGGCGGCCGCGAGGAGCGCGATGCCGATGCCGCCGGCCATGCCGAACAGGGCGCGGGCAGAGGCTGCCGCCAGCAGTACCAGGAAGATGAGCGGTGAATCGAAACGGTTGGCGCTGGGGGTTGCGGCGCTTGGCTCTGCCGGGCCGGTGATCGGCTTTTCCAGGCTGTCGATGCCGGGCGCGCTTGTTGCGGACGTGGTCGATGCCGGCTGGGTCGGCGGTTCTGCGGCAATACCGAAGGCGCTGAAGAAGAGGCAAAGGCTCAGCAGAATGGCTTGCAGCAGCCGTTTTCTGGCTGGCGGAATGAACGGGATGGGTGTCACTGCGGGTCTGGTCCGTGTCGATGCTGGGCAGAGAGTGTATCAACATCCGCAGGCAGAGGCTGCCAGCGGCCATCGAGCAAGGCTTCCAGTGGGCGAAAGTGGGCCTTGTAGGCCATTTTTCGGGATTCGGCAATCCAGTAACCCAGGTACAGGTAGGGCAAGCCGGCTGCCCGGCACTGCTCGGCCTGCCAGATGATGTTGAAAGTGCCGTAGCTCGCGTTGGCCACATCGGGGTCGTAGAAGGTGTAGACGGAAGAAAGGCCGTCGTCCAGCACGTCGATGATGCTGACCATGCGCAGCACGCCGTTTTCGGAGAATTCGATGAGGCGGGTGTCGATATAGCTTTGCAGGAGGAAGTGGCTGTATTGCTCGCGGCTGTCTTCGTCCATGCCGCCGCCCGCGTGGCGGCGTTGCTGATAGCGTTGATAGAGATCGAAATGCGCCTGTTCGAAATTGAGCGCCCGCTCGCGCGCTTCCAGTGCCTGGTGGGTGCTCAGGGCGCGGCGCTGGCTGCGGTTGGGCGTAAAGGCTGCGACCGGCAGGCGCACCGGCGTGCAGGCCTGGCAGTCATCGCAATAGGGACGGTAGGTGAACAGGCCGCTGCGGCGAAATCCTCGCCGGATCAAGCGGCTGTAGCTATCGACGTCAACGAGGTGCGGCGGTGTGGCGACCTGCGAGCGGGCCTGCCGCGCATCGAGATAGCTGCAGGGGTAGGGGGCGGTGGCGTAGAACTGCAGGAGGGAGAAGGGCAGGTCGGCATCGTCGGGGTGGGCCATGGCTATCCGATCAAGGTGCGTAGATAGTATTGGAATTGTGCCCCGGAAATCTCTTCTGCACCGAGGGAAGCCAGATGCGGGGTGTGCACCTGGCAATCGATCAAACCGCAATGGTGTTTTTTCAGATGTGCCACCCAGTGCGCCAGTGCGAATTTGGAGGCGTTGCTCTGCCGTGAAAACATGGATTCGCCAAAAAATACGCCGCCGATCCAGAGTCCGTACAGCCCGCCGACGAGTTCGCCATCCAGCCAGGTTTCGGCCGAGTGCGCCCAGCCCTGGCGGTGCAGTTCGCCGTAGGCGGCAATCAACTCTTCGCTGATCCAGGTGCCGTCTTGCCCGGGGCGCGGTGTTTGGGCGCAGGCGCGGATCACGGCCGGGAAGTCGCGGTTGTGGGTAAAACCGAAGCCGGGTGTGCACGAGCTGTTGCGCAGGATTTTGCGCAGCGAATGGCTGATCCGGAGATTTTCCGGCAACAGCACCATGCGCGGCTCGGGGTAATACCAGAGGGGCAAGCCGTGCTGCGTGCCCCAGGGAAAGACGCCGCAGCGGTAGGCAGCAAGCAGGCGTTGCGGCGACAGGCCGCCGCCCAGCGCCAGCAATCCTCCCAGCTCGGGGCGCGCTTCTGCGACCGGCGGCAGCGGATCGTCCGGCGAGAGCAGGGGGATGGCGCGCGCGCGGGGCAAACCCGACCTTTTCTTATTTGCGTACCAGCTGCGGCGCGGGTTCGGGTTGAGCACCGCTCAAGTGCTCGAGGTCCATGTTGATGATGTTGGTGTCCACGCCGTATACGCCTTTGAGGTCGACTTCCTCGATTTCGTTGAGCGGCGCAGGTTTGGGCGTGGCTGGAGCGGGCGGCGGTGCTGGCGGAACATCTGCCGGCAGCGGGGCAAATTCGAAATCGATGATGTTGCCAAGCTGGGTTTCCGTGGCCCCGGGTGCCGAGGGGAGCGGAACGGCAGGGAGCGCGAGCGAGGTTTCCACGGCAAGGCCGCGCTCGAATTCCAGGGCCGGCATGTCGATGCTGGCGCGTTCGCCGCTCGCCATTTCCTGCGCCCGCTCCATGAGGCTGGGCGGGATGTCGACCTGGTCCGGAATTTCTGCGCCGCGACTGAGCAGAAGGGCGGCGATATCCTGATGGCCTGCGCGCAGCGCCAGGCGCAGAGGGGCACCGCGACCGTCGGCGGTGGGCGCGTTGATGTCGGCCCCGGCATCGAGCAGCGCCCGAACGGCGAGCAGATTGCCGCTGAAGCAGGCGGTGCGCAGGGGGAGGCCCGGATAGCCGTGCATGTCGGCTTCCTCGATGTTCCCTCCGGCATCGATCGCGGAACGCAGCGCGTGCAGATTGTTCGCGCGGATGGCGCTCATCAAGGCACTGGTCGTGGCGGGGGTGAATTTGGAACTCATGAATCCTGACCTGTAACGACAGACGCGGGGATTCTAGGAGAAGTGGGCTGCTTTGGCGAGCTTGGTGTCAGATTTTTCCTAGCGCGCATCGATCAGGCGGCGGCCGCCGTTGAAGCGCGTCATCCAGTAGCCGCTGCTCATGTTCTCGACCCGGATCTCGGCACCGGCGCGCGGGGCGTGCAGGAAATGATTGTCGCCAAGGTAGATGCCGACATGCGAGAAGGCGCGGCGCATGGTGTTGAAGAACACCAGATCGCCCGGTTTCAACTGGCTGAGGTCGACATGTTCGCCGACCTGGCTCTGCTCGCGCGCGGTGCGCGGCAGATAGGTGCCGATGCTTTCCTTGAACACGGTTTGCACGAAACTGCTGCAGTCCAGGCCGGTTTCGCTGTCGTTGCCGCCCATCTTGTAGCGCACGCCAACCAGTTTCAAGCCTTCCAGGATGACGTCCTGGGTGGCGTTGGTGTAGCGTTCCATCAAGGAGATCGGGGTGTCCAGGGGGCGCAGGCCGTCCAGACGGAGTGTCTCGCCGGCGTGCGCCGGGCCGAAAACGCCGCAGACGATGGCGGCGGCGAAGAGGGTAGAGGTGAGTGTGCGGCGTGACATGGGCGCGTAATCTATTTGAAATTTTCGGGGCTGTAAACCCTGCGCCGTCATTTTTGCAATGTGTGGAAATCTTTGGCGGGTTTGTCTGTCATGGTGCGAGTGGGGGTATCATGCGCCCGGACAGGAACACAGGAGTGCAGACAGATGGCGGAGAGTTTTCAGGCTTTGCTGATCGAGCAAAACGACAACGAGGCGGGCGAGAGCAAAGTGGGGCATCGCTTCACGACGATGGAAATGGCCGACCTCGATGTCGGCGACGTGGTGATCCGCGTGGCCTTCTCCAGCATCAATTACAAGGACGCGCTGGCGGCGACCGGAGCCGGCAAGATCATCCGGCGCTTTCCCTGCGTCGGCGGCATCGATTTGTGCGGCACGGTGGTGTCCAGCGCGGATGCGCGCTTCAAGGCAGGCGATGCGGTGATCGCCACCAGCTTCGACATTGGCGTCGCGCATCATGGCGGCTACGCCGAATTCGCCCGCGTGCCGGCCGATTGGGTGGTGCCGCTGCCCACCGGACTGTCGCTGCATGACGCGATGGCCTTGGGTACGGCCGGATTCACCGCGGCGCTGGGCATCGTGCGCATGGAAGAAAACGGTCTGACGCCGGCCAAGGGGCCGGTGATCGTGACCGGCGCGACCGGCGGCGTCGGCAGTCTGGCAGTCGATATGCTGGCGCAGCGCGGCTACCGCGTGGTAGCGCTTACCGGCAAGGCCAGCGAAGCGGATTACCTGCGCGAACTGGGCGCGGCCGAAGTGCTGCTGCGCCAGGATCTCGATCTCGCCAGGATCCGTCCCCTCGACAGCGGCCGCTGGGCAGGCGCGGTCGACAATCTGGGCGGCGATTATCTCGCCTGGATCGCCAGCACGATGTTGCAGGGCGGCACCATCGCCAGCATCGGTCTGGCGTCCAGCATGAAGCTGAATACCACGGTGGCGCCTTTCATCCTGCGCGGCGTTTCCCTGCTCGGCATCGATTCCGGCTACATCGGCGAGCCGTACCGCAGCGGCGTCTGGCAGCGTCTGGCGAGCGATCTGCGACCGCCACACCTGGCGGCGATGACGCGCCGGGTGGCTTTTGCCGATCTGCCGGCAATGTTCGATGAATTCATCGGCGGGCGCATCAAGGGGCGGGTCGTCGTTGAGGTTGGCGGAGCCTGACGTGGCCGATCTGCCGCGCGTTCTGGTGGTCGACGATTCGCGTCTGGTGCGCGCCTCGCTGGTGCAGCACATCCGGGCGCATTACGACGTGCGCGAAGAGGGCGACGGCGAGGCGGCCTGGCAGGCGCTGGTGCTCGACCAATCGATCCGCGCGGTGGTGTCCGATCTGCAGATGCCGAAGATGAACGGCTATCAGTTGCTGGAGCGCCTGCGCACCTCGCGCCTGCGGCGTTTGCAGCAGATGCCTTTCATCCTGGTGTCAGGCGAGGAAACGGAAGAGGAACGCGCCAAGGCGCGCGCTGCCGGCGCCTCGGATTTCATCACCAAGGGTAGCGGTACCGTCGAGATACTGACCCGCCTGGGCAATCTCCTGGCTCTGCAGGAGGCGCATCAGAATATCGAAAGCGTGCAGGAAGAATGCGTCAAAAACCCGCAGACCGGGCTGTTTACGCGCAAATTCCTCGAACTGCAGATCGCTCAGGCTTTGTCGCATTCAGCGCGTCACGGCATGGATGTCAGCCTGATGGTGCTGGGTTTCGACGGCTTCGAAAGCCTGTGCGACAAACTGGGGGACGAGCAGGCCGAAAAGATCATTTACCGCTTTGCCCGCATGCTGTCCGGCAAGGTGCGCCAGGAAGACAGCCTGGGGCACGTCGCACCGGGTTGCCTGGCGGTGGTGTCGCCGGGGACGGCGCTGGTGCATTGCGCAAGTTTTGCCGAGCGCGTGCGTCAGGCGGTCGAGGCATCGCGCTTGGCTGCGCACGGAGAAACGATAGAACTCACCGTCAGCATCGGCTTGGCGGGTGTCCCCCCCCCGAACACCCCCCTCTCCGCCGCTGG